>ENA-OQAA01000416-OQAA01000416.1-human-gut-metagenome-genome-assembly--contig:-NODE-416-length-29880-cov-2.143246_pt1 | contig 29880 bp, 34 predicted proteins | sample MGYA00242489_ERZ504515 | MGnify/ENA primary metagenome ERZ504515 (study PRJEB26092, sample SAMD00036237) | human gut metagenome | host: Homo sapiens | study: EMG produced TPA metagenomics assembly of... | reverse complement strand
TGATTCGTTTTGGTAAATGGAATGATGCATGGTATGAGAAAGAGGCGAAGGGTGATTTTACGAAACTATTTCCTATTCCGTATTGGGCGATTGATACGAATGTGAAGTTAAAACAGAATCCCGGTTATTATTAATAAATTAAGATATGAGTGAAAGAAACTTGCGGAAACATAACATATTGGTAGTTGGAAGTAGTAATACTGATATGGTAATAAAACAAACCATCTCCGGCCGGGGAGACTGTGTTAGGTGGGACATTTTTTATGAATCCCGGGGGGAAAGGTGCGAATCAAGCAGTTGCCATTGCGAGATTGGGAGGAGAAGTTTCATTTATTTGTAAAACAGGTAGTGACATATTTGGACATCAGTCTCAGCAATTATTTGAAGAAGAAGGCATAGATACTTCTTATATTTTCTCAGATTCAAAGAATCCATCTGGCGTAGCGTTGATTACGGTAGATGCCCATGCTGAGAATTGTATTGTTGTGGCTTCTGGGGCAAATGCGAATTTACAGCCAACAGATTTAGCGAAGGCAGAGGAAGCTATAGAACAAGCCGAGTTGATATTAATGCAGTTAGAAATACCGATGGATACTGTTGAGTTTGTCGCAAAGACAGCTTGGAAGAAAAATAAGCGAGTAATACTAAATCCGGCTCCAGCTCAACCATTGTCGGCTGCGTTACTCCGCCATCTGTATATGATTACCCCGAATGAGACAGAGGCGGAGATGATCTCCGGCGTGAAGATCACGGATGAGGTTTCCGCGGAGAAGGCTGCGCGAGTTATAATGGAGATGGGGGTACAGAACGTAATCATTACTTTAGGTTCAAAAGGAGCTTTGATTTACTGTGATTCCATGGTAGATATGGTTCCTGCGATAAAAGTGGAAGCCGTTGATACTACTGCGGCCGGGGATATTTTCAACGGTGCTTTAACGGTTGCTTTGGCCGAGGGGCGGGATTTAAGGGAAGCCGTGAGATTCGCTTGCAAAGCTTCCGCCATTTCCGTGACTCGTGTGGGAGCGCAATCTTCCGCTCCTTATCGAAATGAGGTAGATATCTTTGATTAATCTAAAAAACAATCTAATATTATGAAACAAACAGTATTTGCGATGATAGCGGCTGCCTCTTTATTTATAGGGGCGATCTCATGTTCCCAACAACCCTCGGCAAAGGATCAAACGACGGTTCCCGCTGAGTTTACGATTAGTAAAGAAAAGTTGATGGATAAGATTAAGGGAGGTTGGGCCGGACAAACCATAGGCTGTACGTATGGCGGTCCGACGGAGTTCAAATATAACGGAACGATGATTCAGGAATACGTACCGATCGTATGGCCGGACGGGTATATCAAATGGTGGTACGAGAATGTTCCCGGATTATACGATGATGTTTATATGGACCTTACGTTCGTAGATGTCTTTGACCGGTTGGGATTGGATGCTCCTGTAGACTCATTCGCCATGGCGTTCGCTACGGCTGGATATACGTTGTGGCATGCTAACCAGTCGGCACGTTATAATATTTTACAAGGGATCATGCCGCCGGCATCCGGTCATTGGCTGAATAACCCGCATGCGGATGATCTTGATTATCAGATCGAGGCGGACTATGCCGGACTGATGTCGCCGGGTATGCCGAATACGGCTTCCGAGATTTCTGATAAGATCGGGCATATCATGAATTATGGAGATGGTTGGTACGGCGGTGTGTATGTCGGGGCGATGTATTCGTTATCGTTTATCTCGGATGATATCGAGTTTATCGTGACCGAGGCATTGAAGACGATACCGGAGCAAAGTATCTATTATAAATGTATGAGCGATGTGATCCGCTGGCATAAGGAATATCCGGACGATTGGAAACGCACTTGGTTTGAATGTGAGAAGAAATGGAGCTCGGATATTGGTTGTCCGGATGGTGTTTTTGTTCCGTTCAATATTGATGCCGTGATCAATAGCGCATACATTCTTATCGGCTTGCTTTATGGTGAGGGAGATTTCTATAAAACATTGGATATCTCTACCGTTGCGGACAAGACTCGGATTGCAACCCAGCCTCCGCGGGTGGTATCTTAGGAACAATCCTTGGTTATAGCCATATACCGGATTATTGGATGAAGAACTTGAGAGAAGTGGAGAATATGGATTTTGCCTATACGACCATCTCATTGAATAAGACTTACCAAATGGGCTTCGATCAAGCGTTGCAAGTGATAGAGCGCAACGGCGGTTCCGTTTCAGGTGACGAGGTGACGATCAAATGCCAGCAACCTGTAGCCGTTCGTTACGAGAAGGCTTTCGAGGGTATGTATCCGATAGAGAAAGTGGCGGTTAATAAGAATTTGCCCGATGTAGGAGAACTGCCTTTTGAGGGAACAGCGCCGTATTCAAAGCTTTGTGAACGCTAAAGATGATAAATACGTAGCGAGAGTAGAGATGTACCTAGATGGGGAGCTGGTTGAGACGGCGAACCTTCCGGCATCCTATACGACTCGTAGGAACGACCTGTTCTGGAAGTATCAGCTGCCCAAGGGAAAACATACGGCTACGTTTAAATGGCTAAATCCACGTAATGATGTCTCCGTTCATTTCAGCGAGATACTGATTTACTCGGATGCTCCGAAAGAGATTGTTCACCAATAAATTATAAAGATTATGAAGAAATCATTGTTTCTGATGGGCTTATTTGCCTTGTTGATTTCCTGTAAGGGAAATGTGTCGAAAAATATTCCTCAAACCGATAAGCCTCAACCGGTAAATCTTATTCTAGATACTGATTTAGGTCCGGACTATGATGATGTGGCGCTATGGCCTTGATGCATGCCTTGGCGGATAGCGGTCAGGTAAATATCCTTGCGACTCTTTCCTCCAACCATGATGAGCGGGTGGTACCTTGCATTGAGGTGTTGAATACTTATTTCAACCGTCCGGACATACCGGTAGGGGCACCAAAGAGCGAACCGGGGGCCTCCTTGACTACTTGGCATAAAACGAAGTGGACTGACGAGTTACCCGCTAACTATCCGCATCATACGGCGAAGACTTCCGACGCTCCGGATGCTCTGAAGGTGTACCGTAAGATTCTGAGCGAACAACCGGATACCAGCGTTGTTATTTGTACGATTGGTTTCTTCTCTAATTTAAGGGACTTGCTTCAATCGGGAGCTGATGAATATAGCGATCTCTCCGGAAAGGAATTAGTCGCCAAGAAAGTGAAACGTTTGGTTTCTATGGCGGGCCTGTTTCCGGAAGGAAAAGAATTTAATGTGTATTGCGATGTCCCTGCCTCTAAAGTCGTAGCGGATGAATGGCCTACAGAGATTGTCTTTAGCGGTTTTGAGATCGGGAACGTAATCTTGACCGGAAAGAAACTGGTGCAAATGAACGTGGAGAACAGTCCTGTAAAAGATGCGTATGCCCTTTGTTTCGCGGAGGGAGACCCGGAAGGGCGCATGAGCTGGGATCATACGGCGGTATTGGTCGCTATAAAAGGTTATGAGCCTTATTTCGATGTAGAGCGAGGTACCTTTCATGTCGTAGATGATGAGGGGACTAACAATTGGGTGGCAAATCCCAATGGCCGTGATCTTCGTTTGATCGAGAAGATGCCGCCTACGGAGGTCGCTTCCTTGATAGAGAATTATATGATGCATCAACCATCTATTAAATAGTATTTTATGTATATCGTACAAGATTATTCTTTAGCTGTCATATTCTGTGTCGTTACGATGCTTTGTTGGGGATCGTGGGGGAATACGCAGAAATTAGCCTCCAAGACTTGGAGATATGAGTTCTTCTATTGGGACTACGTGATTGGTGTCTTGCTCTTTTCTCTGATTTCCGGCTTTACCTTGGGCAGCATCGGGACGGAAGGACGCAGTTTCCTGCCGGATTTGGCGCAAGCGAATCTCGCTAGTTTAGGGAGTGCCTTTTTGGGCGGTATTATTTTTAATGCTGCCAATATCTTGTTGTCTGCGGCGATCGCCATTTGCGGATTGTCGGTCGCTTTTCCGGTAGGGATCGGATTGGCCTTGGTGCTAGGCGTATTGGTTAACTATTTTGGGGCGGCGAAGGGGGAACCGACTTATATCTTTATCGGTGTAGCTTAATCACGATCGCCATCATCTTGAACGGCCTGGCTTATAAGAAAGCCTTGGTCGGTACCAAGAAAGTATCGGGGAAGGGGATCCTTATATCGGTTGTGGCCGGCGTGATCATGGCCTTTTTCTATCGTTTTGTCGCCGCTTCCATGGATATGGAGAATTTCGCTTCTCCGGCACCCGGGAAGTTGACGCCTTATACCGCCGTATTTGTTTTTGCCATAGGAGTATTTGTTAGTAATTTCTTATTTAACACATTGGCAATGAAACATCCGGTGGAAGGTAAGCCTGTCTCCATATCCGGTTATTTTAAAGGAGATATGAGTACGCATCTCGTGGGTGTATTGGGGGGTGTTATCTGGTGTATCGGTCAATCTTTCAGTATGATAGCGTCAGAGAAGGCGGGAGCGGCTATATCTTACGGATTGGGGCAAGGAGCACGCTAGTCTCCGCTTTATGGGGCATCCTTATCTGGAAAGAGTTCAAGGGAGCGCCAGCCATTTCCAATCGTCTGAATGTCGGGATGTTTATTTTATTCGTGATCGGACTTGGGTTCTTAATTTATGCGGGAGCTTAAATAACGTTATTTTTATTTATTCCGGAAAAAACATTACCTTTGTTCTTGTTTCTTGTTTATGGGAGTTTAATAACGAAAAAAGACGATCTATGAAAGAAGAAGGTGATGTATTCAAAAAGTTCCGTGATTCCTTCAGCAGGATGGAGGGACATTTCCATATACTAGAACAGCGTGTGCCGGTTGAACTTCAGATGGAGTATTTCAAATACTCGGAAAACGTACGGAAGGAAAACCGGCCTCCCCGTCCCTTATCGGAGGATGAGTGCGAGACCCTGTACAACACTTTGTTGACGGAGGAAACCACGGACAAGACCGAGAAGAGATATTTGTTATCTCAATTGGCTACCTCGAAATCCGTCCGTGCGTACCGCTTGTTGGAGGAATACACCCAGCATCCGACCCGGAAGTGACAGATTGGGCCTACATGGCTTTGATGGAGTCTCGTATCTCCTTAGAGTCCGATTTCTCCGACGAGAAACAAATTTATATCTCGACCGGCTTGGGAGGAAAAGGGAGAAGCTGCGTTTCTATGTCTTGATGACGTCTAAAGGCAAGAAACCTTTCCAAGAATATCAGCGGCAGACAATCGAGCGGGAGTTTGCTTATTATCTGCCGAAAACGGACTGCGAGATCGAGCGTTTGACGATCGGTGAGCAGTATGTGGAGCTGGTGTTCTTGATCCCGGTACGTACGGATAATAAAAGCCACGTTGGACCGGGTGATCAATGAATGTAACCAATACGGCGATTTCCTCTCGAATGTTTTCACGATCACGAATGTCAAGGAATTGACACCCGAGGAGATTTCCGAGATTATAAGTAAGAATGGAGACGATTAAGCAAGCTATTAAGTATGGTGTAGTCGGGTTGAGCAATACCTTGATAACGATGATTGTTATCTGGGTGATGATGAAACTCTTCGGATGCCGGGAAGGTTTATCTAACTTAACGGGATATGTGGCAGGCATATTAAACAGTTTCATCTGGAACAAGCAATGGACTTTCAAGGGAAGTTCCACCGGATGGACGAAAGGGGCGGTTCGGTTCACGATCGCTTTCATTATTTGTTATGCTTTACAGTACGGATTGGTACTGATCTTGAATTCCCGACTTACGATCGATCATTACTACAACCACTTGATTGGAATGGCTTTCTATACGGTGATTAATTTTTTAGTAAATAAGTTTTATACCTTTAAAGCTTAAAAGGCATGAAGAAGTTAGCGGTTATAGTCCCGTGTTATAACGAGGAAGCCGTGATCGAGGAATCGTATCGGCGTACGAAAGAGGTCTTGGTAAAGTTGCCGAACCCTACGGAGATTATCTATATAAATGATGGCAGTCAGGATAAGACACGTTCTTTGTTGGATCATATAGCCGCTACCGATCCTCATGTGAAGGTGATTCACTTCTCCCGGAATTTCGGTCATCAACCGGCGGTAACGGCGGGTATCAATAACTGTGACGCTGATTTGGCGATTATCATCGACGCGATATGCAGGATCCGCCGGAATTGATTCCGGATCTGCTGGAAGTGCAGGAGAGAGAGGATGCCAACGTGGTTTATTGCGTCCGTAAGTCACGGGAAGGGGAGAGTCTTTTCAAGCTGTTCACCTCCAAGGCTTTTTACCGGGTGATGAATTATATGAGCGAGGTCCATTTCCCGCTGGATACAGGAGATTTCCGTTTAGTGGACCGGAAGGTGATGAATGAGTTCGACCGTTTTAAGGAACGGGGAAAATATATCCGTGGCTTGATAAGCTGGGTGGGCTTCCACCAAGTGCCGTTTTATTATGAGCGTGAGGCGCGTATCGCCGGCGAGACGAAATATCCGATTAGTAAGATGCTGAAATTTGCGTCGACGGCAATGCTTTATTTCTCGAAGAAGCCGTTGCGTTTGGCGACGAGTCTCGGGTTTATATCCGTATTGGTCGGTATAATCTTGGCGGTTTGGTTCACGTTGGGCAAGATCTATGGTTTTAGTAACGCCGAGGTTGGCTGGACTTCTATCATGACTTCCATTATCTTCTTTGGAGGTGTGCAGCTATTGACGGTCGGCGTGTTAGGGCAATATGTCGGTATCCTCTTTGACGAGATCAAGGCCCGTCCCGAATACATTATTGACGAGAAGAAAAACTATTAAAAAACATCGGAGGCGAAATAAGCCGTTTTTCTATGATCTGAATTCTGTTCCATGATAAATGTCTTTTCATGATATACTTGTGATATGTAACATAAACAATTCGATATCCGGATAGTTTATACATAGAAGAGATTAATAAAACTTATGTGTCATGAAGTATAGAATAGAGAAAGATACCTTAGGTGAGGTGGAAGTGCCGGTGGACGTTTATTATGGGCCGCAAACACAACGGAGCGTGAATAATTTCAAGATCGCCACCGATATTAGCCGGATGCCCAAAGAGGTGATAGAGGCGTTCGCTTACTTGAAAAAAGGAGCGGCTTTGGCTAATAAAGACGCCGGCGTCTTGTCTCCGGAGAATGCGAGTTGATCGGTAAGGTATGCGACGAGATCTTGGCGGGTAAATTAAATGACTCCTTCCCCTTGATCGTATGGCAAACGGGGAGCGGGACCCAGACGAATATGAATGTCAATGAGGTGATCGCCAACCGGGCGCATGTGCTGACCGGAGGAAAGCTAACGGATAAGGAGAAAGTGCTGCTTCCGAACGATGACGTGAATAAATCGCAATCCTCCAATGATACGTTTCCTTCCGCTATGCATATTGCCGCCTATAAGGTGACTGCGGAGGTGACGATCCCGGGATTGGAGAGTCTGTATCGTGCGTTGGCGCTAAAAAGTGAGGAGTTCATGAAGATCGTGAAGATCGGGAGGACTCATTTTATGGATGCCACTCCATTGACATTGGGGCAAGAGTTCAGTGGCTATGCGGCTCAATTGGAATATGGTATACGGAAAGTAAAGGATTCCCTGTCGCATATCTCCGAGTTGGCTTTAGGAGGTACGGCGGTTGGGACCGGTATTAACGCCCCGGTCAATTATGACAAGTGTGTCGCTAAGAAGATATCAGAGTTGACTGGGCTTCCTTTTGTAACCGCTCCGAATAAATTCGAGGCCCTAGCTACCCATGATGCCTTGGTTGAGGCGCATGGAGCCTTGAAATCCGTAGCGGTCAGCTTAATGAAGATCGCGAACGATATACGAATGTTGGGCTCAGGTCCTCGTGCCGGTATCGGTGAGATCCATTTGCCGGAGAACGAGCCGGGTTCCTCCATCATGCCGGGAAAGGTGAATCCTACGCAATGCGAGTCATTGACGATGATCGCCGCTCAAGTAATGGGTAACGACGTGACAATCTCGATAGCTGGCTCCAACGGGCAGTTCGAGTTGAACGTATTTAAGCCGGTGATTATCTCGAACTTCTTGCAAAGCGCCCGCTTGATTGGTGACGGTTGCCTGAATTTCAGTGAACGTTGCGTAAAAGGCATTACCCCGGTGAACGAAAACATCAAACGCCATCTGGATAGCTCCTTAATGCTGGTTACCGCCTTGAATCCGAAAATAGGATATTACAAGGCCGCCGCTATCGCCCAGAAAGCCTATCAAGAAAATAAGACTTTGCGGGAGGCGGCTATCGAGTCCGGTTATGTGACCGCCGAGGAGTTTGATCGTTGGGTAGACCCGTCCAAGATGGTAGGAAAGATTGAGTAGTGTCAAAACTGCTACATCTTCTCCCAAAAATGAAACAAAGAGTTAAGATGATAATGGATATTTTTGTACTGTTATCATTTTAATTCTTTGTATTATGAAGAGCACACGATGTATTTTGTCTATAATCTTAGGGTTGCTGGCCGGATGGCTACCTCTGGGTGCGGTTACCGTATTGAAGAACCTACAGGTTGAGTATCAAACCAATCCACTGGGAATTGATGTCAGTCAGCCACGTTTTAACTGGCAGATGGAGTCCGATCGCTATGGGGCCTGTGGGCAGGCTTATCGGTTATGGGTGGCCGATAGTCCGGAGCAATTGGCTGCCGGGCGTTATATCTATGATTCGGGAAAGGTTCTTTCCGGGGAATCGGTCGGCGTAGTTTATCAAGGAAAAGCATTGCAACCTTCCACTCGCTATTATTGGAAAGTTTCCGTATGGGATGAATCGGGAACGGAAATTACCTCCACCGAGCCTGCGTGGTTCGAGACCGGTCTTCTGGGTTCCGGATGGAGTGGCGCCCGTTGGATCGGCTCGTCGGAGACACAACTCTCCAAATATCGCTCGCATTATGTGATCGACTATGATGTGCGGGTTGCCGAGGGTAATGATAAAGCCGTATTTGTCTTTGGGTCGAGGGACGCTGATAATTATGTGTCTGCTGAACTGGACTTGAATGGTTCGGGGGACGCCCGTTTCATTTTACGTCATACCACAGATGGAAAAACGAGGCAAGATGCGGCGGAAAGTCTGGCCTCTATCATCCAGCCTCGGATAAGCATAAGGTGCATCATATCCGGTTGAAGGTGACGACGGCCCAATATGCCTTGAAATATTTCGTGGATATAGAGATCGATGGAAAGACCTTGGTGAATTCCTCTTTGACTCCCGAGGAGAAAGAACGGAAGAGCCGTGGTGATTTCTGGGGAGGCAAGGAAGGGGCTTTCACCGTGTATCCTTATCCGGATGGAGAGTTGGTTTATCATTGCCGCTTGTATGCGATCGGTTTCCTGCAACCTAAAGGGCAGACCGCTACATTCTCCAACTTGCGTATCAGCGAGGATACGTGGAATACGCTTCTGTACAATCCTGCCGAGACTTATGTGGAGAAAGGGGAGGGAAAGCTCAATGTCTGGTATCCGGGTGAGAACGTATCCGCTCCCATGCTCCGGAAAGAGATAAAGATAGAGAAACCGGTCAAGAGCGCCCGTTTATATGCTACCGCTAGGGGTGTCTACGAGTTCTCGGTGAACGGGCGGAAGGTTGGAAAGGATTATCTGAATCCGGGTTGGACGGATTACCGTTACCGTATCATGTATAATACGTATGATATAACGGATTTGCTACGACCAGGCGATAATGGTATCGGGGCGATGTTGGGCGCCGGATGGTGGAGCGAGCATAGCGGTTTCCTTACCGGTTGGCAGGATCAATACGGAACCCGCCAGTCCTTATTGGGAAAGATCGTGATCGAGTATGCCGACGGTACTCGTGAGACGATCGTTACGAATGATAGCTGGAAATGTTATGACCGGGGACCGATCACTTTTAACGGCCTTCAGAATGGAGAGGAATACGATGCCCGGAAAGAGGTGAACGGCTGGGATGCTCCGGGTTTTGATGACTCGTCATGGAAACCGGCGACCTTATTCGCCGCTCCTCCGGTAAATGTGGAGATTCAAGGATATGTAGGCAGCCCGATACAAAATAATGTGACCCTGACCGCTCAGTCCGTGGTAGAGCCTATCCCCGGCGTCTATGTCTATGATATGGGGCAGAATATGGTCGGTGTTCCCCGTCTGACTTTCAAGGGAAAGGCCGGACAGGAAATCACGATCCGTTTCGGGGAGATGAATTATCCGGAAACGATCCCTACCGAACCTGTCGCCCCGTACACGATCGCGATGTATAAGGAGAAGAAAGGGCAAGTCTATACGGATAATTACCGGAGCGCCCTTTCCACGGATCGCTATATCTTGAGAGGGGATGCGGCGGGTGAGACGTATGAGCCTCGCTTTACGTTCCATGGTTTCCGTTACGTGGAGATTCACGGGTTGGACAAGCCGTTACCCTTGGAGGCGGTGAAAGGGATCGTGCTGGAATCTATCGGTGCGCGGACGAGCGGTTATGAGACGTCGGATGAGCGTGTCAACCGTTTGTTTAATAATATCATCTGGGGCCAACGGGGTAATTTCTTGTCGGTTCCGACAGATTGCCCGCAACGGGATGAGCGTATGGGCTGGACAGGGGATGCGCAGGTATTTGCCCGTACGGCTACTTATAATATGAATGTCGATCCGTTTTACACCCGTTGGCTCTACTCGGTCCGGGATAATCAAGGAGATGACGGTAGTTACGCGAACTATATACCCGTAGTCGGTTTCCCGCCTCACGCGCGGAGGATGGCGGAGGTGCCATGGGATGGATGGAAGCCGGCGTGATCGTACCGTGGCAAATGTATCAACAATACGGAGACGTGCGTATTCTGGAGCAGCATTACGCTCCATGGTCGCTTATATGGATTATTTGGAGCGTCGTGCCGTACGCTATGTACAGCCCTTCGGTGGTTTCGGCGATTGGCTGGCTATCGAGCCGACGAATTCCATGTTGACGAACACCGCTTACTCCGCTTACGACGCTTTGATTATGGAGCAGGTAGCGAAACGTTTAGGGAAGGACGCAGACCAAAGGCGTTTCCGTACTTTCTACGAGAACGTGAAGAGGTCTTTTAACGACCTGTTTGTAAACGAGGAAGGACGCACGTTCGCCCCGACGGTGGAATCTATCTTTGGTAAGGACTCGCAAGTAGGTATGTGGCCCGGAACGGCGGCTACCGAGGCGAAGATCGTGGATACGCAGACCTCATACGTGGTTCCTCTCCAGTTCGATCTGTTCAATGAGAAAAACAAACCCTTGGCGATCCGGCATCTGGTAGAGAATATCAAGAAACATAATTATACGCTTACCACTGGCTTTATCGGTACGCCTTACCTGAATTTGGTATTATCCGACAATGGTTATGACGATGTCGCCTATAAGCTGTTTGAGCAAACCGCCTATCCTTCATGGCTGTATCCTGTCCTGCAAGGCGCTACCACGATTTGGGAACGTTGGAATTCCTACACGTTGGTAAATGGCTTCGGCCTGTGGATATGAACTCTTTCAACCATTATTCGTATGGCGCTATCGAGGAGTGGATGATAGCTTATACCTTGGGTATCCAGCGGGATGAGGAACAACCCGCCTATAAGCACATCATCCTTCAACCCCGTATCGGCGGAACCTTCTCGTTCATCCGGGGTCATTACGATTCCGCCTATGGCCGTATCGAGAGTGGATGGCAAATCCAAAAGAAGGGCTATATATACGAGGCAACCATTCCCGCTAATACGACGCTACCTTATATCTGCCCGCCAAATCGGAGAAGTCCGTTCGTATGGAGAAAGGGCAGGAGGGGATCACGCCCGTGGGATTGAAGGATGGGAAGGCTGTGTACCGATTGGGATCGGGGAGCTACCGGATATACGTGGATTGAATATTTCCCAAATATCCCGCCCGCGTCGGGTGCGCGGTCGAATCTTGGAGAAATGCGACGCTTCTCACCCGGTGTAAGGTCAGATTTTGTAAAAACGATAGTGCCCGGCCTTATTAAAATCTGTACATTCGCGCAAAAATAAATAAGAACATTGTTCATGATTGTTTAATTCTAATTAGATCAAGCGAGAATGTCAATACGAAAATCGGATCGCATTATCAGCGTGGAGCACGTATCGAAGTATTTCGGCGAGAAAGCCGTGCTGAATGATGTAAATTTACAGGTCCGCAAGGGCGAGTTTGTAACCATTTTGGGGCCTTCCGGTTGCGGAAAGACTACCCTGTTGCGTTTGATAGCCGGCTTCCAGACGGCCTCCGAGGGCGTTATCACGATGTCCGGGAAGGAGATTACGCAGACGCCGCCGCATAAACGTCCCGTAAATACGGTATTCCAGAAATATGCTTTATTTCCACATCTGAATGTGTACAATAATATCGCCTTTGGCCTGAAGCTGAAGAAACTTCCTTCCGCCACGATCGAGAAGAAAGTGAAACAAGCGTTGAAAATGGTAGGGTTGACAGACTATGAGGATCGGGATGTCGATTCCCTTTCCGGTGGCCAGCAGCAACGTGTGGCGATCGCTCGCGCTATCGTGAATGAGCCGGAGGTGTTATTGCTGGATGAGCCGTTGGCGGCCTTGGACTTGAAGATGCGCAAGGACATGCAAATGGAATTGAAAGAGATGCATAAGTCCTTAGGCATTACGTTCGTGTACGTGACCCACGACCAAGAGGAAGCGCTGACGCTTAGCGACACGATCGTTGTCATGAGCGAGGGAAAGATCCAGCAAATCGGTACCCCGATCGATATTTATAACGAGCCGGTCAATTCGTTTGTCGCTGATTTCATCGGTGAGAGTAACATCTTGAACGGAACGATGATCAAGGATAGGCAAGTCTCTTTCGCCGGTCATGAGTTCGAGTGCGTGGACGAGGGATTCGGGGAGCAAATGCCGGTAGATGTCGTGTTGCGCCCCGAGGATATTTACATCTTCGAGCCGTCGGAGGCGGCGATGTTGACGGGTACGGTAACCTCCTCCATCTTTAAGGGCGTGCATTATGAGATGATGGTGCAAACCCCGAACGGATACGAGTTCATGGTACAGGATTACCATGCTTCGAGGCGGGTAGCGAGGTCGGGCTTCTTATCAAGCCTTTCGATATCCATGTAATGAAGAAAGAGCGTATTTGCAATACCTTCGAGGGAAAGCTCATCGACGCTACGCATGTGGAATTCCTAGGCTGTACGTTCGAATGCAAGGAGGTAACCGATATAGAGCCAAATACGCCTGTGAAAGTCGAGATCGATTTTAAAGATGTGATCTTGGAGGATAACGAGGAAGACGGTCGCCTGACCGGAGAGGTGAAATTTATCCTCTACAAAGGCAACCATTATCATCTGACCGTGTTTACGGATTGGGACGAGGACATCTTTGTCGATACCAACGATGTATGGATGATGGAGACCATGTCGGCATAACGATCGCCCCGGATAAAATTCGAATTATTCATGCTTAAAAAGGGAAGGAAGTGATCAATACGTTTTCTGCATTTTTTATGAGACGAAGGAACTGGACCATTCCTTATGTCCTGTTCTTGGCCATCTTTGTCGTGATACCGCTCCTCTTGATCGTGTATTACGCCTTTACGAATGACGAAGGGATGTTTACCTTCGCCAATTTCCGTAAGTTTATGATCCATCCCGAGGCGATAAACACCTTCGTGTATTCAGTCGGGATCGCTTTGATAACGACCATTCTTTGTCTGCTGCTGGGATATCCGGCCGCTTGGATATTGAGCCAAGCCCGATTTAATACTTCCCGTACGATGGTCGTTTTGTTTATCCTTCCGATGTGGGTCAATATCTTGATCCGTACGTTGGCTACCGTGGCTTTGTTCGATTTCTTGAATTTCCCGCTGGGAGAGGGGGCCTTGATCTTTGGTATGGTGTACAACTTCCTGCCCTTTATGATCTACCCGATTTATAATACACTCCAGAAAATGGATCACAGCTTGATAGAGGCGGCGCAAGACTTGGGGGCGAATCCGTCGCAGGTATTTATCAAGGCCGTATTCCCACTATCGATGCCGGGAGTGATGAGCGGTATCATGATGGTGTTTATGCCGACCATCTCTACGTTTGCCATCGCCGAGTTGTTGACGATGAACAATATCAAGCTCTTCGGTACGACCATACAGGAGAATATCAATAACGGTATGTGGAACTACGGGGCGGCGCTTTCTCTTATCATGTTGTTATTAATCGGAATCACGGGATTGTTCAGCAATGAGAGCAGTGATTCGGCGAATGAGGGAGGGCTTATCTGATGGTGAAATATTTAGCTAAGGGATATCTATGGCTTTGTTATTATTGCTCTACTCGCCAATCTTGATTATCATGATCTTCTCGTTTACGGAGGCGAAAGTACTGGGTAACTGGACCGGGTTCTCCACGAAATTATATAGCTCTCTTTTTGCCGGCAACGTACAACATTCGTTGGTCAGCGCACTTTGGAATACGTTCGCTATCGCCATGATAGCCGCTACGGTATCTACCTTGTTGGGGAGCGTAGCCGCTATCGGGATCTTTAATTTGAAGGCAAGGGCCCGCAATGCGTGAGTTTTGTCAATAACATCCCGATGTTGAATCCGGATATCATTACCGGTATTTCCTTGTTCCTGTTGTTTGTCAGCTTAGGGATCTCTCAAGGTTTGACGACGGTCGTGCTGGCGCATATCACGTTCTGTACGCCGTATGTGGTATTAAGCGTCATGCCCCGCTTGAAACAAATGAACCAGAATATCTACGAGGCGGCGTTGGATTTGGGGGCGACTCCGTTTCAGGCCTTGCGGAAGGTGATCTTCCCGGAAATCCGTCCGGGTATGATCAGTGGCTTTATCCTTGCCTTCACGCTATCTATCGACGATTTCGCCGTGACCATATTTACAATTGGTAATGAGGCTTGGAAACCCTTTCCACCTTTATCTACGCGGATGCCCGGAAAGGAGGTTTGACCCCGGAACTGCGTCCCCTCTCAACGATTATATTCGTAACCGTGTTAGTATTGTTGATTGTTATAAATAAACGTGCTGAGAAAGCGAAGCGAGCGTAAATGAAAATGAAGAAATTTATATCGATTCTGTCTGTTTTGGCCCTGCTTATGGGGCTGTTCACTTCTTGCGGGCGCTCGGACGAGGAGAGAAGCAAGATCTTGAAGATTTATAACTGGGGAGATTATATCGACGAGGACGTCCTGACGGATTTCCCGAAATGGTATAAGGAACAGACGGGTGAGGAAGTCCGGATTATCTATCAGGTCTTTGATATCAACGAGATCATGTTGACCAAGATCGAGCGGGGACATGAGGATTTTGACTTGATTTGCCCTTCGGAGTATATCCTTGAGCGCATGCTGCGGAAAAATCTCTTGCTACCGATCGACCGTAATTTCGGGAAGACACCGGATTATATCGACAATGTCTCCCCCTATATCCAAAAGGAACTGAATAAGTTAAGTCAGCCGGGCCGTAAGACTACCGACTACGTGGTTCCTTATATGTGGGGAACCGCCGGCCTGTTGTATAATAAAGCCGATGTCTCGAGGGACGAGGTAATGTCGTGGAAATGCCTTTGGGACCCTCGTTTCAGGAATAAGATCTTAATGAAGGATAGTTATCGTGACGCTTATGGAACCGCTATCATATACGCCCATGCGAGGGAATTGGCGAATGGTACGATCACGGTGGAGCAATTGATGAACGATAGCTCCCCGGAAATGATGCTATCGCCGAGGAATACTTGAAGAAGATGAAACCGAATATCGCCGGTTGGGAGGCCGATTTCGGTAAGGAGATGATGACGAAAGGAAAGGCGTGGCTGAATTTCACTTGGAGCGGCGACGCGGTCTGGGCCATGGAAGAGGCGAGTGCCGTAGGCGTAGATCTGGGGTATGAGGTTCCTTTGGAGGGTAGTAATATCTGGTACGATGGTTGGGCGATCCCTAAATACGCTCGCAACGTGAAGGCCGCCAGTTATTTTATGGACTATCTATGCCGTCCGGACATCGTCAGCCGTAATATGGAAGTGACCGGATATGTCAGCACCGTGGCTACCCCGGAAATATTGGCGGAAAAGATCGATACGACGCTGACCGAGTTCTCGGACGTAAGTTATTTCTTCGGACCGGGAGCGGAGCGTATCCAGATAGACCCGGCTCAATATCCGGACCGGAGGGTCGTGGAACGTTGTGCATGATCCGTGATTTCGGGAACGAGACGGAGGTGGTTCTGGAAATGTGGAGCCGGGTAAAAGGTGACAATCTTAACTCTTGGATTGTTATATTGATATTCGCTGTTTTCGGCTTGTTGTTTGTCTGGGTCGTTTACAAGCGGATCAATCGTTATCAACAGAAAAGACGACATCGTAGACGTCGTAGCTGGTATAAAAAGAAATGATATGGAAGGCATAAAGAACTTGATTATAGACTTGGGCGGTGTGCTTATTAACCTGACTCGCAACCGTTGTATCGAGGCTTTCGAGAATCTGGGCGTGGAGAATATCCGGGAACAGATCACGAATAACTATCAACATAAGGACTTGTTTGAGCGATTAGAGTTGGGAACGATTTCGGTGGAACAGTTTCGCGATGATATTCGTGCCTTATCGGGAAAGCCCCTGACGGACGAACAAATCGACACGGCATGGATCGCCATGTTGGGAGACGTCCCGGAAAATAAGTTGCGTCTGCTATTGGAGCTTCGTGAACGCTATAATACGATGCTTCTGAGCAATACGAACGAGCTTCATTGGAAATGGTCCGAAGATACCTATTTCTCTTATCAAGGTCTTTGTGCCCAAGATTTCTTCCATAAGATTTACCTCTCTTACGAATTGCATATGCTGAAGCCGAACGCGGATATTTTTGAGTACGTACTGAAGGACTCGAATCTTTTAGCCGAGGAGACTATGCTGATTGATGACGCTTCCGTGAATTGCCGGGCGGCTGAATTATTGGGAATGAAGTCCTATATGCCGCAGCAAAGGGAGGATTGGTCGCATCTATCAAATGAAGCCAGTCATTGTTTGGTCCCGGCCTAAATGTCTTTAACCTTTAGGATATTATACGAGGTACCAAGATCATACACATCATTCCCGTCTACTTTCTTGATGTACTTTACGACACGGATGGTGACGGGAAGGATGATAACCTCGTACAAGGATTTAAGTACCGCCTGCGTCCCGATCATGATAAGCAATTCTCCGGCCGGGATCAATCCTGCGAAGGCGATCGGAAAAAAGATCAGGGAATCGGCGCTCTCACCGATAAGGTAGACACGATCGCTCGTAACGAGAAATTCTTTCCGTTGGAGGCGATTTTCATTTTGCTCATCACATAGGCGTTCAGGAAAGAACCGGCCAAAAACGCTATCAAGCTGGCGACCGCTATACGTGGGGCCATCCCGAAGACGAAATTGAAACCTTCCTCACCCTCCCAAAAAGGGGCGGCCGGTAATAATACCGCCAATTGCGCGAATGCGATCACCAGAAAATTAGAGGCGAAGCACTCCAGATAATTAGCCGTGCCTTCTTGAATCCCCACACTTCCGCTATACAATCATTGATGATATACGAGATCGGGAATACGATCAAACCTGCGGTAGCCGTTATACCGCCTACTTGCACTACTTTTGTCTCTAAAAGATTGGACGCTACAAGGCATATATTAAAAAGTATACCTAGCAGCATGAAAGGTACTGTAACTGTTTTTTGCATGTCTTCTTGTTTTTAACGAGGTTTATCAAGCACTCGGGACGCGAAGGTACGAAAATTCTTATTAAAAGCGATGGGTATAGCAGATACCGATCGCATGGCGGTAATTCACGGGATCGTCTACATTAAATATATGGTAGCGATAATAGAGTTGGAGGTTATTGTTCGGGTTTAGTTGGTAATTACTTCCTGTGGAGAAACGGATCTTATCGGACCGCATCTTATTTCGCGTATCATTGAAGACCTCGGTGTAGGCAAAAGGACAGAAACCACTCTTGCCGATCTTATAGGAGAGGGTCAGCATGAACGCAGATAATTCTTGGGATGTTCGGCGTGAACCTTATAGGTACTTTGAAAACGTTCCCGGACAGAGAGGGTAAAAACCGTCCGGCCGAATAAGTCCCCGTAGCGTAGAGATAATATCGGTTTCGTAACTCGTCGGATGCCTTGTATCGTGCTAGAGACATATATCCGCTTCCTGCCAGAAGATATTTATTAAACTTGTAGTTTACCTCAACGGTGGTGAGGAACCATTCCGCTTCCTTAAGTCATCTCTCGGACGGATGTCCTCTTCTACAAGAAAGGATAAATGCTTATAGATTTTTCCGCATAGGCTCGCCTTGAAATACACACCTGCGCCTTCCATTCCGTATAGGGATGAAGTGCATCCTATTATAAAGAATAGGATCAGATAAATAGATCGTTTTGTATATGATGTGTTTTTCATGTAGAGTGACTTCCGATGCAAAAGTAGTGTTTTTGGATGTAATACCAACGCCTCAGGATATTATATCCGATTTTCACTATATTTGTCTCCTATTAACTATCAAATTCGAATACATGGAAAACATATCAAGAAGAACGGCTATCAAGACATTTTTAGCTGGAGGCGTGGCTTTGGCGACTACAGGTATCGAGGCGGCAGCGCCGCGAAAAAGAAAACAGACGTGAAGGAACCCTTGAAAGGAAATGTCCGCCATTCCGTAAGTAAATGGTGTTTCGGCGATTATAAGCTGGACGAGTTCTGTGAGATCTGCAAGCATATAGGGATTGAATCCGTTGAGTTGCTGGACCCGGTAGATTGGCCGATCGTACAAAAACATGGCTTGACGGTGGCGATGGCGCAAGGGGCCGGGCTTGGAATAGATCGAGGTTTCAATGATCCGGCCTTGCATGACGAGTTGGTCGCCAGTTATGAGAAGGTGATCCCGATGGTGGCGGACGCTGGATTGACAAACTTGATTTGCTTCTCCGGCAGACGTAATGGCGTAACGGACTTGCAAGGCTGGGAGAACTGCGAGAAGGGGTTGAAGCGCCTTATCCCGTTAGCGGAGAAACATAAGGTCGTCTTGACCATGGAGCTTTTGAACAGTGTCGGCCATAAGGATTATCTGTGCGATCATACGGTTTGGGGGCGGAGCTTTGTCGCCGTATCGGTTCCCCTAATTTTAAGTTACTATATGATATTTATCATATGCAGATCATGGAGGGGAATATCATCGAGAATATCCGGAAATATAATCAATACTTCTCCCATGTCCATACCGGAGGTAGTCCGGGACGTGCGGAAATCGACGAGACGCAGGAACTTTATTATCCGGCTATCATCAAGGCTCTTATGGAGACAGGCTATAAAGGCTTCGTTGGGCAGGAGTTCGTCCCCGCCCAAGAAGACAAGATCGCTTCCTTGGAGAAGTGTATCCGTATCTGTGATGTATAGGGCTATTTAGTAATAACTTACAGTGCCAACCGGTGCCGTTATAGTGGCACGGCTGTGCCACCAGCGTGGCTTCGTTGTGCCATCGCTATGGCATCATCGTGCCATCGCCCGTGGCCATTATCGTGCCATAAGGGTGGCACGACTATAATACTAGAATGACAAAGACCTTGAATTTATTTTCTCCAGCCATGTTACGTTTTCTTTTCTCGATTGTCATTAAGATAGAATGGAACAAGAACAGTTTAAAAAAGAGATATTGCCTTTGCGGGAGAAACTATTCCTTTACGCGAGAAGGCTGCTTGATAACCCGGAGGATGCCGAGGATATCATGCAGGAAGTCTTTTTGAAACTATGGTATATGCGTGGCGAGTTAGACTATTATAATTTAGACTATTTTTTTATGTCGAGATATTGGATAGTAAGTGTCTAAATTTTGTACACCAACTGTCAAATAATTGGACAGTCTGTTTTGGAAAGTAAAATACTACTTGTTTGAGAATTAAATATTTAGTTAGTTTGGCACACTATTTGAATTAGATATGGTAAATTAAATAGTTAGATAACAATTAAAACAAATACAGTCATGATTAAGATCGAAGGTTTAAGTAAGTTTTTCCGTACGGAAGAGGTTGAGACAATTGCGTTGAATAAGGTTTCTTTGGAGGTAAAAGATGGCGAGTTCGTCGCTGTCATGGGACCTTCCGGTTGCGGTAAGTCTACGTTGTTGAATATTCTGGGTTTGCTGGATAACCCTTCCGAGGGAAATTATTACTTGGGCGACCAAGAGGTAGGACACTTGAAAGAGAAAGAGCGTACGCAGGTCCGTAAGGGAAACATCGGTTTCGTGTTCCAGAGCTTCAACTTGATAGACGAGTTGAACGTTTTCGAGAACGTGGAGCTGCCGTTGACTTATCTAAAGATCAAGGCGTCGGAGCGTAAGCAGATGGTAACGGATATCTTGAAGCGGATGAATATCAGCCACCGTGCGGCTCACTTCCCTCAGCAACTCTCCGGAGGTCAGCAACAGCGTGTGGCTATCGCCCGTGCGGTAGTTTCCAACCCGAAGATAATCTTGCCGATGAGCCAACGGGTAACTTGGATTCCAAGAACGGTGCCGAGGTTATGCAGCTGCTCACCGAGCTGAATAAGGAGGGAACGACAATCGTAATGGTGACGCACTCCAAGCACGACGCGGGTTTCGCCCACCGTGTGATCAATTATTCGACGGTAGCGTTGTTTCTTCCGTTAGTGAATTTATTTAGTCAACATGACATAAACACATACACACAAGAGTTTTTTATAAGCTAATTGGCCTGTGAAGGTCGGTTAGCTTTCAATTTAACTTAAATACAAATCGATGAGACAGCTATATTATACAATCCGTTATTTACTTCGAGGCCGAGGGGGAAATGTGATCAAGGTTCTGTCCTTGACACTAGGACTTGGAGTGGGATTGATCCTGTTCGCTAGGGTCGCTTTTGAATTGAGCTTCGATACATTCTTTGACCAAGTGGAAGATTTGTATAGCGTGCATGTGCGATACAATGATGATAAAACGGGAGAGGAAGATGGGTCTCGTATCCTATTTGCCCCGATCCCGGAGGCTTTGCGGCAAGAGTTCCCCGAGATACAGTACGCGACGGTTTGCCGGAGAAGATACGGAGCCGTATTGTATCATGGTGAGGATCGGTTCAAGCCCCGTTTGATGATGGCGGATTCCCTCTTTTTCCGTACGATGGGAATCAAGGTGCTAAGAGGGGATGACCGTTTGTTAGGAATCGAAGATCAAGTTTTCTTATCGGAAAAAATGGCTGAACGTATAATTTGGCAAGGAAGATCCGATCGGGAAACAACTGCTGTACGGAAAAAACTATCCTTATACGGTGGCCGGGATATTCCGTGACATACCGGAAAATAGTCATTTACGTTTTGACGCTGTCGCTTCTTTCATTAATATGAAAACCCAGTTCGGTGCCTATGCCGGTTGGGGTGCCGACGATAGTTATCTGGGCTATATCCGCCTGAAACCGGGTGTGTTCCCGGAACAAATCAATCAGAAAATACCGGCTTTATTGCTAAATATATAGATGTAGAAAGAGAGAGGAAACAAGGTTTTGATATGGAGCTTTATATCAAACCGGTCTCGGAGATATATACGCAAAGTACCGAGGTGAAGCGGATGGTGGTGATCATGAGCGTACTGGCTTTCGCTTTGTTATTCGTGGCGGCGATGAATTATATCTTGAACTCGGTATCTTCTCTGCCGATCCGGGCGAGATCCGTAGGAGTACACAAATGTAATGGAGCTTCCTGCAAGGCATTTTCAATATGTTCTTGTTTGAGACGGCGGCTTTATTTGTAGTGGCTCTTGTATGTATGGCATTGCTTTTATTCGCTTTCCGGGAATATGTAGCGGATATGGCGGCTGTTCCTACTTTGGGCACTTTATTGAATGCGCAGACTATATGGCTTCCTGCGATCATGATCTTGGCTATATTCATTTTGTCCGCCTTGCTACCGGCCCGTTTGTTCAGCGTTATCCCGGTTACCCAAGTATTCCGGGTATCTACTTCGGGTAAGCAGGGATGGAAGCGGAGTTTGCTTTTTATCCAGTTTGGGGGAATAGCGTTTGTCATTACATTATTGGTGATCGTGTTATTGCAATATGATCGGCTAATGAATAATGATTTAGGATATGATCCGGAAAATATAGTGTATGCCCCCTTGAATAATATGGATGATCCGAAAACGGCCAAACTTACCGCCGAGTTCAAGAAGTTACCTTATGTCATGGCTACGGGGCTTTCGTCCATGGACATTCTAAGTGGTTATGGTGGTTTCCCTATTCTGGATAATGAGAAAAACTGGCTGTTCACGGCCCGTCAGGTAAACTATAACGCCGATTATCTCTCTCTGATGAAAATCCCCTTGCTTGAGGGGCAACCACTAAAAGGTGACGGGGATATTTTAGTGAATGAGTCATTCGTGAGTAAACGTGGGTGGACGGATGCTGCGATCGGTAAATATATTTATGATGATGAGGGTAATTTAAAAGGAAAAATAGTGGGTGTAACCCGTGATTTCATGGTGAATTCCTTCTTCACTCCCCAGTTACCGGTCATCATGTTTGGTTGTGACCGGATGAGTTATTGTAACTTTACGGTTCGTGTCTCCGAGCTAACTCCGGAATATTTACGGGAAATGAATGATAAGATAGCGGAACTATTTCCGAATGAGGATGTCGGTTTTACGGTGCTGAAAACGATCATAGAGTCTCAGTATGAGGGAACCCGTCATTTCCGTGACGGCGTCTTTGTTGCCTCGATCGCTATCTTGCTGATCACCTTAATGGGATTATTAGGGTATATTACGGACGAGATGCACCGTAGGAGCAAGGAGATAGCGATTCGCAAGGTGAATGGAGCGACGGCCCCGAATATTTTACGTCTTTTATCTAAGGATGTTTTGATCACGGCTTTCCCGGCTATCCTTTTAGGAGTGATAGCCTCACGAGTCGTGGGAGAGAGCTGGTTGAGGCAATTCGCGGATAAGATACCGCTGACTGTTTTTATTTTCATATCTACGGCTCTACTGGTTCTAGCGATCATTTGGGGATGCGTGATCCTGAAATCTTGGAATATCGCCAATGAGAATCCGGTCCGTAGCATTAAGAACGAATAATATAACAGGTAATATAAAATTACGTATGAAAACTATTTTGAGGAATCTCTTGAGTGTATTGCGCCGTTTCAAGATGGCGATGCTATTAAATGTATTAGGACTTTCGATTGCTTTTGCTGCCTTCATCTTAATTATGATGCAAGTCGAGTATGACCGGAATTTTGACCGGGGGTATACAGATACGGAATCAATATTCCGGGTGGAAATAATACAGAACGATGGCGATGGGCAAGCGATTGTCTGCCGTCCGTTGGCAGATGCCTTCATTCAATCTTCTCCACATATTGTCGCAGGGACATTGGTAAATTCATGGGATGGTGCATTATTTTTCTCTGTGGAAGAGAATGGCGAACGGAATAGTTTCAGGGAACAATACTTAAATGTTTATCCAGATTTTACAAAGGTGTTTGATTTTGATTTCTTAGAAGGGAATCAATCGGCCTTGGAGGAACCGACCAGTGTTTTGCTACCGCAAAGCATGGCTTATAAATTATTTGGAAACGGATCGGCTGTTGGTAAACAGTTGTTATTTGAGAATGGTGATAGGTTGATAGTTGGAGGTGTATATAAAGATTTTCCCCGTAATTCGTCTGTACAAAACTGTATTTACCAGAGGATGGATCCGAGGGAAAATATTCAAGAATGGGGAAACTGGAGTTATGTATTTTATGTTCGGTTAGATGATCCAAAGAACGCTGAAGGGCTGTTTGAGAATTTTGCGGCTCATTTTGATCCTACTCCCGTGAAAGAACATTGGGGCGGGTATCATATTCGTTTGAACCCACTGCCTGATGTTCATTATACAACGGGTATTCAATATGATACGACTCCTAAATCCAGTAAGCAAACTTTGTTGGTGTTGTTTGCGATCGCTATCGTGATCGTAGTGATCGCTGGCATCAATTTTACGAACTTTAGCACGGCGCTTACTCCAATGCGTATCAAGAGCATTAATACGCAGAAGTATTGGGTGGCGAAGAGTCTGTGATCCGTCTGGCTTTGATATTAGAGGCCATGTTTATTAGTGTTTTCTCTTATTTTATAGGGCTGCTCTTGGTGTATATGACGGGAAAGACAAGTATCGCATCCTTGATTGATGCGGATATTACGTTGTCGGCACATTGGGGCTAGTATGGTTAACCGCCCTTATCGCTTATAGCGACTGGTATTTTTTCTGGTATCTATCCATCTTATTATATGACCTCTTTCCCTCCGGGCTTTGGTATTGAAAGGAAGTTTCGGTCTATCCCCGAAAGGTCGCCAATTACGTAACGTGCTGATCGGTATACAATTTGTAGCTTCATTTGGTCTGATAATCGGTGCTACATTCATGTATTTGCAGAATTATTATATGCAAAACACCCCTCTCGGTTATGATAAGGAAGAGATAATTATTACGAATATGAATAACAACATCCGGAAAAGTCGGGATGCTTTCGCCAGCCAAGTGAAATCTTTCTCCGGTATCGAAGAGGTTACATATGCGGAGATGCTCCTTTCTAGTCAGGACCAATACATGGGATGGGGACGTAAATACCGGGATAAGGATATACAATTCCAATGTCTACCGGTTGAATCTTCTTTTTTGAAGGTGATGAATGTGAAAATATCGGAAGGTCGTGATTTCCGGGAGGAAGATAAGGCGAAACGTTATGGCACGTTTGTCTTTAACGAACGTGCCCGGACAGAATATGGGCTGGAGATAGGATCTTTAATAGATAGTATGGAGATTGTCGGTTTTATGCCGGATGTTAAATTCGCCTCTTTCCGTACGGAGGTAACGCCTATGGCCTTTTTTGTATGGGGTACTAATAATTGGGGAAACCAACCTAATTACGCTTATATAAAGGTAAAGGCCGGCTCTGACTTACGGGGGGCTATGCAACATGTCAAGACTACGCTTCAATCATTTGATCCGGAATATCCGTTTAATGTCCGTTTCTTCGATGAGGTATTGAACGGACTTTATGAGAAAGAGAGAAGCCTCAGTTCATTGATTACCTTATTTAGTTTAATCGCGATCTTTATCTCGGTGGTAGGGGTATTCGGTTTGGTCGTATTCGATAGTGAGTACCGGAAGAAAGAGATCGGTATCCGTAAGGTATTAGGCTCTACTACCGAGGAGATTATCGTGATGTTTAACAAAACATACATACGAATCTTATGTGTTTGTTTTGTTTTGGGGGCGCCGATCGCCGGTTACGTGGTACATCGATGGCTTGAGAATTTCGCTTATAAGACTCCTATGTATTGGTGGGTGTATTTGATCGCTTTTGCTATCATAGCGGTTATCACGATATTGACTGTCACTTTCCAGAACTGGCGTGCGGCGAATGAGAATCCAGTACATAGTATTAAGAATGAATAGAAGATTTTTGTAGAATCAGATTGCTGCTTTCATAGAAAAGCATGTGTCCAATAATTGTACAATGGTGTCCAATTATTGGACACTTCTGTTTTATGAATTGAGAATTAATTTATTGAGTATTAGTTTAATATGTAGTTTGGCACGTTATTTGAATATTATTAGATGGATTTGAGTATAATAAATTAAAACAAATACAGCATGATTAAGATCGAAGGTTTAAGTAAGTTTTTCCGTACGGAAGAGGTTGAGACAATTGCGTTGAACAAGGTTTCTTTGAATATCTTGAAACGAATGAATATCAGCCATCTTATTTAAGGAATACTTCTTTTGGTCGATTTTAGTATCAATAAAATAGAGCAAGTTATGAAAACAATCATACGCAATTTCATCAATGTATTAATACGTTTCAAGGTAGCTACCATTTTGAATGTAGCGGGATTGGCGGTCGCTTTCGCCGCGTTTTTAATTATCATGATGCAAGTAAGCTTTGAGCGTAACTTCGATCGTTGTCATCCGGACTCGACCCGGATTTATCGGATGGGACTTTCTTTCCCGGATGGAGCAAGCATGATCCATTGCCGCCCGTTGATAGAGGCGTTTATCCACTCTTCCCCGCATATTGAGCTGGTACGTTAATCAATCCGTATATAGGAGAGATGTATGTGACTGTTACAAGAAAAGAAGGAAAGCAAGGTTTTAAGGAGACGATCATAACTTGCCATCCGGAGATTACCCGGATGTTTCAGTTTACGATGTGTGAAGGAGAATCTTCTTGCTTGTCGGAACCGGAAAAAGCCTTGATGCCCGAAAGTATGGCTCACCGATTATTTGGAAAGGAATCGGCAATTGGAAAGCAGATCGTTCCCGATGGTGGGATCTGGACGAAACCGGGTGTGAAATATTTGGTCGTAGGAGGTGTTTATAAGGATTTCCCGGAAAACACACAGTTGAAAAACGTGATTTATACAGAGATGTCTCCGGATTACGCACTGACGAATTGGATAAGTAGTAACTATTTCTGTTACGTGATGCTAGATCCTTCTGCTTCCCCGAAAGAAGTAGCTGAGAATTTTGATGCCCATTTTGACTATTCGAAGCAATATGGGGATATGGCGAAAGATATACATGTCGAGCTGGTCCCCCTAACCGATATTTATTATATGAACGAGGATTCCAGCGGAAGTTAGTGAAAAGCGGTAGCGCGGAGAAAGCCCGGTTACTGATGCTGATCGCTTTTCTGGTGATTATTGTGGCGGGTATCAACTTCACGAATTTTAGTACCTCTTTGGCGCCTTTGCGCATCAAGAGTATCAACACGCAAAAAGTTCCTGGGGAGTTCTGCTGGCATATTACGTGCTTCCCTGTTATTTGAAGCCGTGGGTATTAGTTTGCTTGCTTTCCTTTGTTCTTTGTTTATCGTTTGGGGATTAGGACATATGGGATGGCTGTATTTTGTGCAAGCGGATACGACATTGACTGCTTACCCCGGTTTAGTAGGTGGCTTAGCTGTATTATCTGTTATAATAGGTCTTATTGCGGGGATCTATCCATCTTTATATATGACTTCTTTCCCTCCGGCATTAGTATTGAAAGGCTCTTTCGGGCTTTCTTCCTCTGGGAAGAAGTTGCGTACGGCATTGATCGGTTTTCAGTTTATCGTTTCTATCGTATTGATTATATCAGCCATGTTCGTTCGTCAACAAAATAGGTTTATGCAAAAATATTCTTTGGGTTTCGACAAAGATCAGGTAGTAGTTGTCGAGCTGAACCGGAATATTATGCATGACCATAAGGATAGTTACGTGGGTGGATTGAAAGAATATCCGGGAATAGAGGATGTGGCGTTCTGTTCCCAGAAGTTTGGATCGGAGGATAGCTATCGTACGTGGGGAGGTGTATATAAAGAGCAGAGTGTTAATTTCACTTCTCTTTCTGTTTCTTGGAATTTCTTCAAAGTAATGGGTATTCCATTGATTGGGGGGCGGATGCTACCGAGTCTGATGAGAGAGGTAACAACTATAGTTATGTATTCAATAGACAAATGCGGGATAAATGGAACATGGAACCGAATGATATCATGCGGATTCCATGGCTTGAGGAGGAATCGGCCGATGGTTCCGTCATCGGATTTGTAGATGATGTTAAATTTACTTCCTTGCGACAAAGCGTCTCCGAATTAGGTTTTGTTATTAATGAACCTCGTTTGATGCTTTATTCTTTTATTCGTGTGAAAGCGGGAAGCGATATCATGGGCGTGGTGGATCATATCCGTAAGACAGTAGCCCACTTAGATCCCACATATCCTTGTGAGGTGGAATTTTATGATGAGATTTTCGATCATTTATATCATCAAGAACGGAATTTAAGTACGATGATTTTATTGTTTAGCCTGTTGGCTGTGATTATCTCTATTGTCGGTATATTCGGCCTCGTTATATTCGAGACCCAGTATCGCCGGAAAGAGATCGGTATTCGTAAGGTATTCGGGGCCACGGTTCATGAGATCTTGGTTATGTTCAATAAGATTTATTTCCGTATTGTCTGCGTTTGCTTTATCATAGCGGCTCCTTTGGCTTATTATGGCGTACGGAAATGGTTAGAGGGTTTTGCTTATAAAACTCCTATTTATTGGTGGATATTTGCATTCGCTCTATTAATTGTCTCCTTAATAACGATGTTTACGGTAACTTTCCAAAACTGGCGTGCGGCGAACGCGAATCCGGTGGATAGCATTAAAACGGAATAATAAATGAAACTATAATAAAATGAAAACGATTATTCGAAACTTTCTAAGTGTGTTGAGGCGGTTTAAAATGGCGACCGCATTGAACGTAGCCGGTCTTGCGGTTGCTTTCGCCGCTTTTATCGTGATTTTGATACAGATTAATTTTGAGCGGACTTTTGACCGTTGCCATCCTACGTCCGGGCGGATTTTTAGGGTGGACTTGACCATTCCGGGTACTTTCGGGACAATATTACCCCGTGCCTTTGTGGAGGCTGTCATCCAATCTTCCCGCATATAGAGGCGGTACATTGTTGACTCCTTCTTTTGGCCAATGGTGTTTATCTCTCGGTGGATAGAAACGGGCAACCGTTTGGGTTTAAGGAAATCGTGACAACCTGCCACGCTAGTTTACCGAAGATATTCGCGTTCCCGATCGTGGAAGGCGATATCGATTGCTTGAAAGATCCCGAGAAAGTAATGGTACCCCGAAGCTTGGCTGACAAGTTGTTTGGGGAAGACATCTCCGCGGTTGGTAAGACGTTGCGAGCGGAAGAAAATATCTGGACTAAATCGGCTAAACTCTTTACGATTGGTGCGGTTTATAAGGATTTCCCGGAGAACACGCAGCTTCGGAACGTGGTCTATACGGCGATCGATCCGGATTATAATATCAATAATTTTAGCTCAAGTAACTGGGTTTGTTATTTATTGCTTGATAATCCTGCCATGGCAGATGAGGTTGCCGATAATTTCAACCGTCATTTTGATTTCAAGAAGATTTACCATGAAGGAGAACAGATCCGGCTCGTTCCGCTGACTGATATTTATTATATGAATGAGACGCAAGACGGTGGTACATTCCGGAGCGGAAACAAGGAAGTCACGGCCTTATTGTTCGGTATAGCTCTTCTGATCGTCATTGTCGCGGCTATTAACTTCACGAACTTTAGCACTTCTCTGACTCCGTTGCGAATCAAAAGTATCAATACGCAGAAGGTATTGGGTAGTTCGGATACTTTGTTGCGCAGATCTTTATTGATAGAGGCAGCCCTTATTAGTTTTATAGCATGGCTGGTAAGTCTCGTTATCGTTTGGGGATTGGATTGGGCGGAAGCGCTACCTTTTATCGAGGCCGATTTGAGTTTGGTCTCAAATCTTCCGATCGTTTTCTTGTGTGGCATCGTAGCGTTGGTTATCGGTTGGCTGGCGGGTATTTATCCTGCTTATTATATAACTTCTTTTCCTCCGGCCTTGGTGCTGAAGGGCAGCTTCGGGTTATCTCCTTCCGGGCGTAAGTTACGTACGACATTGATTTGTGTCCAGTTCGTTGTTTCGATCGTGTTGATTATCGGGGCTTGCTTTGTACAAATCCAGAATAGTTATATGCGGAATTTCTCTTTAGGATTCGATAAGGATCAGGTAGCTATCGTGGAGCTGAATGAGACAATGTACAATAAGCATCACGATACATATGTGAATCGCTTGAAAGAGAATCCGGGGATCGAGGATGTAGCTTTCGCTATGGAGAAAGTGGGCTCTAAGGACGGGTATAACACGAATGGCGGTAGTTATAAGGGCAAGGACTTTCAGTATTTCATAATTATAGCATCTTCCAATTTCTTGCGGGTGATGGGGATTCCGGTTATAGAAGG
>ENA-OQAA01000415-OQAA01000415.1-human-gut-metagenome-genome-assembly--contig:-NODE-415-length-29891-cov-3.981286_pt1 | contig 29891 bp, 33 predicted proteins | sample MGYA00242489_ERZ504515 | MGnify/ENA primary metagenome ERZ504515 (study PRJEB26092, sample SAMD00036237) | human gut metagenome | host: Homo sapiens | study: EMG produced TPA metagenomics assembly of... | reverse complement strand
CTGAGGCTGAAAGAACTGTTAATGTTTACTTCAATGTAGATCCTGAAAAAGGTTACTTCACAGATCCAGAAGGTGCTGAGGTAGTAAGTTATGAAAATCTTCCTGAAAATACAACTGAGCAGTTCTTGGTTCCTAAAGTTGCTGCCAAAGAAGGTTACAGATTTGTAGGCTGGAAAGGTCAGGGGGCTGACGTAATCGAATGGGATGCAAATGCATCTACCTTCGGTGTTACTGGTCTTGCACACTTTGAAGATGGTTCCAATGTAGGAAATGCAACAATTGAAGCCGTATTTGAAGAAATCCCTGAGGCTGAAAGAACTGTTAATGTTTACTTCAATGTAGATCCTGAAAAAGGTTACTTCACAGATCCAGAAGGTGCTGAGGTAGTAAGTTATGAAAATCTTCCTGAAAATACAACTGAGCAGTTCTTAGTTCCTAAAGTTGCTGCTAAAGAAGGTTATGTATTCACTGGTTGGAAGGGTCAAGGAGCTGAAGAAATCTTATGGGATGCAAATGCATCTACATTTGGTATTGCTGGTCTTGCACACTTTGCAGAAGGTTCTAATGTAGGTTATGCATCTATTGAAGCTCAGTTTGAAAAGATTCCGGATGTATTATCTCCTGCATCAGCAGATATTGTAATCGATCTTGAAAAAGGTTATTTTGAAGGTTGGGAAGGCGTAGACGTTTTAGAAAATGAAAACTTACAGGAAAGTGATTATACTTTAGGATTCCTTCCAGCCGTTAAAGCAAATGATGGTTATAAGTGGACTGGCTGGAAAGTAACAAACAATGCAGGTACTGAACTTTATGTTCTGGATACTGTAGCTACATCTATTGCTTTCCCATATGGTATTGGTGATCATTACACTGTAATGGCTACATTTGAGAAAGTAGATCCTGAGAATCCAGACCCTGAAAATCCAGATCCTGAGAATCCAGACCCTGAAAATCCAGATCCTGAGAACCCAGATCCTGAGAATCCAGACCCTGAGAACCCAGACTCTGAGAACCCAGATCCTGAAAAACCAAACACAAAGCCTGAAAAGCCAAACACAAAACCTGAAAAACCAAACACCGAAACTAAAAAACCAGAAAAGACTAATGGAGTTAAAACTGGTGACACTACAAACGCAGGTGTTTTTGCAGCTACATTATTAGGTTCTGCTGTAGTAGTTTCAGGTATTGCACTTAAAAAGAAATCTTCCAAGAAGAAATAACTAGGCATACATCGAATCTGGGGGAAGAGTTATTTTCCCCCAGATTCGATAGAAAAATCTTAAATGGCAGTGAAAATCACAGTGGTTTTTACTGTCATTTAAAGTTTAGAAAGTGATTTAATTAACATGGAAAATACTAATAACAAGAACAGAAAAAAATCAAAAAGGCGAAAGAATTTAAAGAAAAGATATTCTATTGTACTTGCTATATTAGCAGTTCTTATCCTTATGATAATCGGAGGTATTATTCTTACCCATAAGCCAGACAAGGATAGCGGCAAACAAACAAATACTGCTGCCAACACAGAATCACCATCAAATGAAAATACAAACGCCCAAAATGAGTCTGAGTCTGAAAAGGTTTCTGATATTAAGGCACAACCTGTCGATGAAACAAATTTAAAAAATCTCATTAGCAATGCTAAAGGAATTCAAACTACAGGGTATACTCAGGATTCTATTAATGCACTCAACTCAGCAGTCAATGATGCTGAAACTCTTCTCAAAACAGATTTTTCGCAAAATGAAGTTGAAGATGCCTGTAAAAAAATAATTGATGCTATCCAAGGTTTAAAAAAATAATATACAGTATAAATCCCAGCCATAATAAATAAGCATAAGAAAATGTATCTTTTCTGTCAGTAGGTATAACCTACTGGCAGTTTTTGTTGCTATCACTTCATAAATACTTTATAATATACCATAGTTTACAAGAAGGGAACAAAGGTTATATGAAAAAGAAAATCAAAAAAGATTTATGGAAAGCATTGCTTCTATGCGTGATTCTCACTATAAATCTATGCCAAATCTCTGTTATGGCGGCAGAGGCAGAAAATACAGCAACAAGCGCTCCAGAAGCCCCCGCCAAACCGGAAAGCTATGACTGGGAAATCCAGTCCAACAAAATTCCCGGCTGGCCCCAGGGACCAAAGGTAGTTGCAGAGACCGCCATTCTCATGGATATAGACTCAGGCTCTATTCTCTATGCAAAAGGAATTGACGAAAAACGCGCCCCGGCCAGCACAACCAAAATCATGACCGCGATGCTGGCCCTTGAACAGGTGCCATTTGACACTCAGATTACTTTTACAGATGAGGTCAATAATATTGAGGCTGACAGCACACACATTGGCATTAAACCAGGCGAAACCCTCACTATGAAAGATTGTGCTTATGCTATTCTCCTGGCCTCTGCCAATGAGGTTTCCTCCGGTGTTGCAGAATATATCGGCGGGGATGTGCAGACTTTCGTAGATTCTATGAATCAAAGAGCCAAAGACCTGGGCTGTCAGAATACACATTTTGTCAATGCCAACGGTTTGTACAGTGAAGACCACTATACCACTGCCAGAGACTTAGCTATCATCTCCTGTGCGGCCTTCCAGAACGAAACCTTTCGGGAAATTATCAAAACGCCCTACTATATTGTTCCTGAAACAAATATCACCAATGAAACCCGTTGGCTAAACAATCATCACAAAATGGTACTTCCAGACAGCTCTGAATATTATGAAGGCTGTCTTGGAGGCAAGACAGGGTACACTGTAAAGGCAGGAAATACCCTCGTAACCTATGCTGAAAGAAACGGAATGCGTCTGGTTTGTGTGGTTCTGGCTGATATCAACGAACATTATAATGATACCCGGGCATTATTTGACTATGGATTTAACAATTTCCAGAAAGTAAGTCCAAGTGCTGTGGATTTAACTCCTGCAAAAAAAGATACCTTGGGTTCAAAGTTAATTGAGCAAGGTTCCTTAAATACTATATTCCAGGAATCCTCCCTTATCCTTCCAAAAGAACTGCAAAAATCTCTCACTTTTGAAACTGCGCTAGAAGAAGATCATACTTTACAGATTACCTACCGCTATGGAGATACTGTTCTTGGAACTTCCAGCACACAGGCTACTGACGAAATTCTCACGGCTGCCAAGGACCTGGGTATACAAAAAGAAGAACGGACAGAGGGCAGTATTGACTTTCAAAAAGAAAACGAAAAACAGGAAACAAATGTTGTTCTGGACAATTCTTCTACAAGTTCTCAATCTCCCAAGGGACTTTTAGAAGAGCTTGCACACAACTTCCGCCAGCTTCCAAACTGGAAGTACCCCGCGCTGATTTTTATAGGAGCTGCATTAATCTTCTATATTGTTACTTTAATTTTAAGAATACAACGTTCAAGAAAACGTCGTAAACGTAGAAAAAACAGAAAAAAAGGAGCTTCCTCATGAAAGTAACTTACATCGGACACAGTGGTTTTCTGCTGGAGTGGAAGGATTGTTTCTGGCTTTTCGACTATTATGAGGGAAACATTCCAATTCCCTCTGTCCCAAAGCCTTTATATGTATTTTCTTCTCACAGCCATGGGGACCATTTTAATCCCGCCATATTTTCTATTGCCGGTTTTTCCAAAATATGCTATATTCTTTCCCATGACATCATGAAAAAGGCAAAAAGGTATGAAACCACAGTAAATGCAGACTCTATTCACTTTATGAAAGCCCGGCAGAAGCTGCTTCTTCCGGTGGAAGGTGTCCACAAACAACTGGAAATCCAAACCCTTCCATCTACAGATTGCGGCGTAGCTTTTTTAGTTCGTTATGAAGGAAAGCTGATTTATCATGCCGGCGATTTAAACTGGTGGGTATGGCCCGGAGAATCAAAACAATACAACAACAATATGACTGCAAATTTCAAAAACTACACAGCCCCCTTAAAAGGTCTTGATATTTTTGCCGCCTTTCTTCCCCTGGACCCCCGTCAGGAAGACTGGTATAACAAAGGACTCCTGTACATTCTGGAACAGGCAGAAAACATCCATTATGTTTTCCCTATGCACTTCTGGAAGGATTACTCCGTTATCCAGAAATTTGCCAGTTCGTCGGAAGGCCGCGCATATAACAGGCAGCTTCAGCTTATAGAAAAAGAAGGTCAGACCTTTCTGTGTACAGAAGAATAATGCAGTCGCAATTTTAGGAGGATAAGCCTATGAGATTTCAAATGGTTCACGAAAATTACAATGTAAAAAACCTGGAACGTTCTATGGAGTTCTATAAAAATGCTCTTGGAATCACTGAGAAACGCAGAATCGAAGCCCCGGATGGTTCTTTTATTATTGTCTATCTGGGCAACAAAACAACAGATTTTGAACTGGAACTTACCTGGTTAAGAGACTTTGACAGACCTTACAACCTGGGTGACTGCGAATTTCACCTGGCTTTTTGCACAGATAACTTTGAGGCAGCTCACAAACTCCATGAAGAAATGGGATGCATCTGTTTTGAAAATAAAGAAATGGGAATTTACTTCATTTCTGACCCAGACGGGTACTGGCTGGAGATTATACCGGATAAAAAATAAACGGCAATGACAAAAAAGAGATAACGGGTGGCGCCAAACTGCCATTCCTTTATCTCTTTTTCGTCGTACGAATCTTTATTCTTCCTGTTCTTCGTAATAAAAATAATCAAAATCTGCATACTTTCTTGTTCCCGCCAGATCCTGACAGCAAATACCAATGAAAGCGCCTGTAAACATGCCATGGCCTGTGGTCTCTTCATAATAATCATCTGAGAGAATGGTGGCATCTAAGTCCGGTCCGATCCTTTCAAATTGTTTTCCATCTACGGAATAGGAGAACCAGGCTTTCTCTGTCTGTATATTCAGCCGCAAATAAACCGGCTTTCCCTTTGGAATCGGAACGCCTGCGCCAATAGGATGGGTTCCTGCTCCCGTATCACAGGCAATGATAGAAAGAACCCTTCCAAGCATCTCATCCTGTGTCACATAAAGATAATAATATCCAAGGGTATTGTAATAATAAATCAATCCAGCCATCTGCTGGAAATGTTGCGGATCAAATTCCAGCTTTGTATTCACCTCACAGCAAAAACTCTGCTGCCTGTGCGCCAGAAGAGATTGCTCATATCTGGAGTTTGGAGATTCTGCCCCATAAAGCCGCAAATATCCAGGACGTTCTGTTAAGGAAGCTCTATTCCCCAGAGGTACACGCAGGGTCTGGAGATGAATACTCCACTGCTCCTGGTCAAATTCTTCCTTCAGATCGTGACCTTTCTCACAGATTTTTACATCAGGAATAGAAACCTGCAAAGCCGGTCTGTTGGTATTGTCTGCCATTCTAAGCCAGCCATCTTTCCAAATTACTTCCTGAAGAGCAGTTTCTCTTCCAAGAATACACCGCCGCTTCTCCCCTACCGGTCTTCCGCAAAGATGCGCCAGATACCACTTTCCATTTGTCCCTTTTACAATACTGGCATGCCCAGCCTTTTGCAGTCCCCATGCTGGAAGATGTCTGGTAGTGAGCATATGTCCAGCCGGATCCGGCTCATAAGGCCCCTCTATCTTTTTACTTCTTGCCATCATAACGCCATGCTGATAGCCGGTTCCCCCTTCTGCTGTCATAAGATAATAATAACCATCATGCTGGTACAAATGCGGTCCTTCTGTCAGCCCTGCAGGTGTACCTTTGAAAATATTCATACGCTCTCCCACCAGACATTGCTTCTCCTCTGAATATTCCTGAAGTACAATTCCGGCAAACTTGGTCTGATAAGAGCGGTAATCCATTAACATATTGACCAGATATTTTTTACCGTTTACATCATGAAACAAAGACGGATCAAAACCACTGGAATTGAGATAAATCGGCTCTGACCAGGGTCCGCGGATATCCTTTGCAGTTACCAGATAATTATGAGTGTCCTTAAACATTCCCAGAAAGGACTTCACATCTGTATAAATCAGATAATAAGTGCCTTTGTCATAAGACAGACATGGAGCCCAGACGCCGCAGGAATTATCCTCACCAAGCATGTTTAACTGGCTTACCCTGCTTAGTGGATAGGAAATTAACTCCCAGTTCACTAAATCCCTGGAATGATGAATCTGCACCCCGGGAAACCACTCAAATGTAGATGTGGCTATGTAATAATCTTCACCCACACGAAGAATGGACGGATCCGGGTGAAAACCCGGAAGAATAGGATTTCGAATCTCGCTCATAGAAATACCTCACTCTTTCCGCTGCATGAAAGCAAATGCAGCATACTTTGTTTTGTGGCTAAACTATATAGTTTTATAGTAGACTATTCTTCCGGAATAGCAATTTAAAAATATGTTTTCTGTGTTTAATATTTTAACCGATAGAGCTTTGCATCATGAGATTTCAAGGTGATTTCTATATTTTCTTCTGCCTCTCCCAAATCTTCTCCACTCCACATATCATATACCTGACATTTATCTTCCATCCCAAGCTGCTTCAAACTCACCCTAAAGGTCTCTTCCCAGTTCGTAATATTGAAAAATGCCGCATAGGTATTTCCCTCTTCATCCTCTGCCTTCCACAGAATAAAATCACCTGTGCGAAGTACCTGATGAGCATTCCTGCTCTTCTTCAAAAGCCCCAGAACTTCATCATTGGTCACCAAGATTTCGTCCACTCATCATATCCGTCAGCTCACATCCAAGCATCATAGGCGAACGGAAAATACACCACAGAGTAAACATGGTTCTCTGTTCTTCCTTTGAAAGTCTGGTCTGGCGGTCTGTCAATCCATGCTCACAGCCCCGTATGGAAATATGACCAACAGGCAGCATATCACAGTCAGGGTAACATCCCTGCGATACATAGGGGCTCCAATTATTACAGCGTCTGAACATTTCCATAATATTTTCCCAGCTATCCCACAAATCATTGGTAATACGCCACATATTTGCATGTTCGCAGAGATGTTCTGCCTTTTCTACCATAGCGGGTCCCGGTGACAGGCTAAGGACAATGGGACGCCCACACTTGTCAATGGCATTTCTCAACATTTCGATTTCATCACCGCCATATTCCAGTGTACTCTCATCCCCGGGCCTTCCATATTTTACACAGATATCATCAACCTTAATGAAATCCACTCCCCAGGAAGCATACAGCTCTAAAATTGAATCATAATACTCCTGTGCCCCGGGTTTCGTTGTATCCAAGCCATACATATCTGTATTCCAACAGCAAATAGAAGCAGGATGTGCAGCCTCTCTGGCTGTATATTTACTATCTTTAATCTTCACATTCTGAGCCACTGCCTGGCGTGGAATACCACGCATGATATGAATGCCAAATTTCAATCCTTTGCTGTGTGTATAGTCAGCAATTTCCTTAAAACCTTTTCCATTTGCCGCAGAAGGGAAACGGTTTGGTGCAGGTATCAGTCTTCCATATTCATCCATACACAAATCAGCAAACTTATGGTAATGACTGGAATCTGCTGTTGGTTCATACCACTGAATATCACAGACAATATATTCCCATCCATGGTCTTTTAAATGTTCTGCCATGTAGTTTATGTTTTGTCTTAACTCTTGTTCTGTCACAGAAGCTCCATAGCAGTCCCAACTGTTCCACCCCATAGGCGGTGTGGGTGCAAATGCATTTTTGTTCATAATCAACACTCCTTATGCACTTATTATATTTGCTATTTTATCAAACCTTGCGTTATAATGTTTCATATTTCATTTGAAATACCACACATTTATTGCAGGAGATAAAATTATGTTTTACGAAAAAAAAGAAGAATACTTTTTTGCTGTCAAAGAATATAATCCCTTACAATATCCTCTCCATGTACACCAGTATATCGAATATGTCCGTGCTGAAAAAGGATTTCTGGAAATGCAGATTGGAAAGGAAACCTATTTAATCCAGGAGGGAGATGTTGCTGTGATTTTCCCCAATGTGACACATGATTATCACACCTTATCCACCACGGGAAATACTCAGCTTAACATTATCAATGGTTATTTAGACTTGCTGCCCCTTCATAAGAAACTTCTGCTCAGTAAATATCCTTTAACTCCTGTTATCCGGAAGGAAGATTTACATGAAGATGTTCTTTTTGCAGAAAAAAGACTGTTTGAAATCAAGGCAAAAGAAGAAAATCTCCCGCTGATTTCATCTTTTCTTTCTTTAATGTTATGTCAACTATGTGCAAATCTACAGCTTACAGACTATCAAAACCAGCCCCCTCAGGATCTTGTCTGTGAGATTATCGCTTATATTGCCAGTCATTTTCAGGAAGAACTGACACTTACCAGCGTTGCTAATCACTTTGGCATTGGAAAATATCATTTGTCCAGAATTTTTTCTAATGTTCTTGGGATTCACTTTACAGCGTATCTCAATGCACTGCGTATGAACTACGCTAAACATTTACTGCATAATTCAGATATGAATATTACTACCATTGCCATAGAATGTGGGTATCACAACCAGCAGACCTTCAACCGGATTTTTAAAGAACGAAACAAATGTACCCCAAAAGAATATAAAAAATCGAATTTTTCTGAGAATGTGCCTATAATAATACATTAATTATTGGATATTTGCATTGCAATGCAGTATTGAATCATCTAAAATAAGAATAACGAAACTAAAACCAATATAGTCTTGCATACAAGGAGGTTCCTATGCAGCATTCAAATCCTCTGCTGAACAATACCAGCAGCCACAAATTTATAACCATTGGTGAGGTCATGCTCCGCCTGACTCCTCCAACTACGATAAAATCCGTGTTGCTACAAATTTTGAGGCAAGTTATGGCGGAAGCGAAGCGAATATTGCTCTTGCCCTGGCGAATCTGGGTGTTGACAGTACATTTTTCACCGTGGTTCCCAATAACAGTCTTGGCAAAAGTGCAGTCCGTATGCTTCGGAGCAATGACGTTCACTGTACCCCTGTGATTCTGACTACACCGGAACAGACGCCGAGCCACCGTCTCGGAACCTATTATCTGGAAGCCGGATACGGAATCCGTGCCAGCAAAGTAACTTATGACCGGAAACATAGCGCTTTTACAGAATTTGATTTCAGCACTGTTGATATTGCAGCTCTTTTAGATGGATTTACCTGGCTTCATTTAAGCGGTATCACTCCAGCCCTGAACCAGAACTGCCGTGATTTCATTATGGCATGTTTGAAGGCAGCAAAGGAAAAAGGACTTACCGTAAGCTTTGACGGAAACTTCCGCAGCAAACTGTGGACCTGGGAAGAAGCCCGTGATTTCTGTACAGAATGCCTTCCCTATGTGGATGTTCTTCTTGGCATCGACCTTATCATCTCTGGAAAGATGAAGGTAACCACAGCAAAGGAGATATAAAGGATGGAATTCCTTTACAGCCAAGCTATGAACAACAGGATGAAATTTTCCAGGCTTTCGTTGCACGTTATCCAAACTTAAAATGTATTGCCCGCCATGTGCGTTATGCTCACAGTGGAAGTGAAAATAGCTTAAAAGCATTTATGTGGTATGAAGATCATACCTTTGAAAGCAAGTTATTTACTTTTAATATTCTAGATCGTGTAGGTGGTGGAGATGCTTTTGCAAGTGGATTAATTTATGCCATGATGCATGATTACAAACCAATGGATATGGTAAATTTTGCTGTGGCCAGCAGCGTAATCAAACATACCATCCGGGGCGATGGAAATATTACAGATGATGTTTCCACTATCAAGAATCTCATGAATATGAATTACGATATTAAAAGATAAGGCAATAAGAAATCTGTCTGGAATGCAGATTCCAATACTATAAACAAAAAGAAGAGAATCTCTGCACATTTCTTGCGCATGAAGATTCTCCTCTTTATTTTAGAGCTGTTCCAGAACTCCTCTAAGTCTCTGGTAAATCAATTGATGACCTGCTGCATTGGGATGCAGTCCATCCGGACAGTATTTTTCTTTTAATATTTCCACCTGGGGCTGAATCCCGCTTTTTGCATATAAATCTACTAACGGAATGCTGTAGTATTCTGCCACCTCTCGTTCTGCCCTTACAAAATCCAATAATCTGCGTCCCCCGCGCTCCTCAACTTCTCTGTGAAGAGGCGTCATGCCTACCAACACAGCATCTGGATATTTCTGAATCAGACTTCTCATAAGACAATGGCATGCTCCATAAAAACTATAAGGAGAGCGGTCACTCATCTGTCCTATCGGCGCTTCCCCATGTCCAAAATCATTGGTTCCTCCAAAAAATACAACCAAGTCTGCATCTGCATCCATTTCTTCCACTCTGGAAAGAAAATCCAAATCATGTCTTGGATTTTCAGACGGAAGTGTCTGCCTTGCAATTCTGGTACCTCCAATGCCATATCCCCTGGCCTCTGCCAGACCACATTCTCTTTTTAATACATTCCAATAAGTATCTTCCAGGTTTTCTACACCATGTCCTTCGGTAATACTATCGCCCAGAAAATTAGCTTTTAATCCTTCCAGTTTCATTTTTCTCTCCTTAAATTCAAAAGAAAGAACTACCACACAAAGTCCTCTCCTTTATCAGAATCCCCTTTATGTAGTAGCTCCCCATTTATTCTTTAGCCAATTGGTTCAAAATCCGCAACACCATGTTTGCAAAGTGGACAGATGTAATCATCTGGAAGTACATCACCTTCATAGATGTAACCGCAAATCTTACATACAAATCCTTTTTTACCTTCTGTCTGTGGTTTTGGTTTTACATTGTTATGGTAGTAAGTATAAGTCATAGTTTCCTTATCACTCATAACACGAGCTTCTGTTACAGTACAAATGAACATTCCATGTGTATCCAGGTCTACATACTGCTCTACCTTAAGAGACATAAATGCATTGATATATTTTGGAAGGAACATCAAACCATTGTCAGAACGATAAGCCGGCCAGTTTGCAAACTTGTCCACAGTACGTCCACTCTGGAAACCAAAGTTCTGGAATACCTCGTATGGTGCCTCTACAGAGAGACAGTTGACATTCATAACACCTGTCTTCTTAATTACATGGTGAGAATAATTTGCTTTATTAATATTGACAGCAATACGATTCGGATTATCTGTAAGCTGTGTTACTGTATTTACGATTAATCCATTATCTTTGGTTCCATCATTAGAAGTAACCACATATAAACCATAACCAATTTTAAATAAAGCTGTTAAATCATTTTTATTTGCTCTTTCTGGAGACTGAGCAATATATTCTTTACACAATTCTTCAGCCATTTTATCCATCTGTTCTACATTTTCATCGCTAAGAGAAGACATGATTGTTACCTGATTTTCAAGCCATGTAATGTTTTTGCTCTTTGCAAACATGTTCTTCATAACTTTGGCTGCTGTTGGTGACCAAGAACCATTTTCAATCAAACCGATGGTACGGTTCTGGTAATTACGTTCTACTAAGTGATCAATAAAGGTATGCATAAATGGGAAAATCTCTGCATTATAAGTAGTAGTAGCCAGTACCAGTTTTCCATAGCGGAATGCATCTGCACTGCCTTAGACATATCATCACGAGCCAGATCGTATACAACTACATTCGGACATCCCTTTTCCTGTAATTTATTTGCCAGCAATTCTACTGCTTTCTTTGTATTTCCATAAACAGATGTATAAGCAATCACAACACCTTCATCTTCTACTGCATAAGAAGACCAGATATTGTATTTTTCAAGGTAGTGTCCAAGATTTTCTTTAAGAACCGGTCCATGAAGAGGACAAATAATCTGAATATCCAGTGTTGCAGCTACCTTCAGCAGATTCTGTACCTGTTTGCCGTATTTTCCTACAATACCAATGAAATAACGGCGAGATTCATCATCCCAGTCTTCCTCTACATCCAATGCACCGAATTTTCCAAATCCGTCTGCTGCAAACAGAACTTTGTCTGTACTGTCATAAGTAACCATAACTTCCGGCCAATGTACATTGGAGCAAACACAAAAGTCAGAACATGTTTTCCAAGGGATAAGGACTGTCCACTCTCTACTTCCAGTTTCTTTCCTTCCAGGTTCATGGAACGGAAGAAGTTTTCCATCATAGCAAATGTTTTTACATTAGCTACCACTGTGGTGTCCGGATAAACCTTCATAAAGTTATGGATATTTGCTGCATGATCTGGTTCCATATGCTGTACAATCAGGTAATCTGGTTTCGCTCCGTCTAAAACTTTTTCAATATTATCCAGCCATTCATGAGTAAACTTTGCGTCTACAGTATCCATAACTGCAATCTTTTCATCTTTAATAACATAAGAATTATATGCCATTCCGTTAGGCACTACATACTGGCCTTCAAAAAGGTCAACCTGGTGGTCATTGACTCCGACATAAAGAATGTCATTTGTAATCTTCATGGTTCTACTCTCCTTTTTCTTTACTGATCCAACGTTTAATATTATACCATATTTGTCCAGTTTTTACAATGGTAATTTTAAATTTTTCTACTTATTTACAAATTTACAAACTTAATTTTGTACTTTTCCAGATTATAGGCATTTCCAAAAAATCCTTTTAAAATTGTTTCAGCATTAGCACGAGCATTTTCTAAAATTCCATTTTCTATAGCATCATCCTGTGCCTGCTGTTTCAAATTATTCAATGCCTCATTATTCTCTTCTAAAGTAATGCGCCGGAAAATACTTTCATCTTCATGATATACCTGAAAGGATTCTGTATCGACTTCACAACTCAATATTTCGGCCTTTGGAAGCTTAACTTCAATAATTTCATTTTTTTCTGACCACTCTACCTGCGTAAAGTCAAATCCCGCTTTTACAATCACATCATAACTGTAAATATATTTGCTCTGTGTAAAAGGAATGGTCATTCCAAATAATTTTCTGGATGCATCTGTCACATTCACCTCCGTACTGTAAGCTACCTGAGTAGCCAATTCCCCAATATCCTCAAATCCTATTTTCGTCGTTTTAGCCTCAGATTCTACATATTTCTTGATTCCTGCTGCCACACCAGCAATTACCAAAAAAATCAGAACCATAGAAATAATAATTCTTACGGCCTTGCTGGCAAAATAAACTTTTACCCAACTAAATTTTTCTTTGTTGTCTGAAGGCAATTTTTTCTTTTCACTCATTTTTTCTCCTTTGTGTATTTTTACTATATTATCTATTTTTCATCCAACAATTTCTCTATTTGTTTTTCTCTATCCTCTATCCGCATCCAAACAAGTGCTTCCCTGTAATCCTGTAATTCCTTCCATGTTTCCAATTCTTTCATTTCCGGATGTGAGTAAATACCTGTCAAAAAGCAGATAATTTCCTCTCCACGACCAAACACTTTTGTGATAAATCGGATTGCTCTAAGTACACCAAAAGCAGTCTCTGTCTGTGCCTTCTCCCATATTTCTTTTTTCTTCATTTTTTGTTCATAAAGAACCTTTTGAATTTCCTCCTTGGCTCTTTTTTGATTTCCCTTACAATAGGATAAGGAAATCCGAAAACTGTTAATTCCTTCTTTTTCTTCCTGAATCTGCTGTTCCTGAATCAGGCCATTCTGCTCCTTCACTGACAATGCATGTAAGCTTTTATCTATGTATTCTTCTAAAATATCTATCACACTTTTACCTGCATTTCTATTTACATAACTCAAAAATATTTCTATCATATCCTCCAGTCTTTTCCAGATTGCATGTGCTTTTTCTGCCCTTTTTAGATTATACAATACTCCTGTTAAAAGCCATCCACTCACACTGAATGTTTCATCTTTTTCAGCCTTTTGAAAATGTATCTGTAATTGATATTCTTCTTTCTCTGTCAAGGTTCCATCTAAGATTCTATCTATAGGGCAATGTTTTTTGTATTCCCGTGTCATCATGTAATGAGCATAAAAATCCTCTGCAATTTCATCACACATCAGATATTCCTTAATCATCTCTACTGTCACCAGAATACTTTGATACTCATATTCCTGCAGCACAACTGATAAGTCCTCCCAGCCTCTGGCTGTCACAAATTCCATGGCATCAATGGTCTGATGAATATGATAAAAAGAGTCTGGACGGCAGTTTAAATATGATAAAATACTTCCATGAATACCTGCTGACAATGCATACTTTTTCCATGCATCCAAATCTGGTAAAATATTTATTTTGCGGACTCGATCTAATGTAGCAATATCAAACTCTCTTGCCGACTTATTATAATCTCTTGGATTACCTGCTGTTGCAATAATCCAACCACTTGGAAGCTGATGACTCCCAAAGGCTTTATTCTGTAAAAATTGAAGCATTACCGGTGCAAGGGTTTCCGACACACAATTAATCTCATCTAAAAACAAAATACCTTCTCTATATCCAGTACGCTCCATAAGACCATATACCGAAGCAATAATCTCACTCATAGTATATTCCGTCACAGTGTATTCCTGTCCATCAAAATTTCTTGTTTCTACCACTGGAAGTCCAATTGCACTCTGTCTGGTATGATGTGTCATAGTATAGGAAACCAATCCAATCTCACATTCCCTTGCCACCTGTTCCATGATGGCCGTCTTTCCGATTCCTGGTGGTCCCATAAGCAAAATCGGTCTCTGACGCACTCTTGGGATTCTATAACAACCATCCTTATCTTTTGCCAAATATGTCTTTACCGTATTGATAAGCTCTTCCTTTGCCTGTGCAATATTCATACCTAATCTCCTTATTCTCTTTCTTCTTCCAATGCAATCTGCAAATTCAATTCTACAGCCCAGGGCGGTACTTTTCCCTTTTTTAATGCATCATTTAAAAAGACAAAGGCTGTTTCATAATCCGGTGCTTTTCTCGGATAGATACCGTCCCCATCTGTAAAATAAATCAAACCACCTGGTCTTTCTACTTCGCCCTTTTTCCTCATTTGCTCTACCAGTTCAAAAACCGGACGAAAATCTGTACCGCCTAATCCTTGTACTTTTAAGTGTTTTACATATTCCTGCCATTGCTCTTGGCTCTCAATACACACATATTCCTGAATCATGGAATCACATTGAATTAAATGAATCCTCATTTTTCGAAAAAAGTTTTCTTTTCTGCTGAGAATGGTATATGTCTCCTCCAAAAAATTCCTGACCACCTCTCCCCGACAGGAACCAGACGTATCAATAGCAATAATTAGTTCCCTCACCTTATGCACTTCTGCATATTCTAAAGGCTCCAGAAAAACCAATTTTTCATAATAATTTCGACTATATGTATAAGGAATATAATCAAAACTTTCCAAATCCAACATCATTTCCTCACCAGGAAATGTAAAGCGCTCTAAAAATTTACGGTAATCATATTTTCTATTTTTTTTCAGAATAACTTCTTCTTTCTGCGACCCTTTGGCACTTCCTCTTTTTCCTATATTTCCTCCAGTCTCCACCTGTATTTTTCTTCTAATTCTACTCCATTTTTCAGCCTTTTCCAACCTGGCTTGACTCTGCTTTTCCTTATATAAAAAATTCTCTTCTCCTTCTTGTTCTATGCAGCTCTTATAAAAATTCCTTTTCCAAAATTCATGCGAATCCCGTTTAAACAATTCTGTCCAATTTTCTATTTCCTGCTCTTTTTTCAAATAATCATACAGCGTTTCTGTTTGAAATGGTTGTACCTTTTTCTTTAGTATACAAAGAATTTCGTTTTTTTGTTTCTCCTTTTCTTCCACTATTTCACCCAGAACATTTGCTTGATTTTCTCTGGGAAATTCAAAGAAAATAATCCCGGAAAATCCTTCTGCAAAAGAAATTCCACATATAAATCACAGGCCAGATTCCATCTATCCCACTCTCTGTTTTCTGCATGCAATACATGTCCAAAAAGGCAATGCAAAACCATATGAAGATATAGTTTACATAACTCTCTCAATTCTTTTTCCTCTCTGACCACATCCCAATTTTTAGGATAGTACAGATAGGTACCATCACATCCCGGTACAAAATCTTTCCCAGGAGCTGATTTTAATACTGTAAATGCGCTTGCAAAGTACGGATATTTTCTAGCCAGATTCCACCTGACATTTCCCCACACTTTATCCTCTATGATATCTTTATTCCATAAAAACTCTTCTTGCTCTATTTCTTTGATAAAGCGATGGCAGAACGATATCTTCTTTTTATATAGTTAAGATAAGTATCTTGTATTACTTTTTCTACTTCTTCCTGATATAGGATATTTTCCAATGCAATCCCCAGCTTTTTCTTTTCCTGTACAGAAGAGCAAAAAATTTGATACAAAATTTGATTTTCTTCCTGTGTGAAGCAACCTGTTTTTCCTAACATTTTCATCATCCTAAACCTGCTATTCTTCCTTTTTTCATACGCTTTCCTGTATATCAAAGTATATCATATGCCATAGGATAAATAAATCTCCCGTTTATTTATTCAAACCAAAATAGAGCTATCGTTCTCACGACAGCTCTATCTCTGTTCTTATAACCTTATTTCTCTTTCCCTACATAGTAAACTTGCTAATACTTTCTTCAAACTCCTGGTTTGTTCCATGGCAGTTCACTACCAGAGGACGCTCAAGTCCAAGTGCGAAAACACCCAGTATGGATTTTGCATCTACTACTGCTCTTTGATATGTCAAATCTATATCAAACTCGCATTTTCTGGCTGCTCTTACAAATTCTTTTACATCATCTGGATTTGTAAAACAAATTTTTATTTCCTTCATACTCTTATTTCTCCTTTTTGTCCTGTCTTTATTCTTTCCATATTTTCCTTCTTCAAACAAAAGCAGAACAAAAACAAGTTTTATTCCTGAAACAATGGGGTAGAATAATACCGATCCCCACTATCCGGCAAAAGTACCACAATGGTCTTGCCTTTGTTTTCTTTTTTCTTGGCCGCTTCTATGGCTGCATAGAGAGCTGCCCCTGCTGAAATCCCTACCAGAATCCCCTCTTTATGTGCAAACAGTTTCGCTGTATCAAAGGCTGCTTGTGTTTCTACTGGTATAACTTCATCATAAATGTTTGTATTTAATACAGTTGGGACAAATCCTGCTCCAATTCCCTGGATTCCATGAGGACCTGGGGTTCCTCCTGAAAGTACCGGAGAATCTGAGGGTTCTACGGCAATTACTTTTATATTGGAATTCTTTGATTTTAAATATTCACCGGTTCCTGTAATGGTTCCGCCTGTTCCCACAGATGCCACTAAAAAATCAACCTGGCCATCTGTATCTTCCCAAATTTCCGGCCCTGTTGTGAGAAAATGCGCCTGGGAATTTGCCGGATTGTCAAACTGCCCTGTAAGAAAACTACCTGGGATTTCTTTTGCCAATTCTCCAGCCTTAGCAATAGCTCCTGCCATTCCTTTTGTACCATCTGTCAATACGATTTGGGCACCGTATGCTTTCAGTATGTTTCTTCTTTCCACACTCATAGTTTCCGGCATGGTCAAAATCAGTGAATAACCCTTAGAAGCCGCAAGAGCCGCAAGACCAATGCCTGTATTTCCGGATGTAGGTTCAATAATGGTTGCACCTGGTTTCAAAACGCCTCTTTGTTCAGCATCTGCAATCATATTTTTTGCAGCTCTGTCCTTTACGCTTCCTGTGGGATTCAGATACTCCAATTTTACCAACACCGTTGCCTCTAACTGATACTCCTTTTCCAGACCTGTAACTTCCATAAGAGGAGTATTTCCAATCAATTCAGCTACATTTTTGTATACTTTTTTACTCATGGTTTTATTCTCCTTTCCAGAATCTGTTCTGACTTATGCCTAAGCTGTTTTTCAGCTTCTCCCTATCATAACACAAAAACTGCCATTTGCAACAGAATTTTTCTGTCCCAAACAGCAGTTTTTCTTTTCTATTTCTATATTTCTTGCTTTTAAATCTCGTACCAGATGATTTCATTTGCTTTCATCTGTAAGTCAAAGCTAGAGCCATCTCCTCTGTAAATTGTGGTCTCCTGCGGTTCATAGGTATTATTTACCACACAGTATTTTCCATTTTCCACATAGGCATGAACTTCTACATTATAGTTAGTGCTGTACCATCTCAGCAGATTTTCTTCATCATGTGTACTCCATAAAATAGAACGATACAACAGACGGTTATTAGCAAAGCTATAAGGCAAACCGCTCATATAAACAGCACGACCTTTTCCAAATTCATGGACAGCCAAATTGACTCTGTGGTCTTTCTGAACTAGCACCTGTGTACCTTCCAGCGCATAAATATTCTTCTGGTTTTCTCCAAAATCAATATCTTCTGTCTGGTCTTTTGTAATGAAATGTTCTGCACACTCCCAATTATATTTATCATATCCCAATGTAAATCCAGTCTCTTTTTCTACACCGAATACATTTGCAAGCTGAATATAACGACCATTTTCCTGGTGTCCAGTAGGTTCTCCAATACCGATAATACCGCCGCCTTCGTAGACAAATTTTTTCACTGTTGCAGAAATCACCGGATTACTCCACCAGCTTCCTCCTGTATGAGCAGTATCTCCATCTCCTACATTAATCAATACATCAATATCATCCAGAATTGCCGGATTGTTCAAAATATCCTGGAAATTAATAAATTTCACATCAAATGGCGCACCTGCCAGCGCTTCAATAACTCCTGCATAGAAATAATTTTCTTTGAAATAAATAGCGTGGTGTACCATATGACATCCCCAGGCACGCATTTTTCCCCAGCAGTTTAAAACAGCGACTTTTTTAATGCAGTATGGTACACAGCCTTTCATGTTATCATATAAGGTACGGAATTCCTGGCAAACATCTTGAACATAATCTACGAATTCCGGAAATTCCAACGCAAGTTTCAAATATCCACCGTATCCAATTCTATCAATTGGCTTTCTAAGAATGGCTCTTCTGGCTGTTACCCAGTTTACTTTTGCCTCTTTTACTGGGTCTCCGCCTTCATAGAAAGTATCTGGGAAGAAATATGGCAAAAGTCTTCCCTCTGTATATTTTACACCCTCAATATCGCTAATCAAACGAAGTGTAGAGCCATTTCCTACACTTCCCACCACTGCATCCAGTCCAATAGAAGCAAATTCTTCCATAAAAGGTTCTGTACCAATCCAGTGATCTCCAAGGAACATCATAGCTTCTTTTCCACATTCATGAGTAATGTCCACCATTTCTTTTGCAATCTTCGCAACTTCCCGTCTCTGGAATGCCTGGAAATCCTGGAATTCCTTGGATGGAATGCGATACTGATTATTATAATATCCCTGATCAATAATGTATTCCGGACGGAATTTATATCCTACTTCTTTTTCAAACTGTTCCAGAATATAAGGACTTACAGAAGCAGAATATCCATACCAATCCACATATTTTTCTCTTGCCAATTCATCAAAAATTAAAGTGAACTGATGGAAAAAGGTTGTAAAACGAAGTACATTAACGTATGGATGATCTTCAATAAATTTACGCAGACGTTTCATGGTAAATTCATGAGTTTTCGGCTGACGCACATCAAAAGTAATCTGATGCTCCACATCTTTCCATCCATTGGTTACTGCATTGTACATATGTACAGGATCCCACATAATATAGGCAAGAAAGCTTACTGTATAGTCATGGAAAGGTTCTGTTTCGATTTCCACGTCCCCATCTTCCTCCAGGTATTTCCACTTATCAGTAGGTACTGGCTCTCCTGTAGTTCTGTCTACCACTTCCCACCAGCGTGAAATATCATCTCTGCTGTTTGGTTTCAACATATCTGGATATAGCCCCTTCATTAAATGAACTCTCAAAGTAGCTCCCTGGGCAGTATAGAACGGAGTCATAACATATAACTGCTGAATTTCTTCTGGATTTTCCAGTGCCCATTTGTTGTCCTTACGTGTTGTGTAATAAGTGGAATAAATCTTTGCATCTACATCGCACAATTCCTTTGGAAAATCAGTTCCATCACAATCACGGATAGCATCTGCCCCCCACTTTTCCATAACCTCTAAGGTCTGTGGAATAACATCTAAATCTGTAGGAATGGTTACTCGACCTTTGTTCTGCTCCATAAAAATTTCCTCCTCATATTTTTTAAGAATCTTGTTCTTATTTCTTCTAACTACCTTTACATTACCTGTTTACCTTCTTTTTTTCAACAGTGATATTGCTTATATTTTTAGGAATCTTGCTTTTTATTTTTCTATTGACGAATCTTGAAAAATGTGGATAATAGAACCTATGTGACAAGACACATGATATAACAGTAGTAATGATAAGGAGAATGTCATGAAAGAATTTTTGAGAAAGAAAAACATTATCTTTTCCGCAAAAAGATACGGCATTGACGCCTTAGGCGCTATGGCTCAGGGTCTTTTTGCTTCTCTCTTAATCGGTACCATTATCAGTACACTGGGGGAACAGCTTGGAATTGATATCCTGGTAACCGTTGGTACTTATGCAAAAGGCGCTACTGGCGCAGCTATGGCCATTTCCATTGGCTATGCACTTCAATGCCCGCCTCTTGTGTTGTTTTCTCTTACCGCCGTGGGTATGGCTGCCAATGAGCTTGGTGCTGCCGGAGGACCTTTGGCTGTACTAATTGTCAGCATCTTTGCCGCAGAGTTCGGTAAACTGGTTTCTAAAGAAACTAAAGTCGATATTATTGTGACTCCTTTTGTAACCATTACAGTTGGTGCGCTTCTGTCCCTGTGGTGGGCTCCTGGTATTGGCTATGCAGCCAGCACAGTAGGAAAAGCTATTATGTGGGCAACAGAACTTCAGCCTTTCTTTATGGGAATCCTGGTATCTGTAATTGTTGGTATTGCATTAACATTACCTATCAGCAGTGCCGCTATCTGTGCCGCCCTTTCTCTTACCGGTCTTGCCGGTGGCGCCGCTGTTGCCGGATGCTGTGCCCAGATGGTTGGATTTGCAGTTATGAGTTTTAAAGAGAACAAATGGGGCGGATTATTTGCCCAGGGTATCGGAACCTCTATGCTTCAAATGGGAAATATTGTAAGAAATCCGAAGATATGGCTTCCTCCAACACTGGCATCTGCATAACCGGTCCTATCGCTACCTGCCTGTTTCATATGGAAATGAATGGCGCAGCCGTAGCATCCGGTATGGGTACCTGTGGATTTGTAGGACAGATTGGAGTGTACACTGGATGGGTAAATGATATTGCCGCAGGAACCAAAGCTGCTATCACTCCTATGGACTGGATTGGAATGGTTCTGATTTGCTTCATCCTACCAGCAGTTCTTTCCTGGCTTATTGCTATTCCTATGAGGAAAAAAGGATGGATTAAAGAAAACGATCTGAAATTAGATTTGTAGAATATTAATATAAAACGGAGGCAGATGTTGCATGTGAAGTAACATCTGCCTCCGTTTTTATATCTTCACCCTCCCCTTATAGTAAAGTGGAGAAATCCCATAATATTTCTTAAACACTTTACTGAAATGATAGGCATCTTCATACCCAACTGCCGCCGCCACCTTCTGCACGGTTTCTTCTGGATTTTGGTCTAACAGCTCTTTTGCTTTTTCCATACGCAGACTAATAAGATAATTAATTGGTGTATCTCCTGTCTCGCTTTTGAAAATTTTGGAAATATAGAAAGAACTCAGATACATATTAGTTGCAATATGTTCCAGGGAAATTTTTTCCGGATAATGTTCTTCCATATATTTCATAATCTGCTGAACCACATATTTCTTTCCTGTGGATTGAAACACATATCCAGTGCCCGAAATTCCTTTTTTCTCTTCCTGGATTTCCCGAACAATTAGACAAAGAACCTGAATTAAATATGCCTTCAACATAAAATAACGACCTGGGTTTGTGTTTTCCCATTCTTTCGTCATATTCATACATAATTTAAAAATATCACGCTTCATTTTTTCCGGCATTTGCAGTATTATTTTTTCTCCTGGAAAAAGAGGCATGTATCCAGGTCTGCAATTCTTAAATTCCACACCAGAGAAAGCCATATAAAACTCTGTGGTCCCTCCTCCTTGTTCCGGAATACTCCTGTGATAGGTTCCAGGATTCAAAATTAACATGGTTCCTTCTTCCACCTTCTGCTCTTTCCCATCTATACAAAATCTGCTCTTTCCTTTCAAAATCACAGCAATTTCAATGAAATCATGGGCATGATAATTTTGCTCTTCTTCGGTTCTCTTTTGGAAACAGGTAAACAAAAATCTAGGATTCAGGTCTTTACAAGTAAACTCATATTGTTCCGCGCACACAATAAATCTCCCTCCCTCTAAGTCTTTTTTCTACTTTAACTATACAACATAGTCCATCTAAACCACAAGAAATTACATTCTACTTTCTATTTGTTCTCCTATAATAGCAATCAGCAATTAACAATTCAGGGAGGATTTTCTTCTATGACTAAGACATTGACGCAGGGTAATCCTGCAAAACTTATTTTTTTCTTTGCTATGCCACTGATTATTGGAAATATTTTTCAGCAGTTTTATAGCATGGCTGATACTTTAATTGTAGGTCGAACCATTGGTGTAAATGCCCTTGCAGCTGTAGGCTGTACCGGCAGTATTACTTTCTTTATTATTGGTTTCGTTAATGGTCTGACCTCCGGTCTTTCTATTATTACAGCTCAGAAATTCGGCTCTGGCAATGAACATGCTGTACGAAAAAGTTTTGCTGCCGGTATTCTTATTAGTGTTGCAGCAGCAATCATTTTTACTATTTTAGCGGTGTTTCTTGCCCGACCGCTTTTAGAATTACTTCAGACACCTAATGAAATTATAGAAGATGCTTATGCATATTTAGTCATTGTTTTTATGGGAATTCCTGCCACCATTCTTTTTAACCTGCTCTCTAATATTGTGCGGGCTCTTGGTGACAGCAAAACCCCTTTATACTTTTTAATTTTTGCCTGTCTGGTAAATATTGTTCTGGATTTTGTACTGATCCTAACCTTTCACATGGGCGTAGCAGGGGCAGGTCTGGCAACCATACTAGCACAACTTCTGTCTGGAATACTTTGTATTATTTTCATTGTAAAAAAAGTACCTTTACTTTGGGTAAAAAAAGATGACTTCCGTATTCATCCGGAAATCATCTTTTCTCACCTGGGAGTAGCTCTCCCAATGGCATTTCAAATGTCCATTATTGCCATTGGTTCCCTGATGCTGCAATTTGCACTTAACGGACTGGGTTCTGTTTCTGTAGCAGCCTACACAGCTTCTCAGAAAATTGACAGTATTGCCACATTCCCTATGAATTCCTTTGGTACTGCCATGGCAACTTATGCTGCACAGAACTATGGAGCAGGAAAGTTTAACCGCATTCGCAAAGGTGTATTCCAATGCATTCTCATTTCCGGTAGCTTTAGTATTCTGATGGGATTTGTAAATATCTTTGCCGGAAGCCAGCTTACAAGCTTATTTGTAGGAGCTGGGGAAGCAGAAGTACTGACTCTTTCCCAGACTTATCTTACCATCAACGGCTGCATGTACCCTATACTTGCTCTTTTGTTTATTTACCGTTTTACCTTACAGGGTATTGGAAAAAGTCTATTTCCAACTGTGGCAGGAGTTATGGAATTAATCATGCGTGCCATTGGTGCATTAATCCTTACCGGACTCTTCGGTTTTGCCGGAGCTTGTGCATCCAATCCTCTTGCATGGATTGGTGCATGTATTCCACTGGCTGCTGCTTATTACGCAAGTATGCGAAAACTGCCAAAACAAGATTTTGAAGACAATACCCAATACACCCTGCCGGAACAAAAAAGCAGCATCCTAATGACCATGCGAAGAAGGCGGCGAATGAAAAAATTAGGATAAAAGCTTCCTGATTTCCAAAGCCTTATCCGGATAATTTGTAATAATGGCTTCTAAGTCCGCCTTTATAAAGGTTTCCATATCTTCTTTTTTATTCACGGTCCACACACGAATCTTTAAACCGCTTTCCTGATACTCTTTCAGGAAAGCGGGCATCTTCAAATGATACACTGCTGGATGCAATCCACATACTCCTGTTTTCTTGGCATACTTATCCACATTTAAGATAACATCGCTGTAGAGATATGCACACTGTGCATTACTGTCCAATTCTAAAATCTTTTGTACACTGTAATGATTGAAGGAAGAATAAATCACTCTATCCTCCATACCAGTTTCTTTTACCAACTCCATAGTTTTCTCTTCCAGTCCCGGATACCAATAAATACCTGTTTTCAACTCAATATTAAGTTCCAATTCGTAGGTTTTAAAAATTCCAACACCTCTTTTAAAGTAGGAATTGCCGCCTCCTTATAATTTTCCATATGATTAGAAAAAGAAAATTTGCGAAGCTCCTCAAGGGTGCAATCCCTCACTGCGCCCTTTCCATCACTTACCCTGTCAATGGTTTCATCATGAATGACTACCACCTGACCGTCTTTTGTCATCTGAACATCCAGTTCAATTCCGTCGGCTTCTTGTTTTACAGCCAATGCAAAAGCTTCCATGGTATTTTCTGGTGCATAAGCACTGGCTCCTCTGTGGGCAAATATTTTTGTCATAGACCCTTTACCTCCTCTTTTTGTCTTCTTCTATCTAATATTTTATTTATTATACTTTATCTTAAATATCTTTACTAGTATAAAAGGCTGCTAAATCAAGCAGCCCTTTACATCTATCCTTTTAAATATCAGTTATTCACCAGATTATATTCCTCAATGGATTTATTAATAGCCTCTGCCATACTGGAAACTGTTTCATCTACATTCTGATCCCCGTTTAAAAGGCTCTCAATCTGAGACTCCACCGTGCTCTTGCTTCCGGGAATACACTTAACAATGCTCCCACATATTCTGGAGAAGAATCGTGCAGCTGGTCAATAGCAGTCTGGAACTGTGGGTATTTTGCAATATTATCTTTAAATACCTGTTCTTCATGAGCATCCGTTGTTACCGGAAAATATCCTGTCTGAGCATTCCAATAAGCCTGTGACTCAGCAGATACAAGGAATTTAATAAACTCCCAGGTAGCTCTTGCTTTTTTAGAATCATTGTTATTCAAAGCCCACAAAGATGCACCTCCAATAGAAACGCCGCCTTCATCGGATGATTTTACTTTTGGAAAATAAGCAGTACCTACTTCAAATTTTCCATTTACATCCTGAAGAATCTGTTTTAGGGAAGCTGTTGAACCTAATGTAATGGCTGATTTTCCAGCTGAGAAATCTGCAAGACCTGCATCTCCACCCTTTCCTACATTTGGCGCATAGCCTTTATCATAAAGAGATTTCCAAGCTGTGAGAATATTCGCCGCACCGCCATTTTCATCAAACGCTACTGCTGTTGCAGCTTCCTTGCGTCCATTTTCATTGTTGGCATAATCAAGTCCCTGTTTTCCCATGAACTGCTCGAAAAACCATCCATAAATACCAAGGGAAATCACTTCTCCGGCTCCACCTTTATTAAGAAGCTGTTCTCCTACTTCTTCAATCGCTTCCAAACTGTCGGGAACTTCTGTAATCCCTGCTTTTTCAAACATATCTTTGTTGTAATACATAATCGGTGTAGAAGAGTTAAACGGCATAGAATACAACTTATCATCAATGGTATAATATGCAGCCAGATTGGGTTCAATGGAGGACATATCATATCCATCTGCATCAATCATTTCCTGCATAGGAGTAATCCATCCGGATTCAATCATAAAGCGGCTTCCAATTTCATAAACCTGAACCAAATCGGCTCCCATGTTTCCAATCTGAGCGCTTTTCAGTTTATTTAAGGAATCGTCATATTCTCCCTGATACTGGCATTTACTGTAATCCCAAATTCATTTTCTGTATTAAACTTCTCCACCAGAGCATCAATAGCCTGTCCGTTGACGCCACCCATGGAATGCCAGAAGGAAATCTCGGTTCCCTCCACGTCTTTGGCATCTGCCATGGAAAATCCTTCACCATCTGTACCCTCCTGCGTACTGTTTTCTCCTGTAGATGCTGTCTGTTCTTCCAGGGTTTTCCCATTGCCACAGCCTGCCAGTGAACTGAGGGCCATAGTTGCTGCTAAAACTACTGTTATTACTCTTTTTTTCATGTTTTTTCTCCTAATGTCTTTAGATTTTTCTTCATTTTCATCTATTTGCAAAAGCCACTTCCGGCTGAATTTTACCCCTTTACAGCTCCGGAAAACATTCCACGGATAAGCTGTTTCTGTCCCAGGATAAAAATTGAAATGGATGGAATGATAACCATAACCACCCCTGCAATCATTAAGGTAATGGACTGGGAATCCACGCTGTCCAGCATACTGATACCAATCTGTACGGTTCTCATTTTGTCAGAACCTGTTACCAGAAGAGGCCACATGTACATGTTCCATGCATTAATAAAGGTATATACTCCCATAGCCCCGATAGCTGATTTTGTCAATGGAAGCAAGATTTTTATAATAAATTTTAAATTATTACATCCATCTAATTTTGCAGATTCATATAATGAAATAGGAAAAGTCATATAAAACTGCCGAAACAGGAAAATTCCCATTGCAGAAGTCAGGTAAGGCACAATAAGTACCCCATAAGTATCTAACATTCCCAAATTTCCTACTGTCAGATAATTAGAAATAATCGTTGCTTCCCCTGCACCATCATGGTTGCCATAACAATAGCAAACAAGATTCCTTTTCCCTTAAATTCCAAAAAAGAAAATGCAAAAGCAGAAAGTGAACATGTAATAATCTGTCCAATGGTAATGCATCCTGCCATAATAAAAGAGTTTAAAATAAACCGAAGCAGCGGTACATTTACCAGAGCATCTCGAAAATTGCTGAGTGTGGATTCTTTGGTAGCAGATTCAGCTCCATGGTAAACAATTCCCCTGATGGCATAAATGCAATGCTAAGCGCATATAACAACGGAAGTAAAATCACAAAAGCCATTACAAAGTTGGCTGCAAGACGAATCCCTGTACGTGTTCTCCTTTTTGCCAAAGCTTTTGCATTCATTTGTGTCTTAAGGGCTAATAGCTGCTCTTTGGTCATAGTATTTTCCCTAAAACCTTCAAGCACCATATTCTTGGTATCTATCATTAGTAAGTAACTCCTTTCTTCTCCATACGGAACATCACCAGAGTGATGAGCATAATAATAATAAACAAAATAACGGATTGAGCCGCTGCACTTCCAAAGCGATAGTTAAAAAATGCATCTCTATAAATGGAGTACACAATTACATTGGTACTTTCATTTGGTCCACCCTCCGTCAGAATCTTAATCTGTCCAAAAGACTGGAATGCCTGAATAATATTTACCACCAGGGTATAAAACATAATGGGGGAAAGCCCTGGCAAGGTAAGACTAAAAAACTGCTGTATACCACTGGCTCCGTCTACCGACGCCCGTTCATAAATAGTCTCATCAATGTTTCCAAGTCCTGCAGAAAAATACAGAAAATTAATTCCGCTATTCAGCCATGCAGTAAGGATTGCCACACAATAAAGGGCTGTTTTCGGATCATTCAGCCAGTTAATATTCAACCCCAAAAGTTTGTTTACAATCCCCACAGACGGATGCAGCATAATCTGAAAAATCATTGCTGCTGAACTGGAGGCAATGGCCATTGGCAGTGCATAGGCTGTGCTGAAAAACCGGATGCCAGGAAATGCTTTGTTACACAAAACTGCTGCAACCAATCCCAAAAACATACTGCCTACTACAACAATCAATACAAAAATCAAAGTTACTTTCAGACTGTTTAAAAAGGATGGAGAACTAAGCAGTTCTTTATAATTCCCAAGTCCCACAAACAATTTCGCTTGTCCCATTTTGTTGGTCTTATAAAGGCTGAGATAAACAGTTTTAAAAAAGGGATAGAATAAAAACACACCAAACACCAACAAACTGGGTATCAAATAGAAATAGGGCGTTACATTCCATTTTTTCTTTCCTTGATTCATAATGAAATTTCCTCTCTGTAAAATAAATTTTCTCCGGTTTCTTTATCAAACACATGAAGCTTTTCCGGGTCAAAATAAAGCTGAAGCTTTTCCCCGGTTCTGGTCTGATTATCCGGTCTTAACCGCACTGCATGACTCTTATTCTGAGCATCAAAGTAAAGAATCACCTCTGCCCCAGGCATCTCTCTTGCAGTAATAGTTTCTACAATATCCACACTTGCTTCATCAAAGCCTCTGTGTACAGCATCTTCATACTCCCAGATGTCCTCCGGACGGATACCAATCACAACCTTTTTTCCGTTTTCCTGCTCTTTTAATATCTGTCCCCTGCTGCCATCTACATAAACCTTCTTTCCAAGTTCTGTACCACCTAAATAAAGGGTTGTTCTGCCCTCTTCCTCTCCTACATAAGCGTCAAAAAAATTCATGGACGGAGAGCCAATAAAACCTGCTACAAACTGATTTCTAGGATTGTTATAAATATTAGCAGGGCTTTCTACCTGCTGCACCACACCGTCCTTCATCACCACAATTCTGGTTCCCAAAGTCATAGCCTCTGTCTGATCATGAGTCACGTAAATCATAGTAGTCCCAAGTTCCCTATGTAATTTTGCCAGTTCAATACGCATCTGCGCCCTTAATTTGGCATCCAGATTAGAAAGAGGCTCATCCATAAGAAAGGCTTTGGGCTTACGGATAATAGCGCTTCCAATAGCAACTCTCTGCTTCTGTCCTCCTGACAAGGCGCTTGGTTTTCTATCCAGCAACTGTTCAATTTCCAGAACCTTAGCCACCTGATGTACCTTTTTATCAATCTCTTTTTTGGGAACTTTTCTGATTTTCAGCGCATAGGCCAGATTTCCGTATACTGTCATATTGGGATACAATGCATAATTCTGAAAAACCATGGACAGCCCTCTGTCTTTTGGCTCATAATAGTTACACAGCTCCCCGTCTATCCACAATTCCCCGTCACTGATATCCTCCAGCCCTGCAATCATCCGCAAGGTGGTAGACTTTCCGCAGCCGGAGGGACCCACAAAAATAATAAATTCCCTGTCCTGTATATCCAAATTGAAATTCTTAACTGCGTAATGTTCTCCATCATACTGTTTGCATATATTTTTCAAAACAATCCCTGACACAATTTTTCTCCTTCCTGTTCAAAACCTGTAACTTAGTTTAAAGAGAAAAATGCACCTTAACTATCATGGTTTTCCAAAATAAAGGTTAAATTTACATAAAAAAACCGATTCTGACACTCTGTTAACCAGATTGTCAAAATCGGTTTTCTTTCCTCTACTCTACAATATTCTGCAGCCAAACACCTTTCTTCACCAATACAAATCCTATGATACATTTAATAATATCTGCCATCTGCACTGCAATAAAGATATACACCACATACAACTCCGTAAAATGCCCTAAAAGATAAGCAATAGGAACGCTGATACAGCAGATAAACACACTGTCAAAGAAGAAGGTTACAATGGTTTTTCCACCGGAGCGCAGGGTAAAATACGCTGCGTGGAGAAAAGCCTGCATTGGCATAAACACCGCAGTCACCATAATGAAATACTTCGCCAGTTCTCTGGATGCGGGATTTGTGTTGTATAACTGTGGAAACAGCGGCGCAATAACCAGCATTACCAATGCCACACCAGTACAGCACATAACAGAAAATACAATCATCTTGCGGTCTGTATCTTTTGCTTCTTCCATTTTTCCTGCTCCCAGAAGCTGTCCTACCACAATCGCCACCGAATCACCCAGGGCAATAAATACTACGTTAAATAAATTAGAAATGGTGTTGGAAATATTCATTCCTGCCACCACATTCATTCCTCTTACAGAATAGCACTGGAGAAGCAGAGCCATGCCCGCAGCCACATGGTTTCATTGAGCAGCAGAGGAGTTCCCTTAATTAAAATACGCTTCACCAGATAACCAGGAATCTTCATGGTACGATACAGCCCTTTTATATAAGTATTCTGTTCCTTGTGCGCATGGGTCC
>ENA-OQAA01000414-OQAA01000414.1-human-gut-metagenome-genome-assembly--contig:-NODE-414-length-30048-cov-2.058554_pt1 | contig 30048 bp, 42 predicted proteins | sample MGYA00242489_ERZ504515 | MGnify/ENA primary metagenome ERZ504515 (study PRJEB26092, sample SAMD00036237) | human gut metagenome | host: Homo sapiens | study: EMG produced TPA metagenomics assembly of... | reverse complement strand
GACGAATGAAGGAATTCGAATTATCGTTTGTGTTGCATCCCGATCGGAACGACCACGGTATGAGGACACCTGCATTTATGCGGTATTGAATAAGGAATGGAAAAACAATAAGAACAGATGATGAATAGAAGAACATGGATAGCCGGCATCACGGTAACAAGCCTGCTGGCTGCATTATTGACAGCCTGCAAACAAGAACAGAGGGAACAGGAAATGAGACAGACATTGCCCGTCATGGTGGTTTCTTCCCGGGCAGTTGAATTTCAAGAAAGTTATTCCGCCTCCATCCGTGGGCGGCAGGATGTGGACATAGTACCCAAGTGTCGGGCCGTATCACCGCCTGTGTGTGAAAGAAGGGGAGCAGGTTAAGACGGGACAAGTGCTTGCCGTCATCGACCAAGTGCCCTATCAGGCAGCCTTGCGCACCGCACAGGCAAACGTCAGCGCAGCACAGGCAAAAGTGGAAACGGCACGGATCGAGCTGCAAGGCAAGCAAGCCTTGTTTGATGAGAAAGTCATATCCGATTACGAACTCTCTCTTGCCCGCAACGGGCTGGCGGTAGCACTTGCCGAACTCGAACAGGCAAAGGCTCAGGAAACGGATGCCCGCAACAATCTCTCCTATACCGAGATAAAAAGTCCCAGCAACGGAGTGGTAGGCACGCTTCCTTTCCGCATCGGCGCACTTGTCAGTCCCGGCATGACGCAGCCTTCACGGTAGTTTCCGACAATGCGGAAATGTACGCCTATTTCTCCGTTTCCGAAAACAAGCTGCGTCAGTTCAGGACACAATACGGTTCCATAGACAAGATGATTTCCCAAATGCCGGAAGTCGGCCTGCAACTGAATGACGGCACGTTCTACGGACGGAAGGGACGCATAGAGACTGTCAGTGGCGTGGTCAATGCCACCACCGGGGCGGTGCAAATCAAAGCCCGCTTCCCCAACCCCGACCGTGAGCTGCTGAGCGGCACCATCGGCAATATCGTCCTGCAAGGAGTGGATGCGGATGCCATCCTGCTGCCCAAGACCGCCACCGTGGAATTGCAGGACAAGATTATCGCCTACCGCCTCAGAAACGGAAAGGCCGAAGCAGCCTACCTGACCGTGGACCGTCTGAACGATGGTAACCACTTCGTGGTGAAGCAAGGTGTGTCCGTGGGCGACACCATCATCACCGAAGGGGTAGGACTTGTAAAGGAAGGAATGATTGTTACACCTAAAAACGTAACCCCATGAATCTACGATTTTTCATAGACCGCCCGGTATTCTCGGGCGTTATTTCCGTGGTGATTGTCTTGATGGGACTCATCGCCATCAAAGTGCTCCCGGTGGAGCAATATCCCGACATTGCACCGCCTACTGTCAACGTGTTCTGTACCTATCCCGGTGCGAATGCCGAAACCGTGCAGAAAGCGGTAATCGTCCCGCTTGAGGAAGCCATTAACGGAGTGGAGGACATGATCTACATGACCTCTACCGCATCCAACACGGGCGATGCTTCCATCAACATCTATTTCAAGCAGGGTGCCAACGCGGACATGGCGGCGGTGAACGTGCAGAACCGTGTGAATGGCGCGTTAAGCCAGCTTCCGGCGGAAGCCACCAAAAGCGGCGTCACGACAGAGAAACAGCAGAATGCCGAGCTGATGACTTCGCGCTTTACTCACCCGACGACCGTTTCGACCAGACTTTCCTGAACAATTACATGAAAATCAATGTCGAGCCACGGGTGAAACGTATAGGCGGTGTCGGAAAGGCACAGCTGTTCGGCTCGAACTACAGTATGCGTTTGTGGCTCAAACCGGACAAGATGGCGGGGTACGGGCTTATCCCGGATGATATTTCGGCGGTATTGGCACGGCAGAACATTGAGGCCGCCACCGGTTCTTTCGGACAGACTCCGACGGGGCAAACGAGTACACGATGAAATACCGGGGCAGGCTCTCGACTGCGGAAGAGTTCGGCGACTGGTGGTCAAGTCCCTGCCCGGCGGCGATGTATTGCGATTGAAAGAGGTCGCGGATATAGAGCTGGGCGATGAGTATTACAATTATTCATCCGAAGTGAACGGACATCCGGCAGCCATGATGATGATAAACCAGAAATCCGGTTCGAACGCATCAAGCACCATCAATGAGATACACGAGGTACTCGATGACCTCAGCCGCGATTTGCCCGAAGGGGCAGAGTTTGTGGTGCTTACCGACACCAACAAGTTCCTGAATGCCTCCATCCATTCTGTCATCAGGACGCTTATCGAGGCGATACTTTTAGTCATCGTGGTGGTGTATGTGTTCTTGCAGGACATCAAGTCCACGCTGATTCCCACGATTTCTATCTTCGTGTCCATCATCGGAACGTTTGCCGTAATGTCACTGATAGGCTTTTCCATCAACCTGCTTACGCTTTTCGCCCTTGTGCTTGCCATAGGCACGGTGGTGGACGATGCCATCGTGGTGGTGGAAGCCGTGCAGGCGAAGTTCGACGAGGGGTATCAGTCTCCGGTGCTTGCCGCCGATGATGCCATGAAGGGCGTGTCGTCGGCCATTCTGACCTCCACCCTTATTTTCATGGCGGTGTTCTTCCCTGTGGGCATGATGGGCGGTACTTCAGGGGCGTTCTATACGCAGTTCGGTATCACGATGCGGTTGCCGTGGGCATTTCGGCCATCAATGCCTTCACCCTTTCTCCGGCATTGTGCGCCCTGCTGCTGAAGCCTTACATTGACGAGCACGGGAACACGAAGAACAACTTCGCGGCACGCTTCCGCAAGGCATTCAATGCGGTTTTTGACCGTTTGAGCCGTCGTTATGTGCGCGGTGTGCTATATGTCATTCATCGCAGGTGGCTGCTGTGGGGCACTATCGCGGTATCGTTCGGGCTGTTGGTGCTTTTTGTCAATACGACCAAGACCGGACTTATTCCTGAAGAAGATACAGGCACGGTCATGGTCAGCATGAACACGAAACCCGGTACATCCATGGCGCAGACCGGCAAAACCCTAAAACGTATAAACAGCCCGTCTTGACAGTATCGCAGAGATTGAATTACAACGGTACTGTGGCAGGCTTTTCTTTCAGTGGCTCGGGACCTTCGCAGGCCATGTCTTTTCTCACTCTCACGGATTGGGACGAGCGCAAAGGGAAGGGCAGTCGGTGAACGATGTAATAGGCCGTATTTATGCCGCCACCGCCGATATTCCCGATGCCACCGTATTCGCCATGTCGCCCCCGATGATTGCCGGATATGGGATGGGCAACGGTTTTGAACTGTACTTGCAGGACAAAAACGCCGGAGACATAACCGCCTTCAGCCAAGTGACCGACCGGTTTGTGGAAGCGTTGTCGGGCAGACCGGAGATCGGTGAGGTCTATTCATCGTTCGCGGCTGATTATCCGCAATACTGGGTGGATATAGATGCTGCCAAATGCGAACAGTCCGGTGTGTCTCCTTCCGATGTCCTGTCAACACTCTCGGGATATTTTTCGGGAGAATATGTATCGAATTTCAACCGCTTCTCAAAACTGTACCATGTCACCATGCAGCTCCTGCCGAATATCGCATGGACACCGAATCGTTGGACGGCATGTATGTCCGTACTTCCGACGCTCCATGTCGCCGTTGAGCCATTTTGTCCGTCTTACCAAGACCAACGGTCCGTCGGACCTGACCCGCTTCAATATGTTCAATGCCATTTCCATCAGCGGTCGCCGGCAACAGGATACAGTTCGGGACAGGTATTGAAGGCCATAAGGGAAACTGCCGACCACGTTCTCCCGTCAGGTTACACCTACGAGTTGGGAGGGTTGTCGCGCGAAGAAAGCAATACGACGAACAATGCCGTGTGGATATTCGTGCTGTGCATGGTCTTGATATACCTCATACTGTGTGCCCTCTATGAAAGCGTGTTCATCCGTTTGCCGTGTTGCTGTCCGTGCCTTGCGGTTTGATGGGCAGCTTCCTGTTCGCGGGACTGTTAGGGCTGGAGAACAACATCTACATGCAGACCGGACTGATTATGATTATCGGGCTGCTTGCCAAGACAGCCATTCTGCTGACCGAATATGCCGGCAAGCGGCGGTCGGAAGGCATGACCCTCGCGCAGGCGGCATACAGTGCGGCAAAGGTTCGCCTGCGCCCCATCCTGATGACCGTATTGTCTATGGTGTTCGGACTCGTTCCGCTGATGATGGCTCATGGTGTGGGTGCCAACGGCAGCCGCTCGCTCGCCACGGGCGTAATCGGAGGTATGATAGTAGGTACGCTGGCACTGCTGTTCCTCGTACCGTCACTGTTCATCACATTTCAATATATTCAAGAACGGATTAAACGTAATTAAATGAAGAAGATCATCTTATTTACCATATCAACCTTGATGCTTACCGGCTGTGGCACATACAGCCGGTATCATCGGGCTGACATTCCGACAGAGAAGCTGTACCGGAATATCCCGGCTGGCATTGATACAACAACGCTTGCATCCATGTCATGGCGGGAGATGTTTACCGACCGTAAACTTCAGTTTTTGATTGAGACAGGACTCCGGCAGAATACCGACCTCAATGTGGCACGCCTGCGAGTGGAAGCGGCAGAAGCCGCCCTGATGACAGCCAGACTGTCGTACCTCCCTTCATTGGGAATCAGTGCGGAAGCAGCGGAAACAAATATGACGGAGCTACGGCAAAGGCGTACAATGTGGGAGCGTCCGCAAGTTGGGAGCTTGAATTATTCGGCAAACTTACGGCAGCAAAGCGTGGTGCGGTTGCCGCATTGCAAGGAAGTCGTGACTACCGGCAGGCCGTACAGACACAGCTTGTCGCTACGATAGCGGACAGTTACTATACCCTCGCCCTGCTTGATGCGCAAAAGGTGATAAATCATCGGACTTTGGAAAACTGGCAGGCTACCGTGCGCACACTTGAAGCGTTGAAAAAGGTGGGCAAGGCGAATGATGCCGGTGTGTTGCAGGCAAGGGCAAACGTGATGCAGCTGGAATCATCGCAACTGGCTATATGCAAAAGTATCTCTGAGACAGAAAACGCCTTGTCGGCGATACTTGCCATGCCGTCGCACTCGATTGAGCGGAGCGATTTGGCAGAAGCGTCTTTCCCCGATACAATCTCTGTCGGAGTTCCTTTGCTGTTATTATCCAATCGTCCTGATGTTCGTCGGGCTGAAATGGAACTGGCTCAAGCGTTCTACGCCACCAATGTAGCCCGCTCGGCCTTCTACCCCAATATCACTCTTTCGGGTACATTGGGCTGGACCAACAATGGAGGCGGGGTAATCACCAATCCCGGACAGTGGCTGTTCAATGCAATCGCTTCGCTGACACAGCCGTTATTCAACCGTGGAACAAATATCGCTAATTTGAAAATTGCTCAAACCCGTCAGGAAGAAGCCAGATTGTTATACCAACAGTCATTACTGAACGCGGGGAAAGAGGTGAATGATGCCTTAACCGCATGGCAGACGGCAAAATCGCAATTTGAAATAAACACCCATCAGGTTGAAACCTTGCGTGAAGCTGTGCGAAAGACGGAACTGTTGATGCGCCATTCCGGTACCACCTATCTGGAAATATTAACTACCCAACAGTCACTCCTTGAAGCAGAGACAAACCGGTTGCAAACCAGCTTTGACCGCATACAGAGTATTATCAAACTTTATCATGCACTGGGAGGTGGAATATAAATTAGAATCGGGTATCGAAAATACCTTTTGACATTGATTACGGAATCAGAATTGCAATGGAAGTTATTAGTGGGACATGGAAAAGTTGTATCATTTTTGAGCTAAGCGATGGGGCTAAATGTCCGAGCAAATTACACAAATTGTTTCCTGAAGCCAATGCTCGTGTTATAAATCAGCAATTAAAGAAATTGGAAATGTATGGAATCATAGAGAAGAAAATATTTGCGGAACTTCCCCCACATTCCGAATACTCGATTACTCCGATAGGTGAAACCCTTTTGCCTATCATTGAGAAACTGGAAGAGTGGGGCAATTTCTTTCGTCCCAATATGGAAAAAATATTAGGAATGTCAGCAGACAAAATGTAATTCATTCCTTTGCTTATATATTACACAGTAATAAATTGCATAAATACATGAAAACAAGATATTTCGAGAAGACATTGAAACAGGTGAACGGCAGGTGCAAAGCTCCCGTGGCAGAGAAAACTGCCGGTTGTACAGGTATGTCGGAATAACCTTATCCCAATGAATATGGAAGCAAAGCTCTGGTTCATGGTTTTGTGCGGCCTTGCAGTCCTGCTGTCGTATCTTGCCGGTTTCTGGCGACGGAAGACTGCAGCTGCTGCGTTCGCAGCAGCACGCCGCTACCGCCAAAGAGCGCGACCGTTATTGCCGTCTGGCGGTACTGGCGGGCCATCGGGAAGCCTGCCTCATGTTCTGTTTCGCCCGTTCGGACTTTTTCGAGGACCATCAGCCGCTCAAGCCGTTCAAATCGCACGGAATAAAAGTCGCTTTCTATGGGTATTACTATCCTTCACGGTACGCCGACCTGATCGACGATGAACAGCGGGCGTTCTGCTGTTCCCTCTACCAGTTCAAAGAGGGCGAAAATCACGGTATCGAGTTTTTTAAGGCGTGCATGTCCGTCTTGAATTTGGCCGATGCCCCTTACCACATCCTGTTTATGCCGTGCAGCGACGAGTTCAAGTATGCCCGGCGATTCAAACGGCTCGACTGGTACATCACAACCCACCGGCCGGACCTAAGTTCGGGCTTATATGATGTCGATGTGTTCGAGTCACGCGACAGCTTGCACGAGGCGAAAGGCGGCGAAAACCGTATCCTCGAAAGGAACTACCGTATCACGGGGAATATCGAAGGGAAACAGATTATCATCGTGGACGACGTGCTGACAAGCGGACAGAGTATGGCCGACTACAAGGAGGAGATAGAAAGGTGCGGCGGCAAGGTGGTGGCGGCCATCTTCTATGGAAAACCGTTACCCGGCCGCCTCTGCTTCTGATAAAGGCGCACGTGTGGGGTGGCTGCATCGTGAACAAAATCAAGGAACTGACGAAATGAAAGAATGACTATTGTTGAAATTCGTTTGAACATCATCGGGAAAAAGCCTTATCCTTTTTATCAAGGGGTGGTAGAAAGGGGACTTGAACACTTGGAAACGGTTTTGGAACATTGGAAAAAGAATATATGACATGGAAATAAAACTTATTACTTCTAACAAGAAACAATTCTTGGATTTGCTGTTGTTGGCAGATGAACAAGAAAGCATGATAGACAAATATCTGGAACGAGGTGAGATGTTTGCCCTCTATGATGACGGTCTGAAGGCTATCTCTGTAGTGACGTGTGAAGGAGAGGGTATTTACGAAATAAAAACATAGCCGTTTGTCCCTCCTCCCAACGCAAAGGATACGGAAAACGGCTGGTTGATTATCTCTTTGGATACTATCAGGCAGATGTTCCGTCATGCTTGTCGGTACGGGAGATACGCCATCTACACTCTCTTTCTACGAACATTGCGGCTTTCGTATCTCACACCGACTGAAAAATTTCTTCACGGATAATTACGATCATCCGATTTATGAGGATGGAAAGCTGCTTACCGACATGGTGTACTTGCGGAAAGATTTCTCTTAATTCATATTTTGAATGGAATCTCATTTTTCACATCATTTATTATAAGTGATTTGTGATTATTGAATTATATCTCTATTTTTGGAAACGTAATTTTAATTTTCCCGAAAAACCAAGAATAATAGGGACAAGTATTTTTAGTCATTACATTAAAACATTATAATTTATGAAGAAAATCGTATTGACTTGTGTCCTCGTTTTTTCAGCCTGCTGTGTGACCCTGTTTGCACAAAAGGACAAAAAGAAAAGGAAACAGTGAAAATAGAATGTTGTTGCGAGGACTGTACCTGCCGCAAGTGTAAATGCGATACGGACTGCTCGGAATGCAGAGGTTGTCGCAAGAATGAAGAATGCAGAAGTTGCGTAGATTGTGATCATGAAGGTCGTTGCTGCGATTATCATCGTCATCACAAGAAACACAGAAGAGGCGGATGTTGCGGAGGATGTTAAACAATCGCTGCCCCAAATTATAAAAAGTGAGGTTGTTCACTTCAAACCGGCACAACCTCACTTTTTATGCGCAAAGAGGCGATGTCTCCGTATGCGGTCATTCCAACCAATGGAATCTTGAACAAAGCCTCCCAAATTTTCAACTGGCAATCCGTTTCTTTCAAATGCCGTTTTATCTCTCCGGTCCTGCATGAAAATAAACAGGGCGTTCTGCCGTATGCCATCGCATTTTGTGTAGAATCGGGTGTGCTCAATCTCCAAGAGACTTTCTTAAAAACAAGTTTTATTACTTGTTTCCTTTTCTCACCCTATATCCTGTCCACAGACACCATACGCATCCTCCTCCCACGAGGAAGACAAACACGTAAGTAGCCACGCTGCCTATGAACACCCGTCCGCTGTGTACTTCCAAAGCGAAGTTCCAAAGCGACATGGGTTGTGTGGAGAGTTCGCCGGGCTGGACAAGTGCATCCGTTCCCTCGTAATATTCCACCACGCATTCCTTTCCCTTGAAATCCGCACTGTAACCCGAAACGGCAAACTTGCCGAAAGGAGGACCGGCTGTATCTTCGGCTTCTTCTCCCGTGAAGTAGTCCGTTACCCAGCCCTGCTGTCTGTCCCAAACGAACAGGCCGCTGAACGAACCGGCCAGCCAGTTCCCCTGCTTATCCTTTTGCCAGACATTCAGCCCCATGACACTGACCGGGGGAGCTTCCTCCACCTTCACGGGAACGGCATCCGGTGAAGCCAGCGAATAAAAACCTTCGGAAGTGGAGAGCAGCCAGTCACCGCACATATCGTCATAGCGCACCATGCGCAGCTTGTCGTGCCAAGGATTAGGGCTGTCTAAGGAAGTGCCGGGCAGAGCGGGTGTCTTAGTCAGAGCCAACGGTATCATGACGGGTGGACGGAGACACCAGCCCGTAACGGCCACCAAGAGGTCAGTATGATAGTGGTGCGTCCCAGCTTGTCGTGCCACAGCAGGGAGAGGCGTGTCCATCGGGCTTCGCCTTCCGTGTGCCGCCCGTGGCGGTGGCGGCGGCGCATGTCCTTGGGCAGCAGCCAGTAGGCAAGCCCCGTGAGGCACAGGAGAACCAGCACAACAGCCACCGCATCCACAACCAGCTTGCCTGCCGTGCCGAACAACTCCCCGCTATGCAACATCCACACCGTGCGGAAAAGCGTCACCTTCGGCTCGTAACCGTCGGGAACTTTCACCTGTATTTTCCGAAATCCGGCGTGAGAAGACGTGGAGAGATAGAGGTACGAACGTCCGGCAACTACCAGCGTGTCGCCCCGGACGGTGATGTCCGAAAGACGTTCTCCCTCGTCCAAAGGCAGGGGGATTTCTATCCAAGCCGTTCCGTCGTGGCGGTACAGGCCGAACTGGCCGGCGGCATACAGCGTACCGTCGGGTGTTTGCACTATGCCTTTCATGCTACGGTAGTCCGCCCCTTGGGAAAGTCCTTCGTTGAAGTCCGCAAAAGCCGAGGCGGCAGTGTCCGTGCGCCATACCCCGGCTGCACCATAGGCCAGTATATGAGCCACGGAATCCTTGTCCGTATAGCGCAGCGTTCCCCTCAGCAGCCCGCCGTTCCATGCTTCGAAACGATAACCCGCAGGCAGCCACTTCCGGCTGACGTTGATGTCGGCCACCGCTTCACGATGATTCAGCACAATACCGCTCCAACAGAACATGAGCATGAAGAAGCAGAACAGCAACCCGAACCATTTATGATGTTTCCTCCAAGTTATCCGTTTCATGATTTATCTTTTATTGTCGTTTTACATCCGCAGTTTTCTTTCGTCTGTCACAAGCGAGATAAAGCCCGGTTACTGCAAACGAAACCAGAATCAACGCGATTTCCTGCACATGTCCTTGTGGATTTGCCCATAGCCCGTTCAGCAGGTGAATCCGGTCGAAGACCTCTACCGCGATCCAGAAGATAATTACGGTGGCGAAACCGAAACGCAGGCTCATGCCCCACGAAGCATAACGCAACAGCTTGGCGAACATGAACAGCGAACCGATGAACCCAGCATCCCGACAAGCAATGTCACCGGATGATGGTCACCAAAAAAACGCTCATCGTAGCAGAACATCAGCACCAAGTAGCACGTCCACAGCATGGTAATGACTTCCATAAAAGCGACAATGCTGGTATGGCGTGTCATGGGGCGTGCGGCGATTTCCTTCTTGTGCTTGCCGAAGAACAAGCGCTGCCACCAGTCAGGAAATTGCAGCCGTTGGCAGTGCAGAACAGGTACAGCATCATCGTCATGGCCCAGAACCCGAATGTGGACGGAAGTATCAGGTATTCCGGCCGGCTGACAATCTCGCCCGTTACCGGTCGAGCTGCGCCTGCGTGCCGAAACGGTTGGCATAGTACATAAACAGGAAGTCGATGGCGCCCATCCAGTAAAACATACCGCCGAACAAACCCAACAGCGTTTGTTTGACGTCGCCTTTTATGAATACACCGATAATGACCATCAGCAAACCGAACAGCCCCATTCCCATACCGGCATAGAACTGTTCCACCCCCGCCGTACCGTCTTTCAGCGCACGTGCCAGGATGTGTGTCAGCGGCATGGCAACCAATGTCACAGCGATGGAGACAAACGCTTTAAGCCAGTGCCTTTTTCTCTCTTTTGTTGCTGCCATATCCGGTTTTCTTTATTGGGAAACGGCATTCTTTTTCTTCGCACCCATATACCACAGGTAAACAGCCAGTACAAGGAACGCTGCCAGTATGATAATCATTTCCGTCTTATGCCCCATAGGGTCTACCCATATCTCGCTCAACAAATCCATACGGCCAAGGATCTCAATCGGTGTCCAGAACACGATAACGGTAGCGATTGCCATACGGATGTTGGCCCCCCACGCAGAAAGGCGCAACTGTTTGGCGAAGATAAAGAACGAGCGATAAAGCATCCGACCCCCACCAACAGTGTCACCGGATGATTCTCGCCCAGGAATACATCATCGTAGCAGAACATCAGCAACAGGTAGGAAGTCCACAGCAACATCATCAGTTCCATGAATGTGACGATACTCGTGTGGCGCGTCATGGGGCGGGCGGCGATGTCGTTCTTCTTACCACGGAAGAGCAACCGTTGCCACCAGTTGATGAAGTTGCATCCGTTCTTTGTACTGAACAGGTACATTACCATAATCATCATCCAAAAACCGAACGAGGCGGGCAGTATGAGATATTCGGGACGGGTTACGATTTCACCCGTCACAGGGTCGAGTTCCGGCTGCGTGCCGAAACGGTTGGCAAAATACATGAAGAGAAATTCCACCCAGCCTGTCCAGAAGAGCAGACCGCCGAAGAATCCCCAGAGTGTTTGGCGCGTATCTCCTTTGGCGAATACGCGACAATCACCATCGCCATACCTACCGCGCCCATGACAAAGGCCGAATAGTGCAGAACGGTCTCGCTCATCAGATGCTCCATGATAATCATCAGCCCGTGCCCCAAGCATGGTAAACAATACCATGAGGAAAGAAGCGATGGCTTTCCACCAATAGCGCCGTTTGGCGGCAGGAGGTGTTACATTTGTTGTTTCAGTGGTCGTTACGTTAGTCTTTTCCATATTCCATTAATTTACGTTTGATACGTTTCTTGTAGAATACTATAATAATTGCCGCAGCAACCAGCATGGCGGCGTGCAGCGTAATTGTAAACTCCCAAGTGGGAGCATTGGGGCTGTCCCCGTACTTGTCTGCCATGACGAAGTGGGCGACCGTTATCGCCGTCAGGAAGACGATAACTGCCGGCCATTTCACCCACCGCCGGTTGCAGAAGCGCATAAAGCGCACGAATTGTTCCATCATACTTTCCGTCATTTCAATTCGTCGCAATAGTAACTGATTCTCCCGCCTTCATCACCGATTTCCACGTTGGCATCGTACCAACTGATAATCTGTATCTTGAAGTACCTCTCTCCGTCGGCGGTACGCACCACATACGTGTGGAACGAAGGGGTGTATGTGGGGGGAGGCCCGGAGAAGCTCATGGCCTGCGACAGCAGCGGGTTGGCATTGGTCTCGGTCGTGGCAGGACCGTTGTTGGGGTCGAACCACGGGTTGGCATCGAAGTCCAGATTGTTTTCCACAAGGTAATGGTTCCAGTCGTTCTGCGACATGGTGACGCGCACGTCGTCCGTGTCAACGACCCATTCCAAGTCGGAAGGCAGTTGTGAAACGCTCGTCCAGTCATCGTAACCGCCATAGCCCAAGTCGGCGGCACCGCCCTGACCGATGCCGCTCGTACCCGAATTGGTACGCATGGTATAGCCGCAGAAAGCCAGATCCCAGTCCGTGCGGTTGATTTGTTCGCCTTCCTTGATGTCCTTGTTCACGGTGTAAGTGTTGAATGACTCTCCCGTGCGGAGGTTGAAGTATATCCAGTCGTTCGTCACCCCTGTGGAATAGCCCGACTTGCGGGGCAGCGTCTTGCCCGTAAAGGCTGTATGTCGTCATAGTCCACGCAGGAGAACATCGTGAGACAGCCCAGCAGGAGGCTTACCGTTTTGAATAATCCCATACGTTTCATTGTCGTATATTTAATCATTTCTTTTTCCTTAAAGAGTTAATCACATCGTCCAGCATAAATTCCAACTGCACCCATCCGCGTGTTCCCGGCGTGGCGGGCACGTTGAACATCGTGATGCCCGAACCGAGGGTTTTCGGCACGTAGTTGAAGATGTTGTCCACACCGAGCGTCAGTTTTACCTTATTGTAGAAGGTCTGCGACACCGACAGGTTGCACAGCACGTATTGCGGCAGGTCGCAACGGAAGTAGCGTCATAGCTCTTGTTGTCCTCTTCCACGAACACGCGGTCCTGCACGTCGAACTTCTTGCGTCCCATGTACGAGGCGCTGAACACGGCGTTCAACCGGTAGTTCTTCTTCGTGAACTTGTAGTCCAGACTGGCCGTGGCGGCATGGGGAGAGGTGGTGTTCACCTGTATGCCCTCGTTCTTGCTCACGTTCACGAAGCTGTACGTCCCGTTCAGCGTCAGGCAGTCCAGCACGTGCCAGCGCAGCAAGGCTTCCAGCCCCAGAAGGCGTTGCTTGCTCAAATTGGTGTACTCGAAGTTGTACTGCATGTCGTAGATGCGCCATACGCCCTCGATTTTATCACGGAAATAGTTGCCGTAGGCCGTACCGGACAGGAACAGGCGGTCGTTGCTGTACTCGGCTCCCAGCGAGAAATAATTGTTCTTTTCCGGTTGCATGTTCTCGTTTCCGCGGATCATGAACATGCCCAAATGGTCCCAGTTGAAGAAGAGTTCCTTGATACTCGGAGAACGGTATCCCATCGAATAGTTGGCGCGGATGCTCCACCGTTCGTTGGGCGAATACTTGGCGGCAATCTTGGGCATCCCCATGAAACCGAACGCCTTCGAGAAGTTGGTACGCAGTCCGGCAGATACCATCCACTTGGGGTTGATGGTCCACTCGTCCTGCAAGAAATACTCCGTTTCTTTCAAGGCGCGGGTTTTCAGATCGTGGTTGGCATTGCCGGAGAAACGGTCGGAGGTCAGTTCGTCCGACGTATGTTCCACACCGAAGATCAGGCTGTGCCCGTCGAAGTAGTTGCTCGTGATGGTCAGGCGCGGCTGCCAGATGCTACTCTCGTAGTCCTTGTTGCGCGTGTCGATGCGCTCGTGCCGCTTGAAGCGGTCGTAAAGTCGGCATGAAGGCTACCCGTAACGCTGAACCAGTCCTTCACGTGGTAGGTCAGCTTGGCTCCCGCCGTCCAGTCACGCGCCTGGCTGAAAGTCATGTCCTGTATCAGGTCATACGTGTTCATGAAGAAGGTGCTCCCGTAAACCAAGACCGAGAGGTCATCGGTCGGGTCGTAATACAGTTTTTGGGAAACCGTGATATGCTCCTTGCCCTCGATGCCCATCGGCGGACGTGAGGACGAGTTGACCACGGTGATGTCGTGCGGAAGGAAGGGATTGGCCTCCTGCGTGTAGACCTTCTTGTCATTCTCCGCCTGATACATGTAGAACGCATCCGAGGAACTGTACCATGCGTCGGTCTGCGAGGTTACTTTCCCCGCCTTGAATCCGGCAGATACCCAGCCTTGCAGGTTGGGGCGGTCGGCATTCTTCTCGAACATATACAAAAAATCCTTCGGTTGCGGATTCTTGTAATTGCGCTCGTTCATCTGTCCGTAGCGCACACCTGCGTCGATGGAAAGCGGTTTGGTCGTTTTCTTCGTGATAAGGTTGATTACCGCACCGGCGGCACGCGAGCCGTACAGCGTACTGCTGGCTCCTTTTACAATCTCGATACGGTCGATGGCGTGCAGGTTGAAACGCTCGTAGTCGAGATTCCCGGCCATGTCGCCCGTCATGCGCTCGCCGTCCATCAGGAACAGCACGTGGCGGGCGTCGAGCCCCTGCATGGAGATTTCGTTTCCGAAGCCCACCTTCTGGATATTCAGACCGGGAGTTTCCTGCTGCAATGCCTGTTGCAGGTTGCTGTATCCGGCTTCGACCAACTGCTTGCCGCCCAAGACTTGCGTCGTAACGGGCGACATCTTGATGGGTCGCGCTGTACGCGAACCGGTGACGACTACCTCGTTCAGTCCCAAATGATCCTCTTCCAGATAGACGGTCTTCTCGGTTTCGGTCGCTTCTATCTTTCCTGTTGCCGGAACAAAACCGACATAGGATATTTTGTAATAATACGTTTTCTTGGAGGGGATTTTCAGTTCCGCCAGCCCGTCCACATTCGTGACGCTCCCCTGCAGGTTTTGCAACGCTTCGTTATCGGCATAGACCACAGTGGCCGCGATGACCGGCTGTTCCGTCCCTTTCTCCAGAACTTTGAGCTTTACTTTACGTTGTGCCTGGGCATTCATACATGCCAGTAAGACACAAAATAAGATGGCTGTTATTCTTTTCATCTGTCTATCATCAAAACATGTTATTCTACACAAAAAAGAGGGAAAGCCGTGTGTCTTACGGTCTTTCCTTCTTTCCTGCAATCGAAAGGTCAAGCCTTGCCCTGTTCTTTCTTGGCTTCTTCCAAGTCTTTTTCGTACTGGGCAAATTCTTCTTCAAAGCGGTCGATACGGCTCTTGTCGATTTCTTGCAGGAAGGTTTCGGTGCGCACGTTCATCATGTTGTAGTCCACGATGAACTCCACTTGCTTGGTGTCCACGTTCAGGAAACCATCTACACGGGCGCCGCTCCCTTCCTGGTTGTCCGCAGCGTCATCGCCGCTCGTGGTGACATTTCCGTCCGTTCCCACGAACTTCACCCAACCGCTGCGGGGTATTCATCCTTTTCCCAACTGTTGAGTTGCATAAACTTCGTTGCACAGCGGAAGGTGATGGCGAAGGGCATGGCGCCCACGGTGAAGTCGCTCAGGTCGAGCACCATCGTGCCGTCTTCCCGCCAAGAAAAGTTGAATTTGGTGGGGCAACCGCTTTCCAACAGCGTCTTGTCCACACCGCTCATTGTAGCACGGGTTGAGAGCACGAGGTCTCCTACAAGGATTTCCTTCGCCTTATCAATATATTCCTGTGCAGGTGGCTCATTGGTAAGTGAATCGTCACTTTCACACGAACTTAATCCGATTACTGTTGCCATAAGAAGGCTGAATAAAAAGTATAACTTTTTCATTTTGCTTATATAATTTACTTGTTTTGTAATCCATAATTGTTTCCTGTTCATTACCCTTGCCTGCGTGTATTCCGCAAAGGGTATGTAAAGTCATGGTTTTACATGATTAAAGGCAGGCTTTTTCCGATGGCAAAGTCTGTCTTTGATGTGTACCGCATGTAGGCTTCAGAAGCGGTTCAGGCGGTTTGGATAATTTTGTTTCCTCGCCGTCGGTTGCATACCGGAAGTGTTTTTAGCGGCATAGCAGCCTTGCTGACAGGATAATGGTGTCTTCCCCATTGGGTGAGGTGAATATATTGTGATAATTTTTTCTTAGTAACACACAAAAAAAGAGCTAAGAGAAAGCCGTTTGACAGCTTTCTCCTTACTCTTTCTGAATTTAATTTCGTTGCTTGACAAAATAATGACGAATTATTTTGTTCCAACAAAGTGTACGGATGCAGGGAAATCTGCACCTAAGAACTTACCGGATACTGCCAGAGTAAACTCGATAGTGTTGCCTGTAACTTTGGCATCAGTCAAAGAATCTAACTTCAATGTTACTAAATCCATGCCTAAAATGGTCAAAGTTCCTGCTTTATCACCTTTGAAAGCTGTAATTTCACCGGTTTCTTCATCTACTTCTACTTCCAACTCGATAGTGATATTCCCCGGCATACTTCCGATCTGCGGAAAATCGCAACTCAAAATACCATTTTCAAGAGTATAAGATGCAGCACGTGGCTCATAATCTTCTCCTCTCATTTTGATTTGATCCATTGTACCGTTATAAGTACCTTCGTAATCGCTGATTGCCAATACGGTACTTACACCATCTACATCCATCACTGTGGCAGCGTCAGCAGACTGTGCCATTCCGAAACTTGCTGCAACAAGGGCAGCTCCTAAGAAAAATTTTCGCATCGTTTTTATAATTAAAGTTTAACAAAAAAATAATTACACTTTATTTTTGTTTGTTCAATAAAGTCCTCCAACGGCATCCTTTGTTTTTATCATACGATAAAGAAGAAGTATAACCTAACCTTCTGACCGTATCGTCTGGGTCAATGTCTGTATAATTTGCTTTCAGGAATGCTTGGGTTGATTCTCTATAGAAAGTGTTCTCTGAACAAGCGAAATAAGTACCGGCATATCCATCTTCACTATAGAAAATGGTCAGTTCCGGATAAACCAGATTAAAGTCTTTATTCAAATCACCTATACTGAGTTCTGCTACCATCTTGACATTCGACATGTCAAATGTTTCCAATGCGTCCAAGCATTCAATATCAATTCTGTAGGCTTTCAATTCATTTTTTTCGGGCAATTTGATTTCTTTCAGTATAGGACATCCCAGAACCATCAGACTACTGCCATACGTACCATTGCCTTCCGTTTCTTTATCTCCTTGACCCCAAATAGTGGAATAACTCAAATCTAACTTCTGCAATGCCGGGTTATTTTGGACCCAAGCACTTCGCAAATCTGTAGCATTGGATAAGTCGATATCTTCCACTTCTATATTTTGCAGGATGACTTGGGTTATGAATTTCCCTACTTTTATATTGGGCATAGAAGCTATACTTTCTTCTCCGGCAGAATAAAGGCTGATTTTAGCACCTTCCCAATAAGGATTCTCCACCAGAAACTGAATACCCTCAAAGTTGGTAACATTATCAGCAGGAGCAACAAGCAGTTCCTTTGTTTTCTGGTCGAGTCCCAAATGTTTGCTAAGGTCTATTTGGTCGCCGTTAAACAGATCGGCAAAATTTGTCTGCAAATAAGTGAGCAGGTTTGCGTCGGGCACGTCGCGCAGGGTGGTATAAGTTTGCAGATTGCCGTCGACATCAGTCATCTTCATATCAATGGTGCCGGCGGTGATGGCTTCCTTGTTTTGGCGGTAGAAACGCACGAGATCTTCGATATTCTCTTTAGCGGTTTCCGGAAGGTAAAGTTTGGTAATTTCGTGCAGGTTAGTCACAGTTTCATCACCGTTTTCTTCCACTACGACACTCACAAGATTATCATAGTCGTAGATTTCATTACCCGTCAGGTCTATTCCGGTGATTTGTTCCGGCAATTTGGCAAAGTCGAACGCCGGGCCGTAACCATTGTCCGACAGATCCACATCAGTCAAGTTAGGGAACATGGAAAGTTCTGCCAGTGCGTCTGTGGAAATCTGCGTTCCGGAGAGGTCAAGCGTCGTCGTATTGTTAGCCAAATCATCAAGCAACAGATTGCCGTCCTCGTTGAATGTGTAGCCTCTTTGAACAAGAATGGTTTTCAATTCGGTATTCTGCACGGCACCCGTGCTGTATGAGAGGGTGTTGTCGTCATCGCTGCACGATGCCCCTATCAGCAGCATTGCGAATGCCATCAAACCGACATGCAAATTGTTTCTTTTCATCTTTCTGTGATTTTATTATTTCGTTATTATTATTTCGGGGTGCAAAATTATAACGAGTTTACTCAGAGCACAATACCTAAAAATTGGTATATAATTAGAAGCAAATCACCACTCATTAACTAAAAAAAATATAAACTTCGCTCCTGCTTTATAATTGTTTGTTAAAACGGTACTTGAAGGAGAGCATGAACCAACTACCTATCTGCTGCGTGTGTCTCTCCGACAATCCGGAGGAAGAGACGCTGCGGGTAAAGTTCTTTTTTCTGGCTAAGGATGTCCGCCCAGTAGAATGACAGTTCCGCCTTCTTCTGTTTGAGGAAACGCCAAGAAAGGGAGGCGTTCCACACTACCTGGTCATCTTCGCCGGGGGTGATGTTCGTCCCGTTGCGGAAAGAATAATCGACATCGCTCCGCAACTGAATGCCGCCGGGCAGGTCGGCGTAGGCGTTCACCCCCAAGCGGTAGTCGCGGGTGTAATCGCCGGTTTCGCGCAAAAGGTTGGTGGAGTGGCGGAAACGCCAGTCACCCGTCAGGTCGAAACCTCCCCATTGGGGCTGGTAGCCAAAACGCAGGTTGGCATTCAGTGTCGTGTTGTGGGTCGTACTGCGCTCCGGCATCTCCTGCTGTCCCTCGTTGATAAGGCTTACGTTCTGGCTGAACGAAGCGCCGGTACGTGCGGTAACGGAAAATCGGCGTTTGATGCGCTTCTGGTATCGCACGGTGGCTCTTGCGTTCCAATTCCCGTTCACATTCACGGGATAGCTTTCTATACCGCCTGTTTGGGTATTGTACGTCACAGCCCGTGTCACACTGTTCACCGTGTTCGCCCAAGTCATGTCTCCGTTCAAACCTATCTTCGTGTCTCGTGCTTCTAAGCGCACCCTTTGGTTGTACGAAGGGCGCAGGCTGGGATTTCCCCGTGTAATGTTCAGCGGATCGCTGTTGTCGGTCAGTGTCAGCAGTTCGGTCAGTCCCGGCTGTTTCGTGTCTCCCTCGTAACTTAGTTGCACCCGTGTTTTCTTTTTGTGCCACAAGACGGTAACAGCCGGGTAGTAGTTCACGGAGGTTCTCAGCGTGTCGGCTTGCATCCGCCCGGTCTTCTGGTCGAGACTCTGCCGTTCGGGAACGACGGACAGGCCAGCGTTGATTTCCCAAGTTCTGTCCGTATAGTTAAGGTGGAGGGCCACTTCATGCGCTGTCGTGTGGCTTCGGCTTCTGTTGCTCAGGCTGTCGGTATAGGCTGCCTCGTAGCCTTCCGGCAGGGTGTACAAGGTTCATCGTCCGTACCGTCGAAAAAGCGGGACAGGTCGTAGGTATTGCGGTCGTTGTTTTGGTTTTCCCGTCTGAATTTATACGAAAGTTGTGCCCGCAGGCTCTTGTGTAGTGGCTGTGTCAGTATCAGTCCCAAGCTGAATTTGCGGTTTCTGTTTGGGCTGTCATAATATTGATTACGGTAGAGGACGGAATCGTTACCCCACTCATCCTGCAATTGGTAATAGGTGGTGGAGGACACGGAAAACGCCTCGTTCTTTCCTCTCCCTCCGAGTATTGCATGGTTAGCCCCAAACTGCTGCCTTTCTCGTTCAGCCGTCGGGTGAGGTCGCGTTCAGGAAATACTGCCGGTTGGCGCTTGTTGAACGGGAGTTCATGCGGATGCCATTCACCCGGATATCGTTTTCCGTTTGGCCGTTTTCTTCCCCATTGAACGGTGCTGTGATATCCAATTCTGGATTTTCATTGTAGGTCGCCTGCCGGCTGTCACTCCCGTTTGTCCCTTTCATCGCACTAAAGCTGCCTGAAAGGTTCAGCAAGGTCATCTTATCGATATTCCATTTCATGCTTAGCATGGTGCTTGCCATGCGGTTGGTGTTGTGGCGGTCGCTGGTCGCATAGCGGTAGCGGTTCCCCGTTTTCAGGTATTGCTCGTAGTAAGATGTCCCCTCGTTCCCATTGATAGCATTGCTGTACATGACATTCCCGTTAAGGTGTATCTTCTTTCCGAACTTTTTCAGGAAGTTCACCGCTACATTGTCTTGGCGGTTGTCTTTGTTTGCGGATGTCATGTTGCGGTTGCCGCTTTTGGCGATTACCGACAGGTTTTCCCCGCCGGTTTTGAAGAAATTGCTGATTAGTTCCGCTTCTTTTTTCTTGTTGTTACCCTTGCCTGCGGCTACGGAAGTCATCAGTGTACCGTTGAACTCCTTCTTGGTTTGCAGGTCGAGCACATAGTTTTCTTCCCCTGTTTTTATCCCCATGAATTTCTCCATTTCGCTACGCTTGTCATACACTTTTATCCTGCTTACCAAATCGGCGGGCAGATTTTCCAAAGCCAGCGCATGGTTTCCTGCAAAGAACGCTTCCCCGTTAACATTGATTTCCGCAATGGGAAGCCCATTATAAACCAAGGTTTTGTTTTGCCTGTCATATTCCAAGCCCGGTATCTTTTTTACCAGCTCTTCCAAGTTCGAGCCTTCGGGAATCCGGTAGGCATCGGCATTGATGACGGTAGTGTCGCCCACCAGTTCCACCTCCTTTATGGGAGCCGTGACCACCACTTCGGACAGTTCAAGACCTTCTGTCAAGACAATGTTTCCGACATGGATTTTCGTCTTGCCTGTATTTAATGCACGAAACTCCGGCTTCATACCTATATAAGAAACTTTCAGCAGGTAAGGCGATTCTTTCTTTGCATGGAAGCTAAGACGGAAATTCCCGCCGGCATCACTCATCACCCTTTTACAAGGGTGGAATCCCCGGCTTCGAGTACCAAGATATTGGTATAGGGCAACACCTCTTGTCCTTCTCCATTGTTGGAAACGACAAGGGTCTTTCCGGTCACATCCACCCTCTGTTGGGCAAATAGAGTTATCGGAAACAGGAACATAAGTATCAGTCCGAGAACAGATATACGCACAATTACCCGTTATTTTTTTATAGTTTTTAAAAGAAATGAAAAACGGGTACAAAATTACAAGCTTTTACCAGCCGTGCCAATACCAAACAATCGGTATATATAATAACTCATTACTATAACCTTCAACATATAAAAAATGGTCGGAACGATACAGAGTACAAGAAAACCTGCCGTACAACCGGGTCTTTTCCAGAGCATGGCGTCATGTATGAACCGGACATTTGTCGTGCAAATGAAAGCCTTCCAAAGAAACAAACCCCAGTCCACAATAAAAACAAATCCGGCAACCGTTCTTTTATAGAACCGGCTGCCGGACGAGCCAAATTGCGGAAACTGTTACCGTTTCCCTTCCAGAATCAGAATCGGCCGACCCGCAAAGCATTCACGAAAGCGCTGGCCTCTTCTCCCGTATAATGGAGTACGGAAGATGCCGGTTCGTAAGCGTAAGGAACATACTTCAGCAACTGGACGGCAGCGAAGTTACCGTCCTGCGAAACCATGTAGTCCATCCGCACACCGCCGTCCTTTTTCGGCAGTACCCCTGCCTTGCCGTCAAAAGTCTTCTCCTCCAGCAACCGCCCCAATACAGAGAGGTCGCCCGCATCGAAGAAACAAGAACCTTTTTTCACCAAACTGCCGGTCGGAACATATATCAGACTCCTTTTTCTTATCATCAGGCGAATACCTCCGGCCACCAGAAAGGCGATTCCGCCGACCAGCAGGACAGGACCTGACGCGGAAGAGGAATCTTCCACTTTCGACGAGAAAAACAGAAGGCACAGTCCCACCGCACAAAAAAGGAGGGAAAGAATAAGAGCCGAAATATTGGTAATCTTCTTTATATCGGGATGCGCTGCGGAAAACAGGGTTTCGGCAGCAGAAATGTTTTGATTCATACGGATTGAAAATTTTATTTTTGCTGATTGTTCAATAATAAGATATACTCACGACGAACAGCCACACCCCGCTTTTCAGCCAAGTGTAACCGTCAGTATAAACGATAAAAAAACAAACCGCTAAATCAGAATCCGTCTCATCCCGAAGATATAATGCTCGCAGGCATTATCCCAGTTCGGGCTACGGGAAGAGTCATGCACGAGGGTACAACAATAGGTCAGGTTGTTCATGCGGCAAATGAGATACCGCTGTAAAATTCGGAGAAAATGGGCCGTTTCCACAGATATGTACCGAAGATGCATCCCCTTTACCGATGCGCCGGCACGGCAAGCCACATCGGGGATTTCCCCGATTATGCCTGTTATGTCGCTGTCCTTTTTTTGCCGGATAGAGTCTCTGTCATGGAATTGCTGAAAAGAGGCGTTGTCCGTATTTCGGACACAACATTCCTGCGCAGCCGCCACACCGGCCGCCGGAACATGCAGCGCCCCGGAATTGCATACCAAGGCCAGCAGCACCAACGATAGAACAGCAACGAATCCTTTCATACCTTAATTTTGCCTTGCAAAGGTAAGCATAAAGGCATTTTTTTTTACCATTCCCGTGAAATGATTAACAAAAATAAACGGAATCATCTGTGTTTTCCACCCGCAGGACTTAATGCGGGGGCCTCTCTGGATTCGGCCAGTGCCGCCACGCACTCTTCGCGTATGGACTTGATGTAATCCAGTACCATTAACGGATCGACACTTTTTCCATCGAGCTTGCAGGAAATATGCAGGTGTTCGCTGGTGCTGCGTCCTGTAGAACCGGTAATACCGACGACATCCCTCGGCCCGATAGCAGCCCCTTTCCGGGTAAGGATACGCGACAGGTGGCAATAGCTGACCGTGTAGTCTCCATGCCGTAAGGTCACATACTTGCCGGAGGATTTGTCCTGCCCGACTTTCACTACCACTCCCGCCATCATGGCCATCACCTCGTCGCCCCGTGCGTGGAGGTCGATTCCGTTGTGAAACTTCTTTTTTCCGGTAAAAGGATCTTTCCGATACCCATAAAGCGAGTTGATTTTCATCCGGTGCAGCGGATAGCTTACGCTAAGGTAACGCTCTATCCATACGTGTTTGCAGGTGTCGGCGGGCAATGCCGGGGCGGCGTCTCCTGCCGACGGTAAGGAGTCTTGGACGGAAAGCATGTTTCCGGGCAAGGTCGCCACATTATCCCTACCGGCAGAAACGACTTCAACCCTGTATCGGGACGGCACGGTCGAGACCGTATTGAATTGTGCTTGAACGGGGCCTGCGATACTTGCAGCACCCGCCATCAAAACCAGTAGTTTCTTTCTCATGCGGCAAATATAACCAGCCCTGCCCAAGATGTCCCGTTTCCACGGCCTTTTTCGACCAAAGTACAACAAAAAAAGCATTCAGAGTATGAATTTATGCGCAAAATCATACTCTGAACATAAAAATAAACTCTCTTAATACACTAATATTATTCTATTATATACAAGGGAATGAAAAGAATCTATCTTTGCAAAGTGTAATTCAAAATACAAAATTAAATATGAATGTAGTACGATTTGAACTAATTGAATTGCCCTATCCGACACTGGCCCGATTCGGGCTTACACAGGAGATGATCGAGGACTTGCCGATGCGTGTCCTCGATGAGATTTGCGACGGCAGACACTCTCCCGTGCTTCCGGTCCGTGTCCGTGACGAGAAGGGAGAACTAATCGAAAGCCGCAGCCGCTTCGCCCTTGTCCGTAGAGATGACGGTCTGTCGGACGTGGTATTTTATCCCGTCCTGGAATCCTCGCCACTGGAACGCTACGACGAGGCGCAACAGAAACAACTGCTCGCAGGCAAGGCGATTCTTGCCGATGTGGAGACGGCAGACGGACGGCACAGCAAGGCATTCGTGCAGATAGACGAGGAAACGAAGCAGGTGATGTATATCCCCACGCCGATTATCGGGCGCAACCTGCAAGTGCTGGCCGACATAATGCACCTCGGTACAATGGAGGTAAACAGTATGCAGAACGGCGAACCGCTGACACTGGTCGTGGACGATGAACCCGTCACGGTGGGCATCGACCTGCATGACAAGACCGGCATCCGCTTCTGTTCGGGCGACAGCAGAAATGGAAAGAACAGCCCAAACGCGAGTGGGACAAGTACACTTTCGGCGTGTACGGCTGCTGGGTGATGGACGATGACGGCAACCTCGACTACGTTCCCGAAGAGGAATATACCGAAGAACTGTGGAACGAACAGAAGAAAAGCGCCGAGCGTAACCGTGCGGCGGGAGTTCACAAATAATATCTTAACATCCAGCGAATATGGCAGAACACCAATATTATCCCGAAGAGGTACTTATCGAGAAGATGGAGCGCGGCGAATACGGCTGGCTCGACTATGTGAATCATTTCTCGCCCGAATGGCAGGAGGAATATGCCCGCTATTGCAAGGAGCACAGCCTTATGGCGGGCAACGAATCCGCCGCCGAGTTCGTCCACTACAAGGACGAGCAACTGGAGGCGGCGATGGAGAACGGAGATGCATAACGGAAACCCTTTTTAACAACGGATTATGGCGATACGAAAGAATACCAACCCCCGAATGATGGACCTGCAACCCGAAATGCAGGACATATTGAGCGTAACGGTATGCAGGCCCACGTGGTCAGCGACGGCACGGGCTACCGGCTCGTGGTGCAGGGCCACGATTCGCCGCTGCTGACCTACGACCTTACCGAGCGTCAGATGTTGGCCCTGACGGACTGGGGAACAAACTCGGCCAACAAGAAAGCCTACAACGTGTTCACGAGCATTGTAGGGAAAGACTTTTATATGCCCAAGAACTTCGTCCATGCCCGCAATGCCAACGGTCGTGTCGCTATGGGGCTGCACGGCTACCGTATCGGTATCGGCGAATACGGGCATGTGGGACGGTTGGGTATGCCGCCCCCGTTTCTCGGCTGGACGCCACGCCACCAGTGGGGCTTCCATCTGCGGCGGGTCGGCGGCCAACTGTTCTATCCGGGACCGCCCGTTGTCCCTGAACGGTGGGACGGACGCATGAAGCCGGGCGAATTGCAGTCGGGCGGCTACGGCTTCTATTACAAATACAAGGCCGGACAACCGGTGCAACCGGCACAACAGGCCGACGTCCTGCAAAACCTGCAGACGGTCATCACGCCGCTGGTCAGCCGTCCGCGCAGCACGGAACCGGCCCGTACCTACAAGGAACTGATAAGCTCTCCTGTCTATTTTCCAACGAGAAATGGCAGGAATGTCTTGCCTCCCACGGCTTATCGTCGATAAGGAGGCACGGACACTGACCGTACAGTCCGAAAAGGTGACCGCCGATCTGGTCTATGACCTGACGGAAGAAGAAACGGCCGTCCTGACCTCCAACTCCATCGAGGAACAACCGGTCGAGAAGCGGCTGGAAGTCCTGAACGGGGTTATCGGGGCGGATTTTGCCGACAAGGTAACGATGGCGGACCTCGACAGCAAACAACGTATCGCCCTTGGTCTGCACCCCGAAGTACAGGAGGAACTGACGCAGCGTCAGCAACAGGAGCAGGAAATCCTCTCCCCACTGGAAAACCAGCTCCGGCAGGAGATGCCGTATGGTGCGGCTGCTTCCGTCGATGGACGGGATATTTCCGTCCTTGACGAGCGCAAGGGCTGGTACCGAGAAGAACGGCACGGCAGGGAGGTCGAGGTCGGCGAGATAGCCGTACACCCGTCCCCCATAGAGGGCAAGTACAAGATGACGGCCGTCATCGACGGGCAGGTCATCAGCACGAGATCAGCCAGAAGGATTACGACAAATTCCTTGCGGTCGATGACTACCACCGCATGAAAATCTTTTCGAAAATATTCAGCGAGGTGGACATGAAGATGCGGCCGGAAGCACAGCGCGGTCTCGGCGTGAAGATTTTCGCCGCCCTTGCGGCAGGAACGGTCGTCACGGCGGGTGTCGTCCACGGCCTGCGGCATCATCATCACGGTCCGGAGTTCTACGGTGAGCGTTTCGGAGGCGAGCCGCGTCCGTATTTCAAGCCCGGTGTCGATACGCCGAGGGACGTGGCTATACGCAATTTCGAGGCACAGATGAATCAGGATATTAACGATATGAGAAGAGGGAGATAAAGACAATTATGAGAGAAGGAGACCTTACCTACGACGACTTCCTGCAAAGGCTGAACATTCAGGACGTGCTGATTGACGCGGGCTACCACCTGAACCGGCGCGACGGCCTGCGCTATCCCTCGTATGTCCGTCTGGACAGCGAGGGACGGCGTATCCGTGGCGACAAGTTCATCGTGACGCAACAGGGAAAGTGCTGCTTCCAAGCACAGCAGCAGAAAGTCTATAACATCATCTCGTTCATCAAGGCGCACCCGCAGTTTTTCGCTGAATACCGTGCGGGCATGTCTCCCGACCGACTGGTGAACCTCGTGTGCAACCGGCTGCTGAACCATCCCATCGAGGACCGGACAACGCGGATTATACAGCCCAAGCGGGACATCCGCCCGTTCGACATCGCGAACTACGACCTGTACAAGTTCAACCGCAGGACCGGGAGACACAGAAGAAGTTCTATCCTTATTTCAAGAGCCGGGGTATCGACCTCTACACCAGTACGCCTTCCACCGCCACTTCTGTCTGGCGACGAAACACCGTGAGGACGGTGCGGCATACACCAATCTCGCTTTTCCGCTGACCTTGCCCAAAGGCGACGGCACGGTCGTGGGCTTCGAGGAACGGGGACGTGCAAGAATGGACGGAAGCGGCAGCTACAAAGGCAAGGCCGAGGGCAGCAATTCGAGCGAGGGGCTGTGGATTGCCAGCCCTGCCCAAACCCCACTTGCGGAAGCTAAGCGTATCTATTGGTTCGAGAGTGCCTACGACGCGATGGCTTATTACCAGCTTAACCAGAAATGGGACAAGGAACTGCGAAAGGGAGTGTTCGTCTCTACCGGCGGGGCACCGAGCCAGCAGCAGTTCAAAGCCATGACAGAGCCACTCCACGCGCTTACCACCATCTCTGCTTCGACCGGGACCGTGCCGGACAGATCTTCTCCATCAACTTCGTCGCTCACCCAGGCGGGCAAGACATTCACCAGCAACGTGACGAAAGACGACAAACTGCTGGTCCGTATCAGTGGCGAGGAGAACCAGAACTACGAAATAAAACTCGAACCCTTCGACTTTCACAGGATAATCGGCACGCTTTTACGTCCCAAAGAAATCTATCGGGAAGATGGTACGCTCGACTATCGGACAATCGGCGACGGATATTTGCAGGAGATGAGCATGGTGTGCCAAGACGAGTACGAGATAGCCCTTGCCGAGGGTTCGGCCAGTGAGGAAACACTGGAGGGCATGAGACAAAATATCATGGCCATAGAGGATGCGATCCGTAATCTTCCCGCTCCCGGCGAGGACAGCACCGACCTTATTGTGTACGAGCCCGCTGAAAAAGGCTATAAGGACTGGAACGAACAGCTCTTGGCAAAGATCAGGCTGCAAGAATCAGTTCACGAAGAGCCGGCCAGAAGAGAAGAACCCGAACAGGAACGGCAAGCACGTTTCCACCGATGACAACGCAGTACCCCCTACATGAAACAACAAAAGAAAAGAGAAGACAATGAATGACAAGAAATTGACACATAATGATTTTTTGCAAAGACTCGATATCCGGGATGTACTGCTTGATGCCGGGTATCGCCAGAACCGACGCTTCGGACTACGCCTCTCCTCGTTTATCCGCACGGACAGTGAGGAAAAGCGTATCCGGGGTGACAAGTTCGTCATAACGCAACAGGGAAAATGCTGTTGCCAACCACCCCGGCAGAAGGAATACAACGTCGTTTCGTTCATCAAGGAGCACCCGGCGTTATTCGCGGAATATTATGAGGGAATAGACCTGAACCGGCTGGTAAACCTCGTGTGCAGCCGCCTGCTGAACATCCCCTTCGAAGAATACGAGGTGCAAACCGTACCGGTCAAGCAAGACCTACGACCATTCGATATAACAGACTACGACCTGCACAGATTCAACCCTCAAGACCATGAGATGCAGGAGATATTCTATCCCTATTTCAAGAACCGGGGTATCGACCTCAGCACGCAGAATGCTTTCCACCGTCATTTCTGCCTGGCAACAAAACACGGCGCAGACGGTGCGGCATACACCTGTCTCGCTTTTCCACTGACCTTGCCCAAAGAGGGCGGTACGGTCGTGGGTTTCGAGGAACGGGAACGTATGAGAATGGACGGATGCGATAGCTATAAAGGCAAGAGCGAGGAAAGCAATGAGAGCGAAGGGTTGTGGATTGCAAGTCCTGCCGGAACACCTCTTGCCGAGGCCAAACATATCTACTGGTTCGGGAGTACCTATGACGCGATGGCCTATTACCAACTCCATCAGGACGAAGAACAAGGATTTGAGAAAGGCGGTCTTTATCTCAACGGGCGGCAAGCTATCGGGAAACAGATGAGAGAGATACTTGATCTTACCATCCCTGCCCGGCAACATATCTGTTTCGATAATACCGGAAAGGGTCGAATCTCACATGGGATTTGCAAAAGGAGATATGCCGCTCAGTACGTTTTGCCATAGAGGAAACGCCGGAGAGGAAACCTATCTCGATTCCATACCGGACGGCGGGGATTTGACAGACGGAGAATTTTACCTATTGCCCAAGGGTGGTTTGCAAGAAATCTGCATACGGTTCGACGCCGAATCGGAAGAAGCGGAGTCGATGCGTTCGAGCGGGTTGTGTGCCCCGGAAGACGTGCAGGACCAGATAGATACCACGAACAAGTGCTACCGGGAATATCGAGAGAAACTACGGGAGTTCCTTGGTATTGACAGGGAGCATGATGTCTCCATTACCTGGGAAAGTCCGGATTATCGCCATACGAGCTGGAACGAACAGCTTTTGGCTGAACAGAAACGTGAAGAGACTGTCGGGCAGGAGTCGGAAAAAGAAGAAAACGCCGGGCAGGAACGACAGATACACTTTCGCCGATGACCATCCATATACCATACAAGATGTCCGGAACATTATCCTGCGCCCGCACGCCGGGCAATTCGTCATCGACGAACTGCCATTGATATTCATGTGCATGGCGGGACTGGTGTACGGCGGCATGGAAGGTATGCCGCTTGGCGGTATGGCGACGGTCATTGCCTTGTTTCTGTTCCTCGTGCTGCTGTATCGTTTCATTTGCCTGCGCCGGATATGTTACCGGGTCGGCAACGAACAGCTTGTCTGCGAGCGGGGACTTTTCTGCCGCAGGGTGGACTACATGGAACTGTACCGTATCGTGGACTTTCAGGAACACCAGAGCCTCCTGCAACAGCTTTGCGGTCTGAAAACGGTCGTTATCCTTTCGATGGACCGGAACAGCCCGAAGCTCGACCTTATCGGTATCCGGCGCGGAAACGACATCGTGGCGATTATCCGTGAACGTGTGGAAATCAATAAACGAAAAAAGGGAATCTATGAGATTACGAATCATTAGTATATGGGTGGTCTTTGTGCTTGCCGGTCTGCTTCCGCAATTGGCCAAGGCGCAGGTTGCCGCTTCGAACCCGTTGGAATGGGCAGCCTTGGCCGAGGGAAACGAACTGATAAACGGCCAGATAGACAAACAAATCAAAGGGCAGACACAGACCGCCCTGATGCAGAACAGTATCGCAGCGGAGTTCAACCGCATACATGAGTGGGAAAAGCAGTACAACAGTTACCTCAAGACGGCGAACGGTTATGCTTCGTCGCTGAAAGCCTGTACCCACCTCTATAACGACGGCGTGCGGATTTTCCTCACGCTGGGAAAACTGGGCAAAGCCATCGGGGACAACCCGCAGGGCATCGTCGCCAGCATGAACATGAACAACCTCTATATCGAGACGGCGACGGAGCTGGTTTCCGTGTTCACGTTGCTGAACGACGCCGTGGCCAAAGGCGGCACGGAAAACATGCTCACGGGGGCGGAACGGAGCAAAACCCTGTGGGCTTTGAACGACCAGCTCGCGGCATTCAGCCGGAAACTGCATCTGCTCTATTTGAGCCTGCGCTATTAT
>ENA-OQAA01000413-OQAA01000413.1-human-gut-metagenome-genome-assembly--contig:-NODE-413-length-30122-cov-3.224537_pt1 | contig 30122 bp, 37 predicted proteins | sample MGYA00242489_ERZ504515 | MGnify/ENA primary metagenome ERZ504515 (study PRJEB26092, sample SAMD00036237) | human gut metagenome | host: Homo sapiens | study: EMG produced TPA metagenomics assembly of... | reverse complement strand
TTGAAAAAGGTTCTTTGCAAGACAAGTCAATATGGAAATCATGATCGCAGAGGATTATGAAAATACAGGATTTCTGCGGTCTGTTTTTATAGTATGTGGCAAAAAAAACGGCAGCCCGGTACTTTCCGGGCTGCCGTAAATTTTTAGACACGCTTTAGATCCTGTTTGAAAGATCAGATGTTCAGAAGATCGCTGAATACCTTAAGAGCACCGTCTGTATTGTGTGCAAGTACACGTTTCGCAAGAACTTTACCAAGCTGAACGCTTCCTGGTCGAAGCTGTTCAGATTCCATACGAAGCCCTGGAACATGATCTTGTTCTCAAAGTGAGCAAGCAATGCACCAAGGGAAGCAGGGGTAAGCTGCTGACCGATGATAATGCTGGACGGACGTTTACCCTTGAAGTTCTTGTTCAGGTTCTCATCCTCTTTACCGCAGGCAAATGCAACAATCTGAGCTGCCACGTTAGCGCAGAGCTTCTGCTGGCTGGTGCTGTTCTCAATGTCAACATCTACGCCAAGCTGGCTGTTCTTAAAGCCGATGAACTGAAGCGGGACAATGTCAGAGCCCTGATGCAATAACTGATAGAAGGAATGCTGACCGTTGGTTCCTGCTCTCCGAAGATAACCGGACCTGTTACGTAGTTAACCGGCTCGCCGAAACGGTTTACGGTTTTACCATTGGACTCCATGTCACACTGCTGAAGGTGTGCCGGGAAGCGGCTTAATGCCTGTGAATATGGAAGAACAGCTGTGGAAGGATATCCCTGCACATTTCTCTCATAGATACCGATAAGGCATCCAGCATATCTGGGTTCTTTATAAGGTCACGGTTTGTTGCAAGCTGATCCTCAGCTGCAGCACCTTCAAGGAGCTGAGCAAATACTTCCGGTCCGAATGCCAGGGAAAGGATTGCTCCGCCTACGCCGGAAACAGAAGAGTAACGGCCTCCGATGTAGTCATCCATGAAGATGGCGGTAAGATAATCTTCACTCTTTGCAAGAGGGGAAGTCTCACTTGTAACGGCAAGCATGTGTTTGGAAGGATTCAGACCTGCTTTTGTCAGGGCATCCTTTACAAATGCTTCGTTGGTCAGTGTCTCAAGGGTTGTACCGGATTTGGATACAACGATGAATAAGGAGTGTGCAAGGTCTACAGAAGCAAGTACTGCAGCTGCATCATCCGGGTCAACGTTGCTGATGAACTTCGCTTCCATCTTGAATGTGTTATTGGCCTTCGCCCAGTTCTCCAGTGCGATGTAAAGAGCACGGGGACCAAGGTCACTTCCGCCGATACCAATCTGAACGACTGTGGTGAATTTCTCACCAGCTTCGTTGGTGATCTCACCAGCATGAACCTTATTTGCAAAATCAGCAGCTTTTTTCTGCTGGGCAACGTAGAATTCACGTTTGTCTACACCATCTACAACAACCGGGTTACCAAGCTGCTTACGTGCAAGGTGATGAAGAACCATACGGTTCTCTCCGGTGTTGATCACTGCACCATTATATAATTCCTGAAATTTGTCGATCAGCTGTGCCTCGTCAGCCAGTTTCGCAAGTGCGGATAAAACGGTTTCGTCTACTTCTTTGGCTGCATAGTTGTAAGAAAGACCAGCTGCCATTGGTGTACTATAATCAGCTACACGCTTGCCACCTTCTTCACCAGACAGAGCTGCCGCAATGTCTACGTGATTCTTAAGCTCTTTCAGTTTGCCAAAAGAATCAAGTGTGTCAAGATTTTTCCATGTTGCCATAATATAATTCCTCCTTTAAATGGTTGAGACTATAGTTGCTGTTCAAAGCTTGTTCAGCAACGGATTATGCTCTCAAAGGAGTCTCACTGTGAGACCCGTATCGAAATCATTATACTGAAAAATTTATAGAATTTCAATGCAAGGATGAAGATTCTTGAAAAATTAACATTAATATAAGAAAGAATGGGGCTGATATGAAAAAAAGAACATAAAAGCTGGAGAAAAAGAGGGGATAGAAGTAAAAAAACAGCCGACAGAAGCTGAAAAATGTTTCTGTCGGCTGTTTGAACGGACCTTTGCAATAGGTTTCTGCATTGGTCAAGTTGAATGTGAGGGATGGATTACTCCTGTGTAATTCCGGTTACTTCATAGCCAGCGTCTTTGATTACCTGGCGGATTTTGTCCTCGTCCACTTTCTCTGGTGCTGAGAAAATAGTAGTTCCGGCATCATGGGAGGATACAACATCCTGTACCCCAAATGCTTCCTGGATTGCTTTGTTTACGTGTGCTTCGCAATGTCCGCACATCATTCCTGTTACATTAACTGTCACTTTTACCATGGTGTTATTCTCCTTTTTGTTAGTATTGTTATTAATATCGCTGCATTCGTTCAAAAGCTTGCAGCTGTTATTAATCGTTTGTTCTGCATCTGAAGTTTTATCTGCATTGAATGATTTTGAGAAAACAGCAGATGATGCTTCAGAGAAATCAGCAATATTTCCAGAATTGGATTCTATGGAAACCGGATTCTTGACTTTTTTATCTTTAACTGCGTCATGAATTTTAAACAGGTTTAGCCTCAACGCGTTGGTAACTACACAGAAGCTGGAAAGGCTCATGGCAGCAGCGCCGAACATCGGGTTCAAGGTCCATCCGAAAATTGGAATCCATACGCCGGCAGCCAGCGGAATACCAATTACATTGTAGAAGAACGCCCAGAAGAGATTCTCGTGGATGTTGCGAAGAGTAGCGCGGCTCATACGGATAGCAGCTGGCACGTCGGAAAGCTGGCTTTTCATAAGGACAATATCTGCTGCGTCGATGGCTATATCCGTTCCGGCACCGATGGCAATACCAATATCTGCTCTGGTAAGGGCTGGTGCGTCGTTGATTCCGTCGCCAACCATGGCAACCTTGCCTTTTTCCTTCAGGGAGCGGATGACGCTCTCTTTTCCATCTGGAAGGACGCCTGCAATAACCTGGTCAACACCTGCCTGTGCGCCGATGGCTCTGGCCGTGCGCTTGTTGTCTCCGGTAAGCATAACTACGTGGATACCCATATTCTGAAGCTCTTTGACCGCCTGTGCACTGTCCGGTTTGATTACATCAGCAACTGCAATGATTCCAAGAAGTTTTCCATCTTTTGCGAAAAGAAGAGGAGTTTTTCCTGCTTCGGCAAGCTTCTCGGCCTGGTTCATAAGAGACGGAGAGACAGCTGCCAGAGTGTTGATGTATTTCATGCTTCCGCCGATAAGCGTGGAAGCGCCAAGCTTCGCAGAGAGTCCATTGCCGGGAAGAGCCTGGAATTCTGTGACTTCCTGGGCTGTAAGACCAAGGCTTGCAGCTTTTTCCAGAATGGCTTTCGCAAGAGGGTGCTCGCTCTTTTTTTCAAGGGCGTAGGCAAGGGTGAGAAGATCGTTCTCAGATACGTCGTCTGCAGGGAGAATGTCAGTAACCTCCGGCTGACCGTTTGTGATGGTTCCGGTTTTGTCAAGGGCTACGATCTGAACCTTTCCGGCTTCCTCAAGGGAGACGGCTGTTTTGAAAAGGATACCGTTTTTGGCACCCATTCCGTTTCCAACCATAATGGCAACCGGAGTGGCAAGACCAAGGGCGCATGGGCAGCTGATGACCAGAACGGAAATTCCTCTTGCCAGGCGTAGCCAGCCTCATGACCGGTAAGCAGCCAGACAATAGTTGTTATAATTGCAATGGTGATAACAGCAGGTACGAAAACACTGGAAACACGGTCTGCGATTTTTGCAATAGGAGCTTTGGTGGCTGCAGCATCACTGACCATTTTGATGATCTGGGAGAGGGTGGTGTCTTCGCCAACGCGGGTAGCTTCACATTTGATGAAACCAGACTGGTTGACTGTGGCTGCGGAGACAAGATCTCCGGCAGCTTTGTCAACAGGGATACTCTCACCTGTAAGGGCAGATTCGTTGACTGCACTGGAGCCTTCCATGATCACACCGTCCACCGGGATGTTTTCACCAGGGCGGACAACAAAGGTGTCACCTTTTACAACCTGGTCAATGGGAACAGTGGTCTCCTGACCGTTTCGGATGACAACGGCAGTCTTGGGAGCAAGCTTCATAAGACCTTTTAAGGCATCCGTGGTCTTGCCCTTGGAACGGGCTTCCAGCATTTTTCCAACGGTGATCAGGGTCAGGATCATAGCGGCGGATTCGAAATAGAATTCCATCATGTAGTGCATGACAAGGTCGGAATTGCCGTCAACCTGGGCTCTGGTCATGGCGAACAGGGCGTAGACACTCCATACAAAGGAGGCCATGGAGCCGAGAGCTACCAGGGTATCCATGTTCGGAGAACGGTGCCACAGACTCCTGAAGCCACTGATGAAAAATTTCTGATTGATGACCATGACGATTCCTGCAAGAAGCAGCTGTACAAGTCCCATGGCGATATGGTTGCCATCAAACCAGGCTGGCAGCGGCCATCCCCACATCATGTGTCCCATGGAAAAGTACATCAGCACCAGAAGAAAACCTACTGAGGCAATAAGTCGTTTCCTGAGGAGTGGCGTTTCGTGATCTTCCAGGCTTTCTCAGCATCGGAAACGGATTCCTTCTGACCGGAAGCGCCCTTCAGGCTGCAGCCGTATCCGGCTTCTTCTACAGCTGAGACAATGGCAGAGGCTGAGGCAGTTCCTTCCACTCCCATGGAATTGGTAAGCAGGCTCACGGAGCAGGAAGTAACTCCCGGAACCTTGTTTACCGCTTTTTCCACACGAGCGCTGCAGCTGCACAGCTCATGCCGGTGACATTGTATTGTTCCATAATAAATTCCTCCTTTGAATACAGTGTTTCGATACCGACGGATTGCTCTGCGCATTCGTACCTCCGCAGGCAGGTACACATTCGGAATACGCTGGTATCTCACTTCATTAGTTTCTGCAAAGTTGCAACCAGCTCATCAATGGTTTCGTTTTTACCATCACGGATATCTCTTGCCACACAGGTTCGGATGTGATTGGCGAGAAGTTCCTTATTAAATGCATTCACAGCAGCATTTACAGCTGCTGACTGAATAAGAATATCGTTGCAGTAAGCGTCATTCTCCAGCATTCCTATAATCCCCCTTATCTGCCTTCAATACGTTTCAGACGGTTTACCAGCTTCCTGCGCTCTGCTTCGGAACGATCGGTGTGCTTGGTACAACAGCAGGAACAGACCTTCTTGGTAGGTTCCTGGCTGGAAAGAGTTGCAGGATCGGCTGCGGTGTGGCTGCAGCAGGATTCGGATTTATAATCAGCTGTCATAGGCGGACTCCTTTCCTTATATACCCCTTAGGGTATGTATTTGATGAAACCAATATATACCCTGGCGGGGTATTTGTCAATAAGTAATTCACAGAAAACCTGAGAATTGCGGCGCGAAACCATGCGAAAGCATGATTCCTGTGTATCGCGAAGCGTGTTGCTATGAACGGAGTGAATAGTAATCTGTTTGAAAAATTATTCCCGCAATCTGCACGCCCCACTTTGCGGTATATTTTGCCCGAATTCAGTTGCCGTAGCCCGCTACGCGCCCTCATCCGGACAAAATCTCCCACAAATTGTGACGCACATCTTGCAGAAAGCCTTTTTCAAACATACTCTAGTTCATAAAAAATACATAAAAAGTTCATAAAAAATATATAATAATATGGTACATATTAAATATCCGAGTCGAATATGTATAATGGTTATAGCGCGAAGGTTGCATCATGAACATGATGCGCAAAAGAGAATCCGGTGAGAGTCCGGAACGATGCCGTCACTGTGTAAGGGAACTGCTTCAGAGCCACTGGGAAACCGGGAAGGGGGAGCAGTGTTGACCGAAGTCAGGAGAACTGCCTTGGCGTGGAATCTTAGGTCTGCGGTACACAGAACCTGTATTCTCATAACGATACATGAATATTTCCTGAATGTTTTTTGGAAGAAAAGTGTGTATATGAGAATGTGTGCAGTCGCAGAAAATGCGGCTGTTTTTATGCAATGGGAGATTGGTGATAGATTTCCCATGGGATTCTTTATACGTGATTCTATCCGGAAATACAAAAAAAAGAGGAAAAAGAAATGAAAAGAAAATCTTTATTAGCAATCCTTCTTGCAGCTTCTATGGCAGCAAGCATGACAGCAGCAACAGCAACTGTTGCATTTGCAGAGACAGAGGAAGCAGCAGAGGAGACAACAGACGATGCTGAGACAGCTGATGATGCTGAGGCAGCTGACGATGCAGAAGCAGCTGATGATGCTGAGACAACAGACGATGCAGAAGCAGCTGATGACACTGCAGATGCAGATAAGGAAGCGGCTGATAAAGTAGCAGCACTTATCGATGCTATTTATGTTCAGGAGAGAACAGATGATACAGATGAGCAGTGCAAGGAAGCTAAAGAAGCATGGGATGCCCTTACAGATGCTCAGAAAGAGCTTGTAGAGGGAGAAGAGGCAAGTCCAGAGTATTTCGGACGTGACACAGGTGATGCTTCCAAGGATGATCCGCGTAATCAGGACGAGATCGGTGAGAATGAGCTTCTTGTAGTAAGCTTTGGTACTTCCTTTAACGACAGCCGTGCAGAGGATATCAAAGGAATCGAGGATGCTCTTGCAGAAGCATTCCCGGATTGGTCTGTAAGAAGAGCATTTACCGCTCAGATCATTATCAACCATGTACAGGCAAGAGATGATGAGAAGATTGATAACATGCAGCAGGCACTTGACCGTGCAGTAGCAAACGGTGTTAAGAATCTTGTAGTTCAGCCTACACATCTTATGCATGGTGCTGAGTACGATGAGATGGTAGAAGCTATTGATGCTTACAAAGATAAATTTGAATCTGTAGCAATCGCTGAACCAATGCTTGGTGAGGTTGGCGATGACGCTACCGTTATCAACGATGACAAAGCTGCTGTTGCTCAGGCAATCACAGATGAAGCTGTAAAAGAAGCTGGATATGACAGCATGGAAGCAGCTGCAGAAGATGGAACCGCATTTGTATTCATGGGACATGGTACTTCCCATACAGCAAACGTTACATATGATCAGATGCAGACCCAGATGGAGAAACTTGAATTCACAAACGCATTCATCGGTACTGTAGAAGGTGAGCCAGAGGATACAGCTTGTGATGAAGTTATCAATAAAGTAAAAGATGCCGGATTCAAGAAAGTAATCCTTCGTCCGCTTATGGTTGTTGCTGGTGACCATGCAAACAATGATATGGCTGGTGATGATGATGACTCCTGGAAGAGCATGTTCGAGGCTTCTGGAGATTTCGATGAGATTGACTGCCAGATCGAAGGTCTTGGAAGAATTGACGCTGTTGAGCAGCTTTATGTAGCTCATACTCAGGCAGCTATTGATTCCATCGCGAAATAATTATCCTGGTATAAATTGTTATTGCAACAGAACAAAAGCAGCTGCTCCTACACTGTGGGGCAGCTGTTTGAGTAATAAAACAAATACGGCACACACAAGTGTACCGTAAATAAAGAAAAAGCAAGGAGAGTTATTATGAAACGTTCATTAGTCATTTTATTAACAGCTGTAAGTATTTCCGCTATGACAGCAGGAACTGCATTCCCGGCATTTGCAGAAGCCACAGAGGCTGAGGCAGAGGAAACCAAAGATGGTGCAGAGAATGCCGCAGACAGCGAACTTGAAGACGGTGTTTATGGTGTAGAGTTTGACACAGACAGCAGTATGTTCCATGTAAATGAGGCTTGCAACGGAAGAGCTACCCTCACTGTAAAGGATGGTAAAATGACCGTTCATATTACTCTCGTTTCCAAGAATATTGAGAATGTTTTTCTTGGAACAGCAGAGGATGCACAGAAAGACGGTGCCGAACTGATTCAGCCTACTATTGATAAGGTAACTTACAGCGATGGCATGACAGAGGAGGTTTATGGATTCAATGTTCCGGTAGAGAAGCTGGATGAAGAATTTGACCTGGCAATCATTGGTAAAAAGGGCAAATGGTATGACCATAAGGTAAGCGTTACGGATGTGCAGGAGCAGACTGAGGAAGAAAAAAAAGCAGTTGAGATCGGTGAGGAAGAGAAAAGTGAAGATGCTGATACAACTACAGATGCAGCTGCCGAGGAAGAGAATAAGGATTGATCAATAATCTGAAAGGGACATCACATGAGCGAAAACGGTTCATGTGATGTCCCTTTTTATATTTATTTTGTTTTGCCCTCTCCGGCAAAATATTCTTTTGTAAGCTTCACAACTGTACCGGAAAGCAGGAACAAAGCAATCAGGTTGGGAATTGCCATAAGACCGTTAAATGTCTCGGCAATGCTCCACATCAGTCCAAGGTTGGCAGTTGCGCCAAGGATGGCAACCAGGGAATAAATAACCATAAAAGGTTTGATCACTTTTTCAGAGAACAGGAACTCGATGCAGCGGGCACCGTAAAGTCCCCATCCGACTGCTGTGGAAAAAGCGAAGCAGCACATGGCAACTGCTGTAAAAATGGATACCCAGCTTCCATATGTAGAAGTAAATCCAAGGATCGTAAGCTCTGCGCCAGCTGCTTTTCCATAATCAACAGCAACGCCACTGCAAAGGATAACCAGTGCAGTCAGTGTACAGATCACGATGGTATCTGTAAAGACTTCGAAAATACCGAACATACCCTGTTTTACAGGCTTTTTGGTATCTGCACACGCATGGGCAATGGATCCGGTACCAAGACCAGCCTCGTTAGAGAAGATACCACGGGAAACACCTTTTTTTAAACTTGTGAACATACTTAAAACAATGCCGCCTGTTACAGCTCTGGGCTGAAATGCCCCTCTGAAAATAGAAACGAATACAGCTGGTACATTCTGAATGTTCAGAAGGATAACTCCCAGTCCGAGAAGAATGTAAAGCAGAGCCATAAATGGGACCAGCTTTTCGGTGACATGGCCAATTCGTTTGATTCCGCCAAGAAGGATCATGGCGATCAGAATGGCAATTATGATTCCGATGATCAGGTTGGAAGTAGAAACGGCGCTTTCGCTGATCACGTTATAATTCAGCAATGCAGATTGATGGCAGTGGTGATAGTATTGACCTGTGTAGCGTTGCCGGTACCAAATACAGTGAGCACGCCGAATGCTGCGAACAGATAAGCCAGCCAGTGCCATTTTTTGCTAAGACCGTTCTTGATGTAATACATGGGACCGCCTACCAGTTCACCGTTGGCATTGATCTCGCGGTAGTGTACCGCCAGAGTAACCTCAGCATATTTGGTACACATGCCAAACAGTGCAGAAACCCACATCCAGAATATGGCTCCGGGACCGCCAATTGCGATAGCACCTGCTACACCGGCAATATTGCCAGTACCGACCGTGGCTGCAAGTGCTGTACACACTGCCTGGAAAGGCGTGATAGCACCGTCAGATGCGTCACGTTTGCGGAAAATACGTCCAAGGGTTGTTTTGATTGCGTAGGGGAATTTGCGAATCTGAAGAAAATTGGTGCGGATACTAAGATAAAGACCAACTCCGAAAATACAGACCATTGCAGGAACGCCCCAGATAAAATTATTTACAGCGGTGTTGATGGTTTCGATTATTTGCAGCATAAAATACCTCTCTGGAAGTTTTTTTTGATGTATGCGAACGGAACTTCTTCCATGTCACACACATTATTAAACTGGTGCAGCCAGAGCCTGTTTGAAAAATCATTCTTGCAATCTGCACGCCCGCTTTGTGGGAAATTTTGCCCGAATTCAGTTGCTGTAGCCTGCTACGGCGCCCTTATCCGGGCAAAAACTCCCACAATTGTGACGCACATCTTGCAAAAAGCTTTTTTCAGATATGCTCTGGAGCTTCATTTATGTGAAGACATGACAACTACTGCACCATATTTAGCGGATAAAATTTGTCTTGATCTTATCTTCCGCCTGAGGAACTGCAATACCTGCCGCTTTCCCTGCTTCCAGGGATTTCAGAAGCCATGCCATATTGTTTCCAAGTGAGCGCATGATCTGAAGTCCTTCTTCATCCTGTGCAACTTCTGCAGGAGTATTTCCGTGAACCATGTTCCAGTAGTTAGCAGATACAACAGGCATTTCATGATAGCTGAAATATTTCTGAAGAACGTCTAAAGTAGCTGTGGTGCCGGCTCTTCTTGCAGAAGCAACTGCTGCAGCTGGTTTGTGGAGCATGTCTTTGCCTGCCATGGAGCAAAGCTTATCCATAAATTCAATGATCTGTCCGGATGGGGAAGCCCAGTATACCGGAGAACCAACTATAAGCGCATCTGCTTCTTTTAATTTCGCCGCGGCGGCTTTTACATTATCTGTATCCGGATTTCCAGCTTGGAAAATCTCAGTATCAATTCCATTATGATTCAGTGTTTTTGCCACTTCACTAAGTGCGGTGAACGTACAGCCTTCCTTGCGCGGGCTGCCATTTAAGAGTAAAACCTTCATGTTTTTCATCCTTTCTGAAGTAAGTTATATCAGACTGCGATAGCCGCAATCTGTATGCATCATCTCTCTAAAGCGGTAATGTATCTTCTTATTATACGATAGAAATAGTTGGATTTCAAGAGAATGGTTTTATTTTAAAAACACAATATGTTCACAATTTAAGATTATAATAAAAATATTTGAACTATTCAGCAAATATTATTCCGCAAGGTATTTTATGTGAATCTGGCTCACATAAAAATCGAAATCTTCGGCGCCCCACTTTGCGGTATATTTTGCCTGAATTGGTGAATGGTTATAAACATTTATTATGCGACAGAAAGGAAGTAGTAAGTGCTTCAGATCAAAGACATACACAAAGAATACAGAACAGGAAATTTGGTACAGCGTGCCCTGGACGGAGTGAGCCTTAGTCTTCGGGACAATGAATTTGTGGCAATTCTTGGTCCCAGCGGTTCGGGAAAAACCACTCTTCTGAATATTATTGGTGGTCTTGACCGGTACGATAGTGGCGATCTGATCATCAATGGGATTTCTACGAAAAAATATAAAGACAGGGACTGGGACTCTTATCGAAATCATACCATAGGATTTGTGTTTCAGAGTTATAATCTGATCCCACACCAGACAGTTCTTGCAAACGTGGAGCTTGCCCTTACCATTTCCGGTGTATCAAAAAGTGAGCGGAGACGCCGTGCAAAAGAAGCTCTGGAAAAAGTAGGCCTTGGTGCCAGATCCACAAAAAGCCAAGTCAGATGTCAGGCGGTCAGATGCAGCGAGTGGCAATTGCCAGAGCACTTGTAAATGACCCGGAAATTCTTTTGGCGGATGAGCAACAGGAGCCTGGATTCAGATACCAGTGTACAGGTTATGGATCTTTTGCAAGGGGTCGCAAAGGAACGATTGGTAGTAATGGTCACCCATAATCCGGAGCTTGCCCAGCTTTATGCCACCAGAATCGTGACGGTAAAAGATGGGCGGATCCTTTCTGATACAGATCCGTTTATGATAGACAGCGAGAGCATGGCACCTCCTGTTCACAAGAATATGGGAAAATCCTCCATGTCCTTTTTTACTGCACTTTCCCTTAGCTTTCAGAATCTGAAGACTAAGAAAGCCCGGACCTTACTTACTTCTTTTGCAGGCTCCATCGGTATTATCGGAATTGCGCTGATCCTTTCCATATCAAATGGTGTAGACAAATACATTACAAATATGGAAGAAGAAACACTTTCAGAATATCCGTTGCAGATACAAAGCACAGGAGTGGATCTTACCTCTATGATGATGGGAGCAGCCACAGCGCAGAGTGGGAAAAAGGATGGGGAAGTAGGAGTTGCCCAGATGGTGACTAATATGTTCTCCAAAATGAATTCCAATGATCTGGAGTCTCTGAAGGTTTACCTGGACAGTAATGAAAGCAGCATTTCCCAGTATGCAAATTCGGTGGAGTATACGTATTCTGTTTCTCCCCAGATTTTTCTGGAAAATGGAAAAAATATCCGACAGGTAAATCCGGACAAATCTTTTTCGGCTATGGGTTTGGGCTCTGGTTCCTCCAACAGCATTATGTCTTCTACCATGAGCACTGATGTTTTTCATGAAATGCCGGAAGATGCTGATCTTTATAAGGATCAATATGACGTGAAAGCGGGAAGATGGCCTGAAAATTATAAAGAATGTGTACTGGTGCTTACTTCACAGGGCGATATCAGTGATTTTCTCCAGTACACTCTTGGGCTTCGGGACGGTAAGGAACTGGATGATATGGTTCAGAAATTTATGGCAGAAGAGGCAGTGGAAACGCCAGAAAACGAGGGTCCATACACCTATGATGAAATCCTGGGGAAGAAATTTAAGCTGGTAAACAGTACCGATTATTATGAATATGATGAAGAATATAAGGTCTGGAAGGATAAATCAGACAACAGCTCTTATATGAAAAAACTGGTGAAAAACGGAGAAGATCTGACAATTGTGGGAATTGTCCAGCCTGTGGAAGGTGCCACTGCTTCCATGCTCACTGCAGGAATCTGTTATACCCCGGAGCTTACCAAACATGTGATCGAGAAGGCTGCTTCCAGTGAAATTGTGAAGCAGCAGCTGGCGGATGAAAAGATAAATGTTTTTACCGGAGAGGAATTTGGAAAAGAAGACAATGAGAACAGTAAGTTTGACATGGAATCCCTTTTTTCCATTAACGCGGATGCCTTGCAGGAGGCTTTTCAGGTAGATCTCAGTGGATTTAATATGGACCTGTCCAGTCTTTCGGGGCTGTCCTCCGGATTGAATGTGGAAATGCCGGATATGCCTGACATGTCAGCTCTGGCTGGAAATATAAATCTGGATGAGAGCAGTATGCCGGATCTTTCCAAGCTTATCAAGCTGGATGACCTTGATCTGGATCTTTCCCATATGATTGATCCGGAAGAAATTCTGAAAAATCTTCCGGCAGACCAGGTTCCGGATATGAGTCAGGCGCTGAAGTCAGTGAAGTTTGATTTTACAGAAGAGAAGGTAACTGCTTTGCTGAAAGAGGTTCTTACTGGTTATCAGGAAAGCATTAAAGATAAACCGGAAGCAGATATGGATAAAATGCAGGCAGCATTGAAGCAGTATTTGACATCAAAAGAGATGAACGAACGTCTGTGCAAGGATCTGCAGGAGCTGGTGAAAAATAACGTGAACGTGGATATGTCTTCGGAAAAACTGATCGCAGTGGCTGTGGGGCTGATGAACCAGTATCAGGAGTATGCCAAGGCAAATGGTATCACCCAGACAGATGTGGCCAGCATTCTTGCCTTTTTAAGTCAGGGGGAAATCCAGCAGCAGATCAAAGAGGAAGCAGAGAATCTGGTTAAAAACAGCGTGACAGTGAATATTACCACAAAACAGATACGGGATCTTCTTATGCAGGACGTTGTAGCTGCTTATCCGGAGTATGCCAGGAATAATTCCCTTCCGGACCCGGCTAATCTGGGAACCTATTTTCTGGAATATATGCAGACAGAGGATGGGCAGAATCGTCTCATGAATGGACTTATGACTCTTGTGGATACCAGCGAGGTGCAGACGCAGTTTTCCCAGGCAATGGAAACTTACATGAAATCCATGATGACTTCTTTCACAGATGCGATCGCAAAGGGGATTGAGTCAAAATTTACAGAGATAATGGAACAGGTGGAAAAACAGCTTACAAAGGGAATCCAGACTGCTATGGAGCAGATGATGGGAAATATCAGTTCCGGTATGCAGGAGGCAATGCAGTCTGTGATGACCAGTGTATCATCGAGTCTTACTTCTGCCATGAGCCAGGCTATGAGCGGACTTGGCGGATTGGGAAGCGGCATGGGAAATATGGAAGATGCGCTTTCCATTAATCCGGAGGCTTTTGCAAAAGCAATTCAGATGAACATGAATGAGGACGACCTCTCAGAGCTCATGATGTCCCTGCTGTCATCTGAAAATTCTTCTTATGACGGAAATCTGAAAAAGCTTGGATATGCAGATCTGAATGTTCCTGGCGGAATTAATATCTATCCAAAGGATTTTGAAAGTAAATCAGAAATTGTAGGTATTCTGGATCAGTATAACGCGGATATGGAAGCGGCAGGAGAGGATGAGAAGGTGATCACTTATACGGATTTTGTGGGAACGCTGATGTCGTCAGTTACGGATATTGTAAATATTATCAGTTATGTTCTGGTGGCTTTTGTAGCGATTTCCCTTGTGGTTTCTTCCATTATGATCGGTGTTATCACGTATATCAGTGTTCTGGAGAGGAAAAAAGAAATTGGTATTCTCAGAGCGATTGGTGCTTCCAGGCACAACGTGTCACAGGTGTTCAATGCGGAGACGTTTATTATCGGATTTTGCGCAGGTGCTATGGGGATTGGAATTACATTGCTTCTTCTCATTCCTGCGAACAGCATTATCCGGTCACTGGCTGACGGAGTGAATGTGAAGGCGGCTCTTCCTCCTGTAGCAGCAGTAGTTCTGATTGGACTGAGCGTGGTTCTGACTCTTCTTGGCGGACTGATCCCATCAAGAAAAGCTGCTAAAAGTGATCCGGTGACAGCGCTTCGAACTGATTAAAATAACAGAATTTGATGACTGATTTTGACCATCATTATAAAATACAGAAAAATGCAGGGTTCAGGTTGGGGCACAGCCTGATATCTGCATTTTTTGTGATTTATGGATATTACTATTCGTACAGCCAATAGTAAATAACCGCTATATTGACCTGTCTGATCTGTCATATACTGCGCCAATGTGGCAGATACTTAATTTTCACTGTACTGGAGCGCGTCTGAAAAATCATTCCCGCAATCTGTACGCCCCACTTTGCGGTATATTTCGCCCGAATTCGGTTGCCATAGCCTGCTACGACGCCCTCATCCGGACAAAATCTCCCACAAATTGTGACGTGCATCTTGCAGAAAGCTTTTTTGAACATGCTCTGGCACATCGTTGCATATAAAAAATCAAAAACAGTCAAAATAATTCATAGTTGTGCAATTGTAATAAATCATAAGTGAAAATCTTGTGAAAAAGATTGATTGACTTTGACTGTATATGAAAGTATAATAAGCACAACAAATCAAAAACAAGCAAAAATAAGCAGGAGGCAGAAATGATTTACACTGTGACTTTTAATCCGTCACTGGATTACATCGTGTCGGTAGAGACTTCCAGCTTGGTCTTACCAATCGAACCAGTTCGGAGATGCTTTTGCCGGGAGGCAAGGGAATTAATGTTTCTACAGTTCTTATGAATCTGGGAATTGAGAGTACAGCCCTTGGATTTACAGCCGGATTTACCGGAGATGAGATTATCAGACGTCTTGAGGAGATGGGTGTGAGGAATGGTTTCATCCAGGTAGGGGAAGGCTTTTCCAGAATCAATCTGAAGCTGAAGAGTATAGACGGTACAGAAATCAATGGACAGGGACCGAAGATCGGAACTGATAAGGTGGATCTGCTGATGAAGCAGTTAGGAGAGCTTGGACAAGGCGATGTACTTTTCCTTTCCGGAAGCATTCCATCATCCATGCCGGATGATGCCTACCAGAAGATCATGGCTATGCTGGACGGCAGAGGCGTAAGAATCGCAGTGGACGCGACGAGAGATCTTCTGATGAAGGTTCTCCCCTATCATCCATTTCTTATTAAGCCAAATAACCATGAACTTGGTGAGATTTTCGGCGTAGAACTGAAAGACCGCCAGTCCGTGATCCCATATGGTAAGAAACTCCAGGAGATGGGAGCTGTGAATGTACTGATTTCCATGGCAGGAGAGGGCGCGGTCCTTATTGCTGAGAATGGAGACGTTTATGAGGAGCCTGCACCGAAAGGCAAGCTGATTAATGGTGTTGGAGCCGGAGACTCCATGGTTGCCGGATTTATGGCAGGATATATGGAGAAGCAGGATTATGAATATGCGTTCCACATGGGAATCGCAGCTGGAAGTGCCAGTGCGTTTTCTGAGAATCTTGCTACCAGAGAAGAGATTGAAGCTGTATATCAGCAGATCACAGGAAAGAATCAGGAGGAAAGGAAGAAATGAGGATCACAGATTTACTGGACGTAAGAAGTATTTCGTTAAATGCTGCCCCAGCAGATAAGTCTCAGACTCTGGATGCAGCGGTTTCCCTTATGACCAGAAGTGGCAAGATTAATGACGAGGAAGCGTACCGTAAGCAGGTCTATGCCAGAGAGGAAGAAAGTACTACAGGAATCGGGGAGGGAATCGCCATTCCTCATGGTAAATGTGATGCAGTAGAGAAACCAGGACTTGCCGCTATGGTGATCCCGGGAGGGGTTGACTTTGACTCTCTTGACGGAGAGCCGGTTACCTTGCTGTTTCTTATTGCTGCGCCAAATACAGAGGATAATGTTCATCTGGATGTGCTCAGCAAGCTTTCCATGATGCTGATGGATGAGGACTTTACCAAGAGCTTCGTGCAGCGAAGACACCAGAGGAATTTCTTGCGATCATTGATCAGGCAGATGAGGAGAAGAAGAGCGTAGATGAGCGTCTGGCCGATATGGGAGAGGCTGAAGCGGATCAGTTTAAGATTCTGGCTGTTACTTCCTGTCCTACAGGAATTGCCCACACCTACATGGCAGCAGAAGGAATTGAGAAGGCTGCCAAGGCGAAGAACTGTTTTGTGAAAATTGAGACAAGAGGCTCTGGCGGAGCCAAGAATGTGCTTACAGAGCAGGAGATTCAGGATGCAGACTGCATTATCGTTGCGGCCGATGCCCAGGTTCCCATGGATCGTTTCGATGGCAAGAAAGTGATTCAGCGTCAGGTTTCTGATGGAATCAATAAGGCTGATGAGCTTGTAGAGCTTGCCATGTCTGGAAACGTACCGGTTTATCACAGCGGAAATGCATCAGCCTCATCACAGAGTCAGAATAAGGCCGGCGGCAGTGTGGGACACAAGATTTACACCCAGCTGATGAATGGTGTTTCCCATATGCTTCCGTTTGTAGTTGGCGGTGGTATTCTGATCGCCATTGCCTTTTTGATCGATGGTCTTATGGTAGATATGAATGCCCTGGATGTAGCCGAGCGCTCTAATTTTGGTCTATTACTCCGGCGGCAGCTATGTTCAAACAAATCGGTGATGTGGCATTTGGTTTTATGCTTCCGGTTCTGGCGGGATTTATTGCATGGCAATCGGTGACAGACCGGCACTTGCACTTGGCTTTGTGGGTGGAATGATGGCACACAGCGGAACTTCAGGTTTTCTTGGTGCTCTGGTAGCTGGTTTTGCAGCAGGATATATTATTCTGGGACTTCGTAAGGTATGTGAGAAGCTTCCGGAAGCCCTTGAGAAGATTGCGCCGGTTCTGATTTATCCGGTTGTTGGTATTCTGATCATGGGACTTCTGATGCTGTTTGTTGTAGAGCCCATCATGGGGGGTATCAATACAGCACTGAATAACGGACTTACCTCCATGGGAAGCTCCAGTAAGATCATTCTTGGACTGATCCTTGGCGGAATGATGGCAATAGATATGGGTGGCCCGTTTAACAAGGCAGCATATGTATTTGGTACTGCAGCGATTGCAGCTGGTAACTATGATATTATGGCAGCCGTTATGGTTGGTGGTATGGTTCCGCCATGCGCCATCGCACTTGCTACACTTCTTTTTAAAGACAGATTTACGAAAGAAGAAAGGGAGTCTGGTCCTACCAACTTTATTATGGGACTTGCCTTTATCACAGAGGGAGCCATTCCTTTTGCAGCAGCCGACCCGCTTCATGTGCTTCCGGCATGTATTGTGGGATCTGGTCTTGCAGGTGCAATGTCCATGGCATTTGGCTGTACCCTGATGGCACCTCACGGTGGAATCTTCGTAGTTCCGGTTATGGGAAATGCAGTGCAGTATGTGAGTGCACTGGTAGTGGGAACTGTTGTTTCCGCAGTGCTCCTGGGAGTTCTGAAAAAGAAAAATGCCTGACAATGGATGTTCAAACAGGCTCTAATATTGGCTGCGGAATGAATGGTAACCCATGTCTGGAAAAGATATGCAGGTATAATCGTGTTATTGTGAAGGTCATGAACAGTAACATAATCGTGAATAGTGATTGACACAGAATGTGAAATCCGATATAAAGAAATTAAATAATAAGAAAATCAATAGAGACCAAAGATAAAAAGAAAAATGGAGGAATGAATCATGAGAGAATTTAAGTATGTTGTAACAGACCCGGAAGGAATCCACGCACGTCCAGCAGGAGAACTTGTAAAAGCAGTAAAGGCTTTTTCTTCTGATATCAAGATCGCAAAGGGCGGCAAGGCTATGAACTGTAAGGCAATCTTCGGAATTATGGGACTTGCAGTAAAGAAAGGCGATGAGGTTACTCTTACATTTGAAGGTGCAGATGAAGACGCTGCATATGAGGCAGTGAGCAAATTCATGCAGGAAACTCTGTAAGACAGGAAGGGGACATACCTGCGGGTATGTCCCTGTTTGTTTGTAAACAGCTTGTCAAAGTGATATTTGCGTGAGACTTTGGTGAGTATCACGAGAACGGGATAGGATGGCAGGAGCGTTTGGTCTCCTGTCAGCAGATCAAATAAGTGGGAGAGAAAAAATGCAGATATATAATGGAAAAAGTGTTTTCGGTGGTATTGCCATCGGTAAGATCAGCGTATATCAGAAAAAAGAGCAGCAGGTTAAGCGTGTGAAGATTGATGATCCGGAACAGGAGATGGCGCGCTATGAGAAAGCTAAAGCAGAAGGGATTAAACAGCTTCAGGGACTTTACGATAAGGCTTGAGAGAAGTCGGGGAAGCCAATGCAGCAATCTTCGAAGTTCATCAGATGATGATGGAGGACGATGGATATAATGAATCTGTAGAGAATATCATTCGCAGCCAGGGCGTAAATGCAGAGTATGCAGTGGCAACTACAGGTGACAATTATGCGCAGATGTTTTCGGCAATGGACGACGATTATATGAGAGAGCGTGCAGCTGATGTTCGTGATATTTCTGAGCGGCTTCTCACCATTTTAAATGGAGAAGAGACAGGGGCTGTAGATGCAGACGAGCCGAAGATCATTGTGGCAGAGGATCTGGCGCCATCAGAGACTGTACAGCTGGATAAGGATAAAGTTCTCTCTTTTGTTACAGTGAAAGGCTCCTTGAATTCCCATACAGCGATTCTTGCAAGGACCATGGCGATTCCTGCACTTGTAAATACTTCCGTGTCTCTTGAGAGTGAGATGGATGGCAGACTTGGAATTGTAGACGGGGCAGACGGTACATTTTATGTAGATCCGGATGAGGAGACTCTGGCAGAGATGAAGAAGCGCCAGGAAGAAGATCTTTCCAGAAAGCAGCTTCTTTTGACCCTTAAAGGAAAAGAGAACGTTACACTTGACGGACAGAAAGTAATGCTGTACGCTAATATTGGCAACATCAAGGATCTGGCAACAGTCATTCAGAATGATGCTGGTGGAATCGGTCTTTTCAGAAGTGAGTTTATTTATCTGGAGAAGGAAGATTTCCCAACAGAGGAAGAACAGTTCCAGATTTACAGACAGGTTGCACAGACTATGGCAGGCAAGAGAGTGATCATCCGTACATTGGACATTGGTGCAGACAAGCAATGCGATTATTTCCACATGGAGCATGAAGAGAATCCGGCACTGGGATGCAGGGCAATCCGTATCTGTCTGACAAGACCGGAGATTTTCAAGACACAGCTTCGTGCTTTATTCCGTGCCAGTGCATTTGGCAAGATCGCAATTATGTATCCTATGATCACCAGCGTACAGGAAGTGCGTAAGATCAAGGGAATCGTAGAGGAAGTGAAAGCGGAGCTTACCGCTCAGGGCGTAGAGTTTGGCAATCCGGAACAGGGAATTATGATTGAGACTCCGGCAGCAGCAATCATCAGTGATGATCTTGCGAAAGAGGTCGATTTCTTCAGCATCGGAACCAACGATCTCAGCCAGTATACTATGGCAATTGATCGTCAGAATCCTCAGCTCGACCTGTTTTTTGATCCTCATCACCCGGCAGTGCTGCGCATGATCTCCCTGGTTGTGGAGAATGCTCATAAGGCTGGTATCTGGGCTGGAATCTGTGGAGAACTTGGTGCTGACCAGTCACTTACAAAAGAGTTTCTGGCAATGGGAGTGGACGAACTTTCTGTTTCACCGGGAAGTATTCTGCCACTGCGCAAGATCATTCTGGAAACCAATGTTACAGATTATAAGGCGGGAAAAGAATGTTAACACAGCAGCGACATGAGATCATTTTGGAGCTTCTGAGAGAGAAAGGAAGTATTACTGTCACAGAAGTGAAGGATCTTTTAGATACATCAGAGTCAACAGTGCGAAGAGATATTACCGCACTGGATAAGGAAGGCAAGCTGGAGAAAGTTTTCGGTGGTGCCGTGGAACTGAAGGAGCGGGTAACTGCATATGAATATTCAGTTGCCGAGAAAATGGGACTGAAGCTGGAGGAGAAGGACGGATCGCAAAATATGCAGCAGGTCTTATCCAGGATGAGGATTTTGTCTATATTGATGCAGGTACTACTACTGGGGATATCTTGAAGTTTCTTAAGGTTACAAGGGCAGTATTTGTTACCAATGCAGTGGTACATGCCCAGACACTGGCAGGAAGAGGCTTTAAGGTTCTTCTTGTAGGTGGAGAGCTGAAGAGCACTACAGAAGCAGTAATTGGTAATCAGGCTATGAATACGATTCGTGGTTATCATTTTACCAAAGGCTTTTTTGGAACCAATGGACTTACCAGAAAGAGTGGCTGTACTACCCCGGATGCCAATGAAGCGGCAGTTAAAGCAGCTGCCATGGAGCAGTGCAGGGAGTGCTATGTGCTCTGCGATAGTTCCAAGTTTGACAATATCAGTTCTGTGACCTTTGCGGATTTTTACAGATCTACGATAATTACAGACAGGATTCCGTCTGGCTATGAAGATTGTGCTAATATTATAGAAGTACAGAAGGAACAGTAACTGTCTTGTTACTGTTCACTGGTAACGTTCCGCGAGGTGTTTTTTGTGAACAAAGTTCACAGAAACCCGAGAATTAAGTTTGCGCAGCAACGCTACTTCTTGTGCTTGTCACAAGAAGGTTCGTCTTTCTGTGCATCGCGAAGCGTGTTACTGTGAACGGAGTGAACAGTAACACTGTCTTTGGAATTGCAGGAATGATTTTTTTAATATACTCTGGATAAAGTGTTCCTTTCATAGTATAATAGTCCACAGGATTTTTGACAGATAAAGGTTGGGAGTTCTGTGGATTTTTATGGAATAGAAAATATGTTGGAATCCCCTGTTATGTACTAGCAGAATACATGAGGTAGAGCTATGATAAAACTGATCGCATCAGATCTGGATGGTACACTTCTGGAAGAAGGCACCATGGATATTAATCCGGAAATTTATGACATTATCCGAAAGCTGAAGGCTAAGGGAATTGTATTTGCGGCTGTCAGCGGCAGAGAATATGACAGTATTGAAAGAGTGTTTGCACCTGTAAAAGATGATATTTATTTTATTGCAGGAAATGGTGGAATCATTTCCTATCAGGGAGAAATTATTGAGAAAATGGCAATTCCTGCAGATATACTCAAAGAGGTTGTGGAGTATGTGAGAGCCAGGAGGGAGCTTCTTTCATGACAGCAGGCAGTGCCCAGGCATACGTGGAGCGGGCAGACCAGGCTTTTGTGAAGAAACTTCGGGAAGGGTACAAGCTTCATGTAAATGAAGTGGACGATGTACTGAATGCTCCAGAAACTATGACAAAAGTTGCCATGTACAATGAAGAAGTGGATGCAGCTGTAGGAGCAGAGGAAGCGAAGCGGCGTTTTGGAGATAAGATTCAGATCATGGCTTCCGGTGATTACTGGGTGGATTTCGTGGATGTGCATTCCGGAAAAGGAAATGCTCTTCAGAAACTTTGTAACCGTCTTGGAATTACGAAGAGAGAAGAGGTTGTTGCTTTCGGAGATAACTGCAATGATGTGAGCATGCTGCTGGAAGCTGGAAAGAGCTATGCAGTTACTACTGCCCGCGAGGAAGCCAAGCAGGCCGCCAGATACGTACTGGAGAAACCAGGTCCGGACAGCGTACTGAATGTGTTAAAGATGATTTTGGAGTTATAAGAGAAAAGAAGAATAAAGAAATGGGAGTACATTCAATTTTGTAATTCCATTGGAGAAATCTTTGATATTGTAGTGGAAGATATGATTCATCAATCAAAGGGATTACAGGGATAAAAAATCCGGGCTGTGTGGAGCAGTCCGGATTTTTGTGGGGCAAAATCAGGCAAGAATCCTTCCATCTGTGGAGATGGTGTACACCTGCCATGGAAGAAATTTTCCGCTGGCTTTCATGGCATTTATGGCTGCATTCTGGATTCCGCCGCAGCATGGAACTTCCATACGCACGATGGTAACACTCTTGATATTGTTCTGACGGATGATTTCGGTGAGCTTTTCGCTGTAATCTACAGAGTCCAGTTTCGGACAGCCGATAAGAGCAATCTTACCTTTGATAAAATCCTGATGGAAGTTAGCGTAAGCATAGGCTGTGCAGTCTGCAGCAATAAGAAGGTCAGCATCGTCAAAATATGGAGCATTGATAGGAACTAACTTAATCTGTACCGGCCACTGTTGAAGCTGGGAGTGTGCTTCCAGCTTTTTCTTATTTTCCAGAACTGCGGCTTCGTCGTAAGCAGCTGCCTCCTTTTCTACAAAAGAAATGGCATTTGTTGGACAGGCAGGGAGCAGTCGCCCAGACCGTCGCAGTAATCTTCACGAAGCAGTTTTGCTTTTCCATCTATAATTCCAATTGCACTTTCGTGGCAAGCGCGGGCACAGAGCCCGCAGCCGTTACATTTTTCTTCATCTATATGAATGATTTTTCTGATCATGAGAGTATCCTCCTTATCCCAACAACGTTTTCAAGTCTTCCTCTGGCGTAGTAATCGCAGCGATCCCAAAGTTTTCTACCAGATAATTCAGCACATTCTGTGATAAAAATGCCGGAAGGGTCGGGCCAAGACGGATGTTTTTGATTCCAAGGTGAAGCAAGGTAAGCAGAATGGAAACTGCTTTCTGCTCATACCAGGAGAGCACCATGGAAAGAGGAAGCTCATTTACCCCACATCCAAATGCTTCTGCAAGAGCGCCCGCAACCTTGATCGCGCCGTAAGCATCGTTGCACTGTCCCATATCCATCAGTCTTGGAAGCCCACCGATGGTTCCAAGGTCCAGATCGTTAAATCTGTATTTTCCACATGCAAGTGTAAGAATTACGGAATCAGAAGGAGACTGCTTTACAAAATCGGTATAGTAATTGCGTCCGCTTCTTGCGCCGTCGCAGCCTGCTACCAGGAAAAAGTGACGGATAGCACCTGCTTTTACAGCATCAATTACCTGATCTGCAACGCCAAGAATGGTCCATGGGAGAAGCCGGTTGTAACGGAAGTTCCGCCGTTGATTCCGGTAAAATGCTGGTCTTCCTGATATCCGCCAAGCTCCAGGGCACGCTGGATAACTGGTGTGAAATCTTTTTCTTCATTAATGTGAACAGTTCCAGGGAAAGTGACAGTTCCTGTAGTAAATACCCGGTCCATGTAGCTTGGTTTCGGCGGCATCAGGCAGTTTGTGGTAAAAAGAACAGGAGCTGGGAGCTCTGCAAATTCTTTTTGCTGGTTCTGCCATGCAGTACCGAAGTTTCCTTTCAGGTGACTGTACTTTTTCAGTTCCGGATAAGCATGACAGGGAAGCATTTCACCGTGGGTGTAAATATTAATGCCTTTTCCTTCTGTTTGTTCCAGAAGAAGTTTCAGGTCATGCAGGTCGTGACCGGTAATGACGATGAATGGGCCTTTTTCCACAGTAAGAGGTACTGTAACAGGAGCTGGTGTGCCGTAAGTGGCAGTGTTAGCGCGGTCAAGAAGCTCCATGCAGGAAAGATTGTATTTACCTGTTTCCATTACAATAGGAAGAAGCAGGTCCATATCCCAGTCCTCGCCCAGTGCAAAAAGTGCTTTTGCGAAAAATTCGTTTACTTCTGTGTCAGTATATCCAAGTGTCATTGCATGGTAGGCATAAGCCGCCATTCCGCGGATTCCAAAGAGAATCAGAGATTTCAGGGAGCGGATGTCTTCCTGGGCGTTCCAGAGAAGCTTCATATCGTAGTCGTCGTTATGTCCGCAAGGGGAAGCGCAGCCGCCACAGTCTGGGCGAAGCCGGGCTTTTTCCTGGTGGATGCGGTCTGTGATTTCTGCGATGGCTTTGTCATCGAAGCTTACGTTGGTAAGGGTAGCAAATAGACCTTCCACCATCAGTTTCCATGTGGTTTCTGCAAGTGGTGTATTCTCATCTGCTGCATGGGCGAGTCCGATGAGAGCTCCGGTAAGTTCATCCTGAAGTCTGGCTGTATCCGCGGTCTTTCCACAGACTCCTTTGGCACCTGTACAGCCGGTACATCCGGCAGTTTGTTCACACTGAAAGCAAAACATGTTCTGTTCCATAAATAGTTTCCTCCTGAATTTGATCATATTGTTCTATAAGGTATAAGTATTTCGTAAAAATAAGTTGATTGGGTTCTGAATGTTTTGTAATTGCAAAAGGAAAAGTAACATGAAATTCTTTTCGTTTCGCATGAGAAAGTCAGAGATGGATAATTTATTTCTGCCTCCGCCCTTGACTTTGTACGCATACTATAATATAATCCAACCAACAAGTATGTTGTTATAACAACAAAAGGAGAAAAATGAATTATGAATTTCTTTCCAGGACTTTTCTCTTTCAGGGAACAAGTCCAGAAGAAACAAAGCACATGCTTTCCTGTCTGAAAGCCACTCCGCAAAGCTTTGCCAAGGGCAGCACGATCTGGCAGGTGGGAGACCAGGTGAAGACGATGGGACTTGTGCTTAACGGCAGTGTTCATATTGAGAACATTGACATGATGGGAAACAAGAGTATTTTGAACCGGATCGCGCCAGGTCAGGTTTCGGAGAGACATATGCCTGTATTCCAGGGGAAAAGCTGCTCATAGGGGTGACAGCTGCAGAGGACTGCCAGATCCTTTTTCTGGAGGTGGGAAAGATTTTTCGCACCTGTCCGGATACCTGCCCCTGTCACGAGAAACTGATCCGTAACATGCTGATGGTCATGGCGAAGAAGAACCTGGAACTTTCCAGAAGAAGCCTTCATACGGCACCGAAATCCATCCGGGGAAGACTGCTTTCCTATTTTTCCCAGGAGATGGTGCAGCAGGGCAGCAGCCGGTTTACGATTCCCTTTAACCGGCAGGAACTGGCTGATTATCTTGGCGTAGACAGAAGTGCGCTTTCCAATGAGCTTGGAAAAATGCGAAAAGAGGGAATTATTGAAGTAAACAGAAACCAGATCCACTATCTGGAGTGTGTTTGAAAAAGGCTCTAAAGCAGGAGGGAGAAATTTAAAATGAATCTGACACCATATTTTAAGAGTATTATCGATCAGGATGTTGCATCCGTTGTCATCTGCAACCTGAAGCATGAAATTATCTACATGAATCCGAATGCTGTGGAGAGTTATCATAAATGGGGTGGTGAGGCACTGCTTGGAAAAAGTCTTATGAATTGTCACAATCCGAAGTCAAAGGAAATAATTGAAAAAGTGGTTGCCTGGTTTGAAGAAGATAAGGAGCACAACCGGATCCATACTTTTTATAATGAGAAACAGGCGAAGGACGTATATATGGTAGCCCTGCGTGATGAGGATGGAGCTTTGATCGGCTATTATGAGAAGCATGAGTATCGGGCACGGGATGAGGAACCGTATTACAATTTCTGAAGCTAAAAACATGTTGCTGTTTATGACCTGACCGGCAGCACGCTTCGTGATGCACAGAAATCATGCATTCGCATGATTTTGCGCCGCAATTTTCGGGTTTTCTGTGAACAGGAACAAAAACATTAATTAAAAAATGAGTGGGAAAAGAAACTAGAGCGTGTTTGAAAAAGGCTTTCTGCAAGATGTGCGTCACAATTTGTGGGAGATTTTGCCCGGATGAGGCGTCGTAGCGGGCTACGACAACCGAATTCGGGTGAAATATACCGCAAAGTGGGGCGTGCAGATTGCAGGAATGATTTTTCAAACAGGCTCTAAGACGAGCGAAAACGACAGAGGCTTGTTTTAGTTTCTTTTAAGGCATAAAAAAAGTATATGAGTTTATTCGTAATCAGATAAACTTCATATACTTTTTGTTTGTAATCCTGTCAGCTGAATACTGCAAATAATGCCCCAAAAAGTCCTGCACTTGCAGCGCCCATGATAAGACCAGCCAGAATGACACCAAGCATTACAGCCAGAACACTGGACTTAAAGTCCATGTCCAGAAGGCTGGCAGCCAGGGTTCCGGTCCAGGCACCTGTGCCGGGAAGAGGAATTCCTACGAAAAGCAGAAGTGCTACGAATAATCCGCGGCCGGCCTTTGCCTGCAGGGCCTTTCCTCCTTTTTCACCTTTCTCGAGACAGAAGGTAAAGAAGCGTCCGATCACCGGTTTATCCTTGCCCCACTCCAGAACCTTGCGTGCGAAGAAGTAGATGAACGGTACTGGAAGCATGTTTCCGATAATGGCGATAATGTACGCCGGAACCAGCGGAATTCCGAAACCTACAGCATAGGGAATCGCGCCACGTAGTTCAATCAGCGGTACCATAGAAATAAGAAAAACGATTAGATAACTTTTCATGTTTAAAATCTCCTCTAATTTCAATCCAATAATATTCGACTTATTATACACGAAAAAAAATGAATTGAACAGGGCAAAAAAAAGAAATTACTATATTAATACAGGAAAAAAGAAAGCATTTATGCTAAATCATAGAAAAAGAAAGATTTTATGCCAAACCTATTGACAGAAGTTATTTAAATGTTATAATAAAAACAAACATATGAATAATTGTTCATATGAAAAAGAGAACATTTTCAAAAGGAGATCACTACCATGAAAAAAACTTACAAGATCGATGTTGACTGCGCAAACTGTGCAAACAAGATGGAGGAAGCTGCTAAGAACACTGCTGGTGTTAAGGATGCGACTGTAAACTTCATGACTCTGAAAATGATCGTTGAGTTTGAAGATGGACAGGAGCCGAAGGCTGTTATGCAGGAAGTCCTGAAGAACTGTAAGAAAGTAGAAGACGACTGCGAGATCTTCTTATAAAAACAATGAGGAAAAGCAGTTACTAAAGCGTGTCTGAAAAATCATTCCCGCAATCTGCACGCCCCACTTTGCAGTATATTTTGCCCAAATTCAGTTGCCGTAGCCCGCTACGCGCCCTCATCCGGGCGAAATCTCCCACAAATTGTGACGCACATCTTGCAGAAAGCTTTTTTCAAACACGTTCTAGGCACAGAATGAACGGTAAGACAATGACCGGACTGGATGTACTCTGTTCAGTCACGCAAATGAATTAAGCGAATATGTCGCGTGCCAGCGACATCATTATAATGGAGGCCGTGCCCTCAAGGCATGTGAAAGAATATGAACAAGAAGCAGAAAAAAGTATTGACCAGAATTATTATTGCTTTTGTCCTTTTGGTTTTGCTGCGCTTTCTTCCGGTAGATGGCTATCTTCGAATGGCACTTTACATGGTCCCGTATCTGGTGATCGGTTATGATATTCTGAAAAAAGCGTTTAAGGGAATTAGGAACCGTCAGGTATTTGATGAGAATTTTCTGATGGCAGTTGCCACAATTGGTGCCATTGCTCTCGGCGATTATCAGGAAGGCACTGCGGTTATGCTGTTTTACCAGATCGGAGAACTTTCCAGAGTTATGCCGTTGGAAAGAGCAGAAGAAATATCAGTGAGCTGATGGATATCCGTCCGGATTATGCAAATATCGAGCAGGACGGTAAGCTGGAAAAGGTAGACCCGGACGAGGTAGAGGTTGGAACTATCATTGTGGTTCAGCCAGGAGAGAAGATTCCAATTGACGGAATGATTGAAGACGGAAATTCCACATTAAATACAAGCGCACTGACAGGAGAAAGCCTTCCGCGAGATGCGAAAGTGGGAGATGAGGTCATCAGCGGCTGCATTAACATGACAGGTGTATTGAAAATCCGCACCACGAAGGAATTTGGTGAATCTACGGTTTCCAAGATCCTGGATCTTGTTGAGAACTCCAGCTCCAAAAAATCCAGATCTGAAAACTTTATTTCAAAATTTGCGAAATATTATACCCCGGCAGTCTGCTACAGTGCTCTGGCACTTGCAGTCATTCCGCCTCTTTGCAGAATGCTGTTTATGGGACTTTCTCCGGAATGGGGAGACTGGATCTACCGTGCCCTGACGTTCCTTGTAATCAGCTGTCCATGTGCACTGGTGATCAGTATTCCCCTCAGTTTCTTTGCTGGAATCGGTGGTGCCAGCAATCAGGGCGTTCTGGTAAAAGGCTCCAACTATCTGGAGACACTTTCCCAGACGAAGATTGTTGTTTTTGATAAAACAGGTACTATGACAAAGGGCGTATTCGAGGTCAGCGGAATTCACCATAATGAGATGGAGGATGCAAAGCTTCTGGAATATGCAGCATATGCAGAGTGCTCTTCCTCACACCCCATCAGCAAGAGCCTTCAGAAAGCATATGGCAAGCCAATTGACCGCAGCCGTGTCACAGACATTGAGGAAATCGGTGGAAACGGTGTTATTGCAAAGGTGGACGGTGTGTCTGTAGCTGCCGGCAACGCGAAGCTGATGAACCGTCTTGGTATTGCGTACAAAGAGTGCCATCATGTAGGAACGGTTGTCCATATGGCTGTGGAGGGAAAATATGCAGGTCATATCCTGATTTCTGACATTATCAAACCTCATGCCAAAGAGGCAATTGAGAACCTGAAAAAAGCAGGCATTACAAGAACGGTTATGCTCACCGGTGACGGAAAAAAAGTAGCAGAGTCTGTAGCAGCTGACCTTGGAATCGGAGAGGTTCACAGCGAGCTTCTTCCTGCGGATAAGGTTTCCAAGGTGGAAGAGCTTCTTTCAAACAAGTCTGAAAAAGAGAAGCTTGCCTTTGTTGGAGACGGAATCAATGATGCACCGGTTCTTTCAAGAGCGGATATTGGTATTGCAATGGGGGCGCTTGGTTCTGATGCTGCAATCGAGGCGGCTGACGTTGTCCTGATGGACGATGACCCGTTGAAGATTGGGAAAGCCATTCGCATTGCCAAGAAGTGTATGCGAATTGTATATGAAAATATTTATTTTGCAATTGGCGTGAAACTGATCTGCCTGGTACTTGGTGCCCTCGGCATTGCAAACATGTGGATAGCCATTTTTGCAGATGTAGGAGTTATGGTACTGGCAGTGCTCAATGCAATCCGTACTTTGTTTGTGAAAAATCTTTGATGATGATATCGAGGTATTCAGAATGAAAAAAGACATAGATAAAGAAGTGGAAATCTGTGATTGCTGTGAGGTTCATGAAAATCTTCTGCAAATTGTAAACGAGACCATCCCGGAGGAAAACGAGCTGTATGATCTGGCAGAGCTGTTCAAGGTGTTTGGAGATTCTACCAGGATCCGGATCTGTTTGTACTTTTTGAAGCAGAGGTGTGCGTGTGTGACCTTGCAAAGGCATTGAACATGACTCAGTCAGCTATTTCCCACCAGCTTCGTATCCTGAAACAGAATAAACTGGTAAAAAGCCGCAGGGATGGAAAATCTATATTTTATTCTCTGGCAGATGAGCATGTTCGGACGATCATTGACCAGGGAAGAGAGCATATAGAGGAAGATTAGAGGTGTCAAGCGTTTTTGAAAATGTCCTAAAATAATTGAAGTATTAGCCCCGGCTTTTTGCTGGGGCTTGTTATATTGATGTGCTTCATTCCTCAGGCAATTTTTGTATCTTGATCATTCTGGTGGTGTTCTTGCTGTTTGACAAATTTTCCAAACTGTTGACGACGCCAGGGGTGGTTCATTGGTGGAATGCGGGGCTTCTTTGGTTTTGGCGGAGTATAGTCTATATCTAAGTCTTTTGATTTTGTTTCGTGCTCGGGTATTTCTTCCAGTGCATAGATGTCTTTGTCATTTACACAGCAGTATTGACTGCCATCAAAAGCCTGAATAAACATTACCTTTGTTCCTTTTCGGTAGTGGACCTGATTGCCTCTGCTGTCAATCATACGGTAGTATTTATTGG
>ENA-OQAA01000412-OQAA01000412.1-human-gut-metagenome-genome-assembly--contig:-NODE-412-length-30153-cov-3.581696_pt1 | contig 30153 bp, 38 predicted proteins | sample MGYA00242489_ERZ504515 | MGnify/ENA primary metagenome ERZ504515 (study PRJEB26092, sample SAMD00036237) | human gut metagenome | host: Homo sapiens | study: EMG produced TPA metagenomics assembly of... | reverse complement strand
GGCTATGTGGAAAGAACTGAAATATCACAACCCATGGAAAGAAGCCTATCTACTTCCTATGGCAGCGGCTGTTCCTATGGGGATTGTTGCATTTGTAGTTTATCACGGTGTTTATGCTGTGATGAATCAAATTTCATTGCTCTGATTCCAGCCATTGCACTGGGCGGATGTGTGTATTTCCTGGCCTATGTTGTAATAGCAAAGCCAAAGGAAGAGGACTTCGCGGGAATTCCTGGTGGAAGGACTTTGGTGAAAGTAGCAAGGAAACTGCCTTTTGGAAGATAAAAATAAAGAGGGTATCACTTAATCATCTGATTTGATGATTTTGTGATACCCTCCTTATGTATGGGGCATGAGATTGAAAAACAGGAAGTTATGCTAATGAGAGTTCAATCTCATTAATCCTCTTTGTGATTGCATGAATTCTACCTGTTTCTTTAAATCCCATTTTGTGATAAAACCGTTTTGCATTGGTGTTGTTTTCGAGTATCCATAGAGTGGGGATACCAGTACATTGCTCAATAGCAAATCGCAGTAACTTTGTTCCATAGCCCATTTTCTGTTTATCCGGTAGAATATAAAGATCTTCAATCAGGCACTCTTTGACTGAAACAACGCCAACCGGCATATCTTCAACTAGCATATAAAACTTGCTTCCACAGTTCATCTTGTTTTGCACATATTCCTGCTGCCTTTCGGGGGTGTGTATTTCGACAAAATCTGGTACACAGAAAGAACGATGCGACTCTTTCCATGAGATTGAATGTATCATTGCGGCTTGTAACAAGTTCATTTTGTCCACTGTAATAATCATGTTTCCCTCCACAGCTTCAAATTTATCACTTTCTCCCTACCCGTATTATAACAGTTCCACATATCTGCCACAATGAAAATCGTCATACCCTTGCCATTTTTCTAACAACAAAGATGCAAATTTTAATTTTTATGGTTCTATATGGCATTCGCAGGTTTCTTTATACTTCCAGTACCTCCCTAAGAGAATCCACATCGGAATATCTCGTAGCGGAAGAATCGGCCATAAGCTTTCTTCCTTCTTCTATTGCAGCGATGGTTATTTCGTTTGGTATATCCAGTTTTAAAGCAAAAGGAATACCATGTTCGTGGATTGAGGTTCGCAGAATATCAGTTTTGATATTCAAATTCGTAGTTGCCATACAGAACACCTCCTAGTATCTGTAGAAATCACTGAAGCTTTTTAAACGCAGTAGAAAGCATTAATTTAATACGATTTAGCTGATTCACTTCGCTGGCGCCGGGGTCATAGTCCACAGCTACAATGTTAGCTTGCGGGTAATCCTTTCGGATAGCCTTGATAACACCTTTTCCTACAATGTGATTAGGCAGGCAGCCAAAGGGCTGGATGCACACAATGTTTGGTGTATCTGAGTGGAGCAGCTCCATCATTTCTCCGGTGAGGAACCAGCCTTCTCCGGTCTGATTGCCCATGGAAACAATGGGCTTCGCCATGTTTGCCAAATCTTCGATTTTAGCAGAAGGTGTGAAGTGTTTGCTCTTTTCAAATTCTTTATTTGCTGCTCTTCGGATAAACTCAATAGCGGCAATTCCCAGATTTCCCTTTTTTGCCAGGGATTTTTTGAATCCTAGTTGTTCTGCTTTAAAGTTCTGATTATAGAAGCAATAGCACATAAAATCAATTAAATCCGGGCAGACAGCTCAGCGCCTTCCTGTTCCAGAAGCTCAGCCAGATGGTTATTGGCTGCCGGGAGGAATTTTACCAGGATTTCCCCTACAATTCCCACCCTTGGTTTCTTTTCGCTGGTAATGGGAAGGGTATCAAACTCCCGAATCATCTGGCGGCAGATATGGTTAAACTGATTAAAACCAACGTGTTTGCCTGTTAAGAAGGAGATACAGCGTTTTTCCCATTTCCGGTGCAGGGCATTGGCAGAACCTTTGACTGCTTCATAAGGACGCATCCGGTACAGGCACTTCATTAAAATATCCCCGAAAACAGCCCCGTAAGCAATTCTGGAAGCTAGTTTTGCGGTGATTTTAAAGCCGGGGTTTTCTTCCAGACCGCTTAAATTCAGAGAAATTACCGGAATGTGAGCTAAATTCGCTTTTTTCAAAGCTCTGCGGATAAAGCCGATATAATTGGAAGCCCGGCAGCCCCCGCCAGTCTGGGTCATAATAATGGCAGTTTTGTTCAAATCGTATTTGCCAGAAAGCAGCGCCTGCATAATCTGTCCTACTACAAGAAGAGAAGGGTAGCAGGCATCATTATTTACATACTTTAATCCCACGTCCACAGCAGATTTGTTGTCATTTGGCAATACCTCAAGCTGGTAGCCGCTGGCATTAAATGCAGCCTGAAGGATGGAAAAATGAATGGGTGACATCTGGGGACATAAAATCGTATAATGTTTCCGCATTTCCTCAGTAAACACAACTTTTTCAATAGAAGAGGACTGTATTTTTCTTGGCTTTTTCTGCTGTTCCTTTACCCGGATGGCAGCCAGGAGAGAACGAACACGGATTCTGGCTGCTCCCAGGTTGTTTACCTCATCAATTTTCAGGCAGGTATAAATTTTGCCGCTGTTGGAGAGAATTTCATTTACCTGGTCTGTGGTAACTGCATCCAGGCCGCAGCCAAAGGAGTTTAGCTGAATTAAATCCAGATTTTCTTTTTCCTTTACAAAGTTGGCGGCAGCATAAAGCCTGGTGTGGTACATCCACTGGTCATTGACGCGCAGAGGACGTTCAATGGGCGCCAGGTGAGAGACAGAGTCCTCGGTAAGCACTGCAATTCCATAGGAAGTAATTAACTCTGGAATTCCATGGTGGATTTCCGGGTCAATGTGGTAGGGGCGTCCAGCCAGAACAATACCCCGGCGTCCTGTTTTTTCCAGATACTCCAGGGTTTCTTCGCCTTTTCGCATAATGTCCTTGCGGCAGCGGTCCAGTTCCAGCCAGGTTCATGAGCAGCATCCTGTACATCCTGGGCCGGAATTCCCGGAAACTCCTCGATTAACCGCTCGGTAACCGTTTCTTCACTGGTAAGAGATAAAAACGGATTGTGGAAGCGGATAGAGGCATCCTGAAGTTCATCCACATTGTTTTTGATATTCTCAGCATAAGAGGTTACAATGGGGCAGTTATAGTGATTTACAGAATCTGTAAATTCTGTCCGCTCATAAGGAATACAAGGATAAAAAATATAATGAACGCCCTGTTTGATCAGCCAGGAAACATGTCCGTGAGCCAGTTTTGCGGGATAACACTCTGATTCACTGGGGATGGATTCAATACCCAATTCGTAAATTTTTCTGGTTGAAGTAGGAGAGAGTACCACCTGATATCCCAACTGGGTGAAAAAGGTATACCAGAAAGGATAATTTTCATACATGTTTAAGACTCTCGGAATTCCTACCTTGCCCCGAAACGCCTTGTCCTTGGTAAGAGGCACATAGGAAAACAGTTTTTTGTATTTATAATCATAAAGGTTGGGGATGTTATCCTTGTTTTTTTCTTTTCCGATTCCACGCTCACAGCGGTTGCCGGAAATAAACTGGCGTCCTCCTGAGAATTTATTAATGGTAAGACGGCAGTTATTGGTACAGCCTTACAGTTTGCCATGGTGGTGCGGTATTCCAGAGAATTGATTTTCTCAATAGGAAGCATGGTGGAAACCTTGCTTTTATCATAACGCTCTCTGGCAATGAGCGCAGCGCCGAAAGCGCCCATAATACCTGCAATGTCCGGGCGGATGGCTTCGCACTCTGCAATCTTTTCAAAAGCCCGCAGTACCGCATCATTGTAGAAGGTACCTCCCTGTACTACAATGTGCTGTCCAAGCTCAGAAGCGTCAGAAACCTTAATTACCTTGTAAAGGGCGTTTTTAATAACCGAATAAGCCAGTCCTGCAGAAATGTCAGCCACAGAGGCGCCTTCCTTTTGCGCCTGCTTTACCTTGGAGTTCATGAAAACCGTACACCTGGTTCCCAGGTCAATGGGATTTTCTGCAAATAAAGCTGCTTTGGCGAAATCCTGTACACTGTAGTTTAAGGATTTTGCAAAGGTCTCAATAAAAGAGCCGCAGCCGGAGGAGCAGGCCTCGTTTAACTGTACGCTGTCTACGGTCTGGTCTTTGATTTTGATGCATTTCATATCCTGACCGCCAATGTCAAGAATACAGTCCACCTTTGGATCAAAGAAAGCAGCCGCATAATAATGGGAAACCGTTTCGACTTCCCCTTCATCCAGCAGGAGAGCTGCCTTAATCAGAGCTTCCCCATAACCGGTAGAGCAGGAGTAGGCAATTTTCGCGCCGGCAGGAAGCTGGTCATAAATTTCCTGAATAGCCCGGATGGAAGTTGCCAGAGGATTTCCATTGTTGTTGCTGTAAAAGGAGTATAAAAGAGCCCCATCTTCCCCTACCAGGGCAGCTTTTGTGGTAGTAGAACCGGCGTCAATACCAAGATAGCAGTTTCCTTTGTACTGGGATAATTCTGCAGTTTTAATATTGTACTGACTCTGACGCTGGTTAAAGACCGCGTAATCTTCTTTTGATGCAAACAAGGGTTCCATACGGTCTACTTCAAAATCCATATGAATGGACGCCTTTAAACGGTCCCGCATAGCAAGAATGGATACGGGTGCTGCTTCTGGTTTGGCATTTAAGGCAGAGCCCATAGCTGCAAACAAATGAGAATTTTCCGGTACAATAGTATGCTCCTCATCCAGCTTTAAGGTACGGATAAAGGCAGTCTTTAATTCAGACAAAAAGTGCAGAGGACCACCTAAAAATGCCACATGTCCCCGGATAGGTTTACCACAGGCCAGTCCGCTGATGGTCTGGTTTACCACTGCCTGGAAAATAGAGGCAGATAAATCTTCTTTGGTAGCGCCCTCATTAATGAGAGGCTGAATATCAGTTTTGGCAAATACGCCACAGCGGGCAGCAATAGGGTAAAGCGCCTTGTAGGTTTTTGCATATTCGTTCAGTCCGGGAGCGTCCGTCTGAAGCAGGGAAGCCATCTGGTCAATAAAGGAACCGGTACCTCCGGCGCAGATACCGTTCATACGCTGCTCCACATTTCCCCCTTCAAAGTAAATAATCTTGCATCTTCACCGCCCAGTTCAATGGCTACATCTGTTTTTGGAGCAAATTCCTCCAGAGAGGAAGAAACCGCAATGACTTCCTGTACAAAAGGAACTTCCAGATGATTTGCCAGGGTTAAGCCGCCGGAACCGGTAATAACCGGTATGGTCTGGATAGAACCAAGGGCCTGGCTGGCTTTGTCCAAAAGGTTTGCCAGAGTATTTTGAATATCTGCAAAATGCCTTTCATAGTCCGAAAATAACAATTCGTGTTTTTCGTTTAAAACAGCCACTTTTACCGTGGTGGAACCAATGTCAATTCCAAGAGGATAAGCTAGTCTGCTGTTGTGGTTTATGATCTTCCATAGTCGGAGACTCCTAGTCATATCTATGTATTTCTACTTATTAATATGTGTCATGATTTCTAAAAAAACCAATGTACATTATACGACAAAATCTGGGAAAAAACAATCGTAAATATTACCAGACCGTTGCGTTTCTAAATAGGGTATGATAGAATATTTTCTGTTACAAAGGAAAGAAAAGAGAAGAGGAATATAAATTTATGTATACATTGCTGAAACAGGAAGGCAGAGCAAAGCGTGCCAGATTAGAGACGGTTCATGGAACCATTGAGACACCGGTATTTATGAATGTGGGAACCGTAGCTGCTATTAAAGGGGCAGTATCTACTACGGATTTACACGAAATCAAGACCCAGGTGGAATTATCCAATACCTATCATCTTCATGTGCGTCCGGGAGACCATATTATTAAACAACTGGGAGGGCTGCACAAGTTTATGAACTGGGACCGCCCCATTCTTACGGATTCCGGCGGATTTCAGGTATTTTCTCTGGCAAAACTGAGAAAGATTAAGGAAGAGGGCGTGTACTTCAATTCCCATATTGACGGCAGAAAAATTTTCATGGGACCGGAGGAAAGTATGCAGATTCAGTCTAACCTGGGTTCTACCATGCTATGGCTTTTGATGAATGCCCCTCCAGTGTGGCAAGCCGGGAATATGTGCAGGCGTCTGTAGACCGCACCACCAGATGGCTGCAGCGGTGCAAAGACGAAATGGCAAGACTGAATTCCCTGGAGGATACTGTAAATCCTCATCAGTTATTGTTTGGAATTAATCAGGGAGCTATTTATGATGATATTCGTATTGCTCATGCAGAGACGATTTCCAAAATGAATCTGGACGGGTACGCTATTGGTGGTCTGGCGGTAGGAGAGACCCATGAGGAAATGTACCGGATTCTGGACAGTGTGGTGCCACATCTTCCTGTGGATAAACCAACCTATCTCATGGGAGTGGGAACTCCGGCAAATATTTTGGAGGCTGTTTCAAGAGGTGTGGATTTCTTTGACTGTGTATACCCAAGTCGTAACGGACGTCATGGTCATGTGTATACCAATTCTGGAAAGATTAATCTGTTTAATGCCAAATATGAATTGGATTCCCGTCCCATTGAAGAAGGATGCCAGTGCCCGGCATGCCGCCACTACAGCAGAGCCTATATCCGCCACTTATTAAAGGCAAAAGAAATGCTGGGAATGCGTCTGTGTGTGCTTCATAACCTGTATTTTTATAACACTATGATGGAAGAAATCAGGGATGCTCTGGATCAGGGATGTTTTGAAGAATACAAGAACCGTAAGCTGGAAGGAATGCAGGCAAAAAAATAAAGAGAAAAGGCTTGAAGAAACAGGAATAATTGTGTATTATTATAATAATGTCCACCAAGAGATGAGACAAAGATTAAAATGCAGGAGGATGTAACATGTTTTTATCAACAGCAGCAGGTGCAGGAAGTATGATTACCTTGTTTTTGCCATTAGTTGTATTCTTTCTTCTGATGTATTTTATGGTTATGAGACCTCAGAAAAAAGAACAGCAGAGAGTAAAAAGCATGCTGGCAGCTATGGAAGTAGGCGACAGTGTGGTAACTACCAGCGGATTCTATGGAATCATCATTGATATTACAGATGAAGATGTAATTGTAGAGTTTGGAAATAACAGAAACTGCAGAATTCCTATGAGAAAAGCAGCCATTGCAGAAGTAGAAAAAGCAAGCGATGGCGCTGCAGAATAAGGAAGTTGGAAAGAGGATGTCGGTATGTGTAGAGAGCGGCATCCTCTTTTTGGCATCTGCATGTTTTGCTGAATGAAAGGAGAGTATTATGGCGTTTATCAGCTTGTTTGAAGTCATTGGCCCAAACATGGTGGGACCTTCCAGTTCCCATACCGCAGGGGCAGCATCCATGGCTCTTTTGGCCAGAAAATTATTTCCGGGAGAAATTGCAAAGGTGACCTTTACCCTGTATGGTTCTTTTGCCAGAACCTACCGGGACATGGGACAGACCGGGCGCTTCTGGGAGGCATTATGGGATTTGAAACCGATGATTTGCGAATCCGGGATTCCCTGGAACTGGCGAAACAGGAAGGAATCGAATATAATTTCCAGTTAGGAGAGGACGAAAATCTCCATCCAAATACAGCAGATATGGATATCCGGGGAACCAAAGGTGAGAGGCTTTTTGTGCGTGGCGTTTCCATAGGGGGAGGAAAGGTAAAAATCGTAAAGCTCAATCAGATTGACGTGGACTTTACAGGAGAGTACAGCACTCTGATTGTAAGCCAGACAGACAAACCGGGAGTTGTGGCTCATATTACGAAGATTTTAAGTGAAGAAAAAGTAAACATTGCCTTTATGCGCCTGTTCCGGGAGGAAAAGGGGGCTGCGGCTTTTACCATTGTGGAATCAGATGAAAAAATTCCAGTGGAGGTATTAGATAAAATCAGAGCGAATCCACTGGTTTCAGATATTATGCTGGTGCAGTTATAGGAGGGAAAAATGGAGTTTAATCATGGAATTGAGTTGTTGCAGTTATGTGAGAAAACAGGACTTCCCATTTCTCAGATTATGAAAAAAAGAGAGGCGGTATTTTCCGGCATTACGGAAGAAGAAGTAGATGCAAAAATGAGAAAAGCATTGGAAATTATGAAGCAGTCAGTAAAGGAACCACTGGATGCGCCTACCCCTTCCATTGGCGGTCTCATTGGGGGAGAAGCCAGAAAGCTGCATGAAAGAAGAGAACAGGGGAAATCCATCTGCGGAACCTTGCTTTCCAAGGTGATTACCTATGCATGGCAGTGCTGGAGGTGAATGCTTCTATGGGTGTCATTGTGGCAGCGCCTACTGCCGGTTCTTCCGGTGTGGTTCCGGGGGTTTTATTGGCCCTTGGAGAAGAGGAGCATCTCACCGATGAAGAATTATTAAATGGATTGTATACTGCCGGAGCTGTGGGTTATCTGCTTATGCGAAATGCCTCTGTTTCCGGCGCAGAAGCCGGATGTCAGGCTGAGGTTGGAGCTGCGTCTGCCATGGCTGCCGCAGCAGTTACGGAAATCATGGGAGGAAGTCCAATGATGTGCCTTCACAGTGCATCCATGGCTCTGTCCAATCTTTTGGGGCTGGTCTGTGATCCCATTGCCGGTCTGGTGGAGGCGCCTTGCCAGAGCAGAAATGCCATGGGGCTTCCAATGCCTTAATTTGCGCGGAGCAGGCTCTTGCAGGGATTCCCTGTCCCATTCCTTTTGATGAAATGGCAGAGGCTATGTATCATGTGGGAAGAAGTCTGCCTTTTGAACTAAGAGAAAGTGCTTTGGGAGGATGCGCAGGAACACCTTCTGCCTGTGAAAAGACCTGCTGCATTTTCGGCGGGTGAACAGGCTCTTTCTGTGTCCTGAAAAGAATAGAAGATATAACAAAAAGGAATATCTAAAGCGCGTGTTATTACTTGAAATGTAAGATAAAAAGGATTATCATAGAACTAATTACACGTAGAAAAGGATAACAGAAAGAGGGAGATCGTATGGAGTATAAAATTGCATTGATTCCAGGAGATGGAATCGGGCCGGAAATCGTAAGAGAGGCAAAAAAAGTACTGGATCGGATATGTAAGGTTTATGGACATCATTTTGAATATGAAGAATTATTGTTGGGAGGAGCTTCCATTGATGTTCATGGAGTGCCTCTTACAGAAGAGACCATTGCAGCGGCAAAGGCTTCGGATGCAGTGCTTATGGGCTCTATTGGGGGAGATGCAAAGACCTCACCCTGGTATCAGCTAGAACCCTCCAAAAGACCGGAGGCAGGGCTTCTTAGAATCCGCAAGGCACTGAATTTGTTTGCGAATTTAAGACCGGCTTATTTATATGAGGAATTAAAAGGAGCCTGTCCGTTAAAGGAAGAAGTCATCGGAGACGGTTTTGATATGATAATTGTCCGGGAACTCACTGGCGGTCTGTATTTTGGAGAACGGAAAACCGTAGAGGAAAATGGAGTGAGAAAAGCCATTGACACTTTGACTTATGATGAAAAAGAAATTCGCAGAATTGCAGTGAAGGCTTTTGAGATTGCCAAAAAGAGAAGGAAAAAAGTTACCAGCGTGGATAAAGCAAACGTGCTGGATTCCTCCAGACTTTGGAGAAAAGTGGTGGAAGAGGTGGCTGTTCAGTACCCGGAGGTAACTCTGGAACATATGCTGGTGGATAATTGTGCTATGCAGCTGGTTCACAATCCGGGACAGTTTGATGTGATCCTTACGGAAAATATGTTTGGAGATATTTTATCAGATGAAGCCAGCATGGTGACCGGTTCTATTGGAATGTTATCTTCTGCAAGTCTTAATGAAACGAAGTTTGGTCTTTATGAACCAAGTCATGGCTCTGCACCGGATATTGCAGGAAAGGGCATTGCCAATCCACTTGCCACTATTTTATCCGCAGCATGATGCTTCGCTTTTCCCTGGATCTGGACAAAGAGGCAGATGCTGTGGAAGCTGCTGTTTCTAAGGTGCTAAAAGAGGGATATCGTACTATAGATATTATGGAAGATGGTATGACACAGGTAGGAACTTCCAGAATGGGAGATTTGATTGCAGAGCAAATATAAGATACAAAGGAGAAATGCTATGAGAAGTGACGCAGTAAAAACAGGGATGCAGCAGGCACCCCACCGTTCTTTATTTAATGCCCTTGGTATGACAAAAGAAGAGATGGAAAGACCTCTGGTTGGTATTGTAAGTTCTTATAATGAAATTGTACCAGGTCATATGAATCTGGATAAAATTGTAGAAGCAGTAAAATTAGGCGTTGCCATGGCAGGAGGAACTCCTGTTGTATTCCCGGCTATTGCTGTGTGTGATGGAATTGCCATGGGACACACAGGAATGAAATATTCTCTGGTAACCAGGGATCTGATTGCAGATTCCACAGAGGCCATGGCTATGGCCCACCAGTTTGACGCTTTGGTTATGGTTCCAAACTGTGACAAAAACGTGCCGGGACTTTTAATGGCAGCAGCCAGAATCAATGTCCTACAGTATTTGTAAGCGGCGGCCCCATGCTGGCAGGTAAGGTAAAAGGACAGAAGAGAAGCCTTTCCTCCATGTTTGAGGCGGTTGGCTCTTACAGTGCAGGAACCATGACAGCAGAGGAAGTAGAAGAATTTGAGAATAAGGTATGTCCACCTGTGGTTCCTGCTCCGGTATGTATACAGCCAACAGCATGAACTGCCTTACCGAAGTGCTGGGTATGGGATTACAGGGAAATGGAACGATTCCGGCTGTGTATTCTGAGAGAATTAAACTGGCAAAACACGCCGGTATGCAGGTTATGGAAATGTACCGCAGGAATATCCGGCCAAGAGACATTATGACAAAAGATGCCATTATGAATGCGCTGACTGTGGATATGGCTCTTGGATGTTCCACCAACAGTATGCTTCATCTTCCGGCCATTGCCCATGAAATCGGTTTTGATTTTGATATTACCTTTGCCAACAGTGTCAGCGAAAAAACACCGAACCTGTGTCATTTAGCACCGGCAGGTCCTACCTACATGGAAGACTTAAATGAGGCTGGCGGCGTCTATGCTGTTATGAATGAGCTCACCAAGAAAGACCTGTTGAATCTGGATTGCATGACCGTAACAGGAAAGACTGTGGGAGAAAATATTAAAAACTGTGTGAACAAAAACCCAGAGGTTATCCGTCCTGTGGAAAATCCTTACAGCCAGACCGGAGGTCTTGCAGTTCTTACAGGAAACCTGGCTCCGGACGGCGGCGTGGTAAAACGCAGCGCAGTTTGTGAGGAAATGATGGTACACGAAGGTCCTGCCAGAGTCTTTGATTGTGAAGAAGATGCCATTGCAGCTATTAAAGGCGGAAAAATCGTGGCAGGCGATGTGGTGGTCATCCGCTATGAAGGACCAAAAGGCGGTCCTGGTATGAGAGAAATGCTGAATCCTACTTCTGCTATTGCTGGCATGGGTCTGGGTTCACTGTGGCCCTGATTACAGATGGACGTTTTTCCGGAGCATCCAGAGGAGCTTCCATTGGACATATTTCACCGGAAGCAGCCGTGGGAGGACCTATTGCATTAGTAGAAGAGGGGGATATTATTCGTATTAATATTCCTCAGACCACACTGGAGCTGGAGGTTTCAGAGGAAGAACTGGCAAGAAGAAGAGCCAACTGGCAGCCAAGAGAGCCAAAGGTGACCACAGGCTATCTGGCGCGGTATGCAGCTATGGTGACCAGCGGAAACCGGGGTGCAGTGCTGGAGATTCAAAAATAAACAGAGAACGGGGGAACTTTTTATGCAGCTTACTGGCGCGCAGATTGTAATTGAATGTTTGAAAGAACAGGGCGTAGATACTGTTTTTGGGTACCCTGGAGGAACCATTTTAAATATTTATGACGAATTGTATAAGCATCAGGAGGAAATCCATCATGTGTTGACTTCCCATGAACAGGGAGCAGCCCATGCAGCGGATGGCTACGCACGTTCCACAGGAAAAGTAGGGGTGTGTCTGGCAACCAGCGGTCCGGGAGCAACCAACCTGGTTACGGGAATTGCCACAGCCTATATGGATTCCATTCCGGTAGTAGCCATTACCTGTAATGTAGGACTGCCCCTTCTTGGAAAGGACAGTTTCCAGGAAGTGGATATTGCAGGGGTAGTGATGCCCATTACCAAACATAGTTTTATTGTAAAAGATGTAACCAAACTGGCAAAAACCATCCGCAGAGCCTTTGTTATTGCCAAAAGCGGCAGACCGGGACCGGTGCTGGTGGATATTACCAAGGATGTTACCGCAAATATGACAGAATTTCTTCCGTACAAACCAAAGCCTGTGAAGCCTTATATTAAGGAAATACAGCAGGAGACGCTGGAAGAAGCGGCAAAACTCATAAATGCTTCCAAACGACCGTTTATTTTCGTAGGAGGCGGCGCAGTTGCAGCAAATGCCTGGGAGGAAGTGCGGGAACTGTCTCATAAGATACAGGCACCTGTCACAGATTCTCTTATGGGAAAAGGAGTGTTTTCAGGGGAAGACCCTTATTATACGGGAATGTTGGGCATGCACGGAACCAAAGCATCCAATCTGGGGGTAACCAAATGCGACCTGCTCATTGCCATTGGAGCCAGATTTTCAGACCGCGTCATTGGAAATCCAAGGAACTTTGCCAGAAATGCCAGGATTATCCATATTGATGTAGATGGTGCAGAAATGAATAAGAATGTATTGACAGACTGCGGCATTATTGGGGATGCGAAAGAAGTGCTCATAAGATTAAATGCACTGGTAAATCCCACTGAACATAAAGAATGGATAGAAGAAATACAGGAACTGAAAGCAGCCTATCCTCTTAGGTATCACCCGGAAGGCTTACCGGGCCTGCCATTATTGAGGAACTGTACAAACAGACCAATGGAGACGCCATTATTGTCACAGAGGTGGGACAGCATCAGATGTGGCTGCCCAGTATTATAAATACAATATGCCCCGGAAGTTTTTGTCCTCAGGAGGTCTTGGAACCATGGGCTATGGTCTGGGAGCAGCCATTGGAGCGAAAATGGGAAATCAGGATAAAGTGGTTATCAATGTGGCAGGGGATGGATGTTTCCGCATGAATATGAATGAAATTGCCACAGCCACCAGAAACAATATGCCTTTGATTCAGGTGGTAGTGAATAATCAGGTTCTGGGAATGGTACGTCAGTGGCAGACCTTATTCTACGAAGGAAGATATTCGAATACCATATTAAGAGATAAAGTGGATTTTGTGAAGCTGGCAGAGGCCATGGGAGCGGTAGGAATCCGCGTGACCAGAAGAGAAGAACTGGCAGAAGCCATTCAAAAGGCCATTGAGCTGAATACAACGGTAGTTCTGGACTGCATCATTGACAGTGACGATAAGGTATTTCCTATGGTTCCGGCAGGAGCCAATATTGAGGATGCCTTTGATGAAGAAGATTTAAAGGCAAAAGACAAGTAGAATGTCCACTGTAAAAAGACAAATGTTTTTATTGACAAGAATATCACAAAAGAGTAAAATATGAAACAATGAAGGAAGAGCTGTCGTATTCGTTTTTGTAATACGGCAGCCCCTTTATAAAATGGGCGCATTGATGCGCTAATGAATTGCTTTATAAAAGAAAGAGGAATAGCAGGGAATAAGACAGGAGGAGAGAGGCATGAGCAGAGTTTATAACTTTTCAGCAGGTCCGGCGGTACTGCCGGAGGTAGTGTTACAAGAAGCAGCAGAAGAAATGATGGATTACAGGGGATGCGGTATGTCTGTTATGGAAATGAGCCACCGTTCCAAAATGTTTGAAACGATTATACAGGAGGCAGAAGCTGACCTTCGGGAGCTGCTTCAGATTCCGGATAACTATAAGGTGCTGTTTCTGCAGGGGGGAGCAAGCCAGCAGTTTGCCATGATTCCCATGAATCTTATGAAGAACCGGGTAGCAGATTATATTGTTACCGGACAATGGGCAAAAAAAGCATGGCAGGAAGCCAGGAAATATGGAAAGGCAAATAAAATTGCTTCCTCAGAGGATAAGACTTTTTCCTACATACCGGATTGTTCAGACCTGGATATCAGCCCGGATGCTGATTATGTGTATATTTGTGAAAATAATACCATTTATGGCACAAAATTTAAAAACTCTGCCAAATACCAAGGGCAAAATCCTGGTTTCTGATGTTTCCTCCTGTTTCCTGTCAGAACCTATGGATATCAGTAAGTATGGGATTGTATACGGTGGAGTTCAGAAAAATATCGGACCGGCAGGCATGGTGATTTCCATTATCCGGGAAGATTTGATTACTTCGGATGTGCTGGAGGGAACACCTACTATGCTTACCTATAAAACCCATGCAGATGCAGACTCCCTTTATAATACGCCAAACTGTTATTGTATTTACATGTGCGGTAAGGTGTTTAAATGGCTGAAAGCCATGGGGTGGATTAAGTGCTATGAAGGAACGGAATGAAAGAAAGGCAAAATTGCTCTACGATTTTCTGGATGAGAGCCAGTTATTCAAGGGAACCGTGGTTCCAAAGGATCGCTCTTTGATGAATGTTCCTTTTGTTACAGGAAATCAGGAGCTGGATGCAAAATTTGTAAAAGAGGCTGCAGAGGCAGGGCTTGAGAACCTGAAAGGGCACCGCAGCGTGGGTGGTATGAGAGCCAGTATTTATAATGCAATGCCAGTGGAAGGGGTAGAAGCTCTGGTGGCATTTATGAAGAAATTTGAGAAGGAGAATGGCTGATATGTATCGTTATCATTGTTTAAACCCAATTTCTCAGGTTGGCTTAGAGAAATTTCCAGGAAAATATGAAAATACGGATAAAATAGAAGAAGCTGAAGCTATTCTGGTAAGAAGCGCAGATATGCATGCAATGGAACTGCCTGAAAAAACCGCAGCAGTGGCAAGAGCAGGAGCCGGAGTCAATAACATTCCTATTGAAGCTCTGGGCAAAAAAGGTGTGGTAGTGTTTAACACACCGGGAGCTAATGCAAATGGTGTGAAGGAAATGGTTCTTGCAGGAATGCTTTTGGCTTCCAGGGATATTGTAGGTGGTATTGAGTGGCTGGAAAAACAGGAAGCCACAGAAGATCTTGCAAAGAAAGCAGAAAAGAAGAAAAAACAATTTGCCGGATGTGAAATCAGCGGGAAAAAGCTGGGAATCATTGGACTTGGCGCTATTGGTGTGAGGGTGGCAAATGCAGCAGTACATCTTGGCATGGAAGTTTATGGTTATGACCCCTTTATTTCCGTAGATGCTGCATGGAGTCTTTCCAGAAGTATTCATCATATTAATGATATCAGCTGTATTTACAGGGAATGTGATTACATTACCATTCATGTGCCTCTTATGGATAGTACCAGGAATATGATTGGCGCAGAGGAAATTGCCCAGATGAAGGAGGGCGTAGTGCTTCTGAATTTTGCCAGGGATTTGCTGGTGGATGAAGAAGCTCTGGCTGAAGCCCTTCAAGCTGGAAAAGTAAAGAAATATGTAACAGACTTTGCCAACCCTATTGTAGCGAAGGCGCCCAATACTCTGGTAACTCCTCATCTGGGAGCTTCCACGGAGGAATCGGAAGACAACTGTGCAGTGATGGCAGTAAAACAGCTCATGGACTATCTGGAAAATGGAAACATTAAAAATTCTGTAAATTATCCAAACTGCGATGCAGGAACCTGTGTGGATGAAGGAAGACTTACCATTAATCACAAAAACATTCCTAACATGATTAGCCAGTTTACCAAAGTTCTGGGTGATGCGGGAGTGAATATTTCAAACATGACCAATAAGAGTAAAGGGGATTTGGCTTACACCATTCTGGATGTGGCAACACCCATTTCCCAGGAAGTGGCAAAGAATTTGAAGGCCATTAACGGAGTGTATCGGGTGCGCATAGTGAAGTAAAAAAAGATTGTGTTGCAAATGGGACGGTTGTTGCAACGGGACGCAAATGGAGAGTATGTGTACGCAGGCTGAGCCGGAACTGCATACATACTCTCCACTTGCTGTTTTTGGCAGGCAATCTTTTCTTTGGAGCTATTTACCCTGGCTAGTTAATTTGTTTTTTTAGGCTTTTTGTCTTTTGGTTGTTTTTATTTGGACTGGTTCAGTAGTTTTTTCAGGTCTTTTTCTGGAGTGGTGATGGGGGCTATGTTGTAGGTTTCTACCAGGTAGTTCAGCACGTTGGGGGAAATAAATGCCGGAAGGGAAGGACCTAGCAGTATATTTTTGATTCCCAGGTGCAGGAGGGTCAATAAAATACATACAGCTTTTTGTTCATACCAGGACAGTACCATGGAAAGGGGCAGTTCATTTACGCTGCACTGGAAGGCTTCGGAGAGGGCTACAGCTACTTTGATGGCGCTGTAAGCGTCATTACATTGTCCCATATCTAAAAGACGGGGAAGTCCGCCAATGGTACCAAGGTCCAAATCATTGAAACGATATTTGCCACAGGCAAGGGTGAGAATCACACTGTCTTTTGGTGTCTGTTTTACAAATTCTGTGTAGTAGTTACGGCCTGGTTTTGCACCGTCACATCCGCTACCAGGAAGAAATGCTTGATGGCGCCGGATTTAACTGCTTCGATTACTGTATCTGCCACAGAGAGAACTGTATTGTGAGCAAAGCCTGTCAGAACCTTTTCTCCGCCATTGATTCCTGTAAACCTCTGGTCTTCCGGGTATCCCCCAAGATCCAGGGCTTTTTCAATTACAGGTGTAAAATCCTTATCCTCGCCAATGTGTACCAGTTCTGGATAAGATACTACTTCTGTGGTAAATATCCGGTCAGCATAGCTTGCCTTTGGAGGCATGAGACAGTTGGTGGTAAACAGAACAGGAGCAGGAATATCTGCAAATTCCTTCTGCTGATTCTGCCAGGCTGTTCCAAAGTTTCCTTTTAAGTGTGCATATTTTTTTAGTTCCGGATATGCGTGGGCAGGGAGCATTTCTCCATGAGTATAAATGTTGATGCCTTTCCCTTCCGTCTGTTCCAGAAGCTGTTTTAAATCATAAAGGTCGTGTCCTGAAATTACAATAAAAGGGCCTTTTTCTACAGTAAGGCTGACTTCAGAAGGAACTGGATTTCCGTAAGTTTCTGTGTTAGCTTTGTCCAGAAGAGCCATGCATTTCAGATTTATTTCCCCTACCTCCATGACAATAGGAAGCAATTCTTCCATACCCCAGTCATCCATGCCAATGGCAGAAAGAGCTTTGTAGAAAAATCTGTTAATTTCTGCATTCTGATAACCAAGTACCTTTGCGTGGTAAGCATAAGCTGCAAGACCGCGGATACCAAAGAGAATCAGAGATTTGAGAGAACGAATGTCCTCATTGGCATTCCACAGTTCCTTCATGGGGTAAGGCTCTGCAGCTATTTTTTCGATAAATGCGGAAAGCGTAGCATCATTGAAATTTACGTTGGTAAGTGTGGAAAAAAGTCCTTCCACAACAAGTTTATCGGTGGCTTCTGTCATAAGCTTTTCATTTCCGTTGATATCTTTGGCAAGGCCAATAAGGGCACCTGTTAATTGGTCCTGAAGATTTGCAGTATCTGCTTTTTTGCCACACACACCAGCGTTTCCTGTACAGGCAGAACAGCCAGCTGTTTGTTCACATTGAAAACAAAACATGTTTCTATCCATTTTTTATCCTCCATTTCATTGACTTTATGGTCTGATTATAGTATGTTAAATGAAACAATGCGGTTGTTTTTACAACGGAAAGAGATATTTTATGAAAAAAATATATTTCGGTTCTCAAAAGAACGAAGATGTTTGCAGGGGTGAGAGAGGAGGAAATTGCATTGATACTCTCTTGCTGGATGCAAGGCTTTATACTTATAAAAAGGGAGAATATGTTCTGCGGCAGGGTGGACATTTAAGTGATATTACTATTTTGGTTGAGGGAAATCTTCATATCCAAAAGGATGATTATTGGGGAAAACGCAGTATTCTGGGACAAATCGCTGCAGGGGAAATCTTTGGTGAGGCCTATGTAGCGCCGGAAAGCAGCGCTCTGCTTCATGACGTGGTTGCTGTAGAGGACAGTGCTGTTATTTTCTTTGATGTGAAGCGAATCCTGACAACCTGTTCCTCTGCCTGTCGCTTTCACACCATGGTTGTGCAAAATTTATTTTTTGCAATTTCTGAAAAAAATCGAAAATTAGTGCAGAAGCTGGGGCATATGTCAAAGCGCTCCATTCGGGAGAAATTGATTTCTTATTTATCAGAAGAGGCTAAAAAACAGAATTCCTCTAGCTTTACCATTCCCTTTAATCGTCAGCAGCTTGCAGATTTTCTCTCTGTTGACCGCAGTGCCATGTCAAATGAACTCTGCAAAATGCGGGATGAGGGACTTTTGGAGTTTGAGAAGAATTGTTTTCAGTTAAGAGTCGCTGATTCAGAATAAAGCAAGAGGAACGGGTATAGAAGAATGGAGATGGGGGAGAAAGCATGAAGAAAGAAAGCATGAAGAAAAAAAGCAGATGGCATTCTTTTTGGAAAGGATACCGCAGGGGATTGAGGTGTTTCAGGTGGCTGTGTTCTTTGAAACGGAATTACAGGAAACTTCAAAGAACCTTAAAAGTAATTAGAAAACAATAAGGAATACAGGAGGAATTCATTATGGCAGATATCAAACCATTTCGCGCAGTGAGACCAAGAACTGCGTATGCGGCAGAAATTGCTGCGCTTCCCTATGATGTGTACAACAGAGAAGAGGCAAGAAAGGAAGTTGAAAAGAATCCCATGTCCTTTTTGAAGATTGACCGCCCGGAAACCCAGTTTCCCAGAGAACAGGACATGTATGCCCCGGAAGTATATCAGCAGGCAGCGAAAACTTTGTGGGGAATGTTAGACGAAGGAAAATTCTGTGAAGAGCAGAAGGATTGCTATTATGTTTATGAAATCGGCACAGAAGAACATACGCAGACGGGAATCGTGGCCTGTGCGTCCATAGATGATTATTTGAATCAGGTGATTAAACGCCATGAGAATACCAAGCCGGAGAAAGAAGCAGACCGCATTCGTCATGTAACCGTATGCCAGGCTCAGACAGTCCTATCTTTCTGGCGCATCGCCACAGCCGGAGCTTCGCAGACTTCTGGATATTAAGAAACGCTCTCACCCTGTGTATGATTTTTGCTCAGAAGATGGAATTTCTCACAGAGTATGGGTAATAGAGGACCAGCTTACCATAGATAAAATAACAAGTTTGTTTCAGAATATGGATAGCATTTACATAGCAGATGGCCATCACAGGGCAGCTTCCGCCATTAAGGCTGGATTAGAAAAGCGAAAAGAACATCCGGATTATAATGGGACAGAGGAATTTAATTATTTCCTGTGTACCTTATTTGCTTCGGATGAATTGAAGATTCTGACTATAATCGTGTGGTCAAGGATCTGCATGGCTACAGCAAGGAAGAATTTCTGGAAAAGGCAGGAGAGCGCTTCCTGGTGGAAGAGAGAGGCGCGGAGCCGGTGCAGCCGGAGAAGAAAGGCGTTTTTGGCATGTACCTGGATAAGACCTGGTATCGTCTGGAAATACGGGAAGCCTATGTTTCCAGGATGCAGTGGAAGGTTTGGACGTGTCTTTGCTTCAGAATCATCTTCTGGAGCCTGTTCTTGGCATAGAAAAGCCGGGGGCAGACCCGCGGATTGACTTTATTGGAGGTATCCGGGGACTTTCTGAACTGGAAAGGAGAGTGGAACAGGACTGTAAGGTAGCTTTTTCCATGTATCCAACCAGTATGGAGGAATTGATGCAGACAGCAGACGAAGGCAGATTAATGCCTCCTAAATCCACCTGGTTTGAGCCAAAGCTTAGAAGTGGATTGTTTATTCACAGAATCTAAATATACAAAATAAATACAAAAAAATGCCCCGGAAGGCAGTTCAGGAGTCCTGAATATGTTTTTCCGGGGCTGTTTTTTCATTGCTTTTTAATAACCGTCTACATGAAGGAGTTCATGTACTTTTCCTTTCAGCAGACCGTCATACAGAGACATAATCAGTGGATTTTCATCTGCTTTACGGATGCTGGTAATATTATCTGCCTGATACAGACCTTCACTTCTGGCAACTTTTGTGCGACTTCCGGCTCTTGGAGGCTGGCCTCCTCCCATAATGCAGCCTCTGCGGCATGCCATGATTTCCACAATATGGTAATGCTTTTTGCCGCTTTTAATATTTTCCATCACTGTACGGGCATTGGCAAGTCCGCTGGCAACACACACATTCAAAGGAATACCCTTATAGGTTACAGAGAATTCTTTGATACCGTCATCACCTCTGGCGCCGGATTCTGCTACCGTATCCATGGTTGCTTTATCATGCTTATCTGCAAATCGGCGAAGCATGGCTTCCGTTACACCACCGGTTACACCGAAGATAACACCGGCGCGGAACCAAAGCCAAATGGCATGTCACAGGCTTCCGGAGTAAGGGTGGCAAATTCAATACCGGAGTTTTTAATCATACGGATTAATTCTGTGGTAGTGATAACCACATCTGTGTCCTGTTCTCCCTTGGTAAAGTTGTTTGGACGCAGGATTTCCATTTTTTTGGCAGTACAAGGCATAATAGAAACCACAAAGGTTTTCTTTCCCTGGTTCTTCTCATATCCCCGGTAATATTCTTTAATTACAGCAGAGAACATCCCCTGAGGAGAACGACAGGTGGAAAGATTATCCTTGTATTCCGGATACTGGTCGCATAGGAATTTCACCCACGCAGGGCAGCAGGAGGTGAATAAGGGGAGATTTTCTCCGGTTCCCACACGCTCTAAGAATTCTTTTGATTCTTCCATAATGGTAAGGTCAGCAGAAAAGGCAGTATCATAAACTTCATCAAAGCCCATACGGTGAAGAACTGCAACGATTTTGCCCATGACACTGTTTCCTTTATTCAGACCAAAAGCATCTCCAACAGCTACCCGGACTGCCGGCGCAATCTGAGCAACCACTCTGGTATCCGGGTCTGAAATAGCATCCCATACTTCATCCATGTGCGTTTTAATGCTGATTGCTCCGGTAGGGCAGTATACCCGGCACTGTCCGCAGCTTACGCAGTCTGTGGCAGAAAGCGGTTTGTCGAAAGCAGGCATGACCATGGCATCTGTACCGCGGAAAGCAAAGCCCAGTACTCCAAGGCCCTGGATTTCGCTGCAGGCGCGTACACAGTCACCGCAGAGAATACATTTATTAGGGTCGCGAACCAGAGCAGGAGAGCTGGTATCTAAAGGACGCTGCTCTCTGGCATTCTGGAAACGAACAGTGGTAATATTCATTTTGTGAGCTAAATCCTGAAGCACACATTCCCCGCTTTTTACACAGGTGGTACAGTCGCGGCAGTGGGCGGAGAGCAAAAGCTCTACAATTAATTTTCGGTATTTTTTGATTTTTCCTGAGTTGGTGTAAATCACCATACCGTCTCTTGGCTCCTCGGAACAGGAGGCAAAGGTGCGGCCCCGGTCATCCTCTACGGTACACAAACGACAGGCGCCAAAGGTAGATACCTCAGAGTGATAGCAAAGGGTAGGCAGATTGATGCCAGCATTTCGAATGACAGAAAGGACATTTTTCTCATCTGTAAATTCCACTTTTCTGCCGTCTATTGTCATAAATCCCATAATAAGCCCTCCTAATATTCAACATATACTGCATCAAATGCACAGTTTTCCCGACAGGCATCACATTTAATACAGAGATTTGGATTAATGTGGTAAGCTTCCTTGCGGACACCGGTAATAGCCCCCACCGGACAGTTTTTGGCACATTTTCCACAGCCCTTGCAAAATTCAGGGTTAATTACATATTTTCTCATGGCAGTACAGTTCTTGGCAACGCACTTGTGTTCCAGAATGTGCTGTTCATATTCCTTGCGGAAGGTTTTCAGGGTGCTGATAACAGGCAGAGGAGCGCTTTTTCCAAGTCCGCAAAGTGCCATGCTTTTTACCATGGTTGCCAGCTCTTCCAAAGTGTCCAGGTCTTCCAGTTTGCCTTCCCCGTTTACAATACGTTCCAGAATTTCCAGCATCCGCTTGGTACCTTCCCGGCAAGGTACACATTTTCCACAGGATTCCCGCTGGGTAAAACTCATGAAGAAACGTGCAACCTCTACCATGCAGGTATTTTCATCCATAACAACCAATCCGCCGGAGCCCATAATGGCATTGTATTTTTTTACATTATCAAAATCCAGTCCCACATCCAGATGGTCAGCAGTTAAACAGCCGCCGGAAGGACCGCCGATCTGAATGGCTTTGAAATCACCGCCGCCTTTGATGCCGCCTCCAATGTCATAGATAATTTCTCTTAAAGTAGTTCCCATGGGAACTTCAATAAGCCCGGTATTTTCAATGGCTCCTGTAATGGAGAAGGTTTTGGTTCCGGGACTTCCCTCTGTACCAATGGTCTTAAACCAGTCTGCGCCCTTTAAGATAATGCCGGGAACATTGGCAAAGGTTTCTACATTGTTTAAAACCGTTGGTTTTGCCCACAGACCTTTATCTACAGTACGCGGTGGTTTTACACGAGGCATACCTCTGTCACCTTCAATGGAAGCAGTAAGGCAGATCCTTCACCGCAGACAAAAGCGCCGGCGCCCCGGTTAATATGCATATGGAAGGAGAAATCCGTTCCAAGGATGTTATCACCTAACAGACCTTTTTCCTCTGCCTGACGGATGGCTTTGCGAAGCCGGGCAACAGAGAGAGGATATTCTGCACGAACATAAATATAACCTTCCTGTGCGCCTACCGCATAAGCGGCAATGGACATACCTTCAATCAGGCGGTATGGGTCGCCTTCCATAACACTTCCGTCCATAAAGGCGCCCGGGTCACCTTCATCACCGTTGCATACCACATAGTGTTCTTTTACGTCCTTGTGGGCTGCCACCTGTTTCCATTTTCTTCCTGCCGGGAAGCCGCCGCCTCCTCTTCCACGGAGTTTGGATTTATCTACTTCTTCTAAAACATTTTCCGGGGTCATGTCAAAGAGCGCCTTTGCCAGGGCGTCGTAGCCGCCGGAAGCTATGTATTCATCTAAAGATTCTGCATCAAATTTTCCACAGTTTTCCAGAACAATACGGGTCTGCTTTGCAATGAAAGGAATCTCATCAGGAGAAGCAAAGCTTTCTCCGTTTTTCTTATAAAACAGCCGCTCTACCGGCTCTTTGTTCAGAACAGTACGCTGGAAAATTTCAGTACAATCTTCTTCCTGTACTTTTACATATTGATAATGCAGAGGTTCGATTCTTACCAGAGGTCCAAGTTCGCAGATACCCTGGCAGCCGGTTTTAATAGCGCCGATATGGGGCACGTCTTTTTGAAATTCTACGGTGACTCCTTCTAAATCCTTGCATAATTCTAACATCTTCTGATAAATTTTTTCAGAACCAGAAGCAACACAGCCAGTTCCGGCGCACACCAGGATTCGGCAGTTATAGGAGTCCAGTTCTTTTTGGGCGTCTTCCCGTTCTTTTAATAAAGCATCTCTGTTTTCAATTATCATACATTCTCACCTCGCAGTTGTGCAATTAATTCCAGGGCTTTTTCAGGGGACATGGATGGATATACTTCATTGTTTACGGTCATAGTGGGCGCTAATCCGCAGGCGCCAAGACAGGAAACTGTCTCCACTGTAAAAAGCATGTCATCTGTGGTGTGTTTTTTCTTGCTGAGTCCCAGCTCCTTTTGCAGAGCTTCCAGAATCGGAAGGGATTTACGCACATGACAGGCAGTTCCGTCGCAGACCTTGATAATGTACTTTCCCTTTGGTTCAAAAGAAAAGTTTTCATAAAAGGTTGCTACACTGTAGGCTTTTGCCTCGCGAACTCCGATTTCTTTTGCAACATAGGTCAGTAATTCACCGGGCAGATAGCGGTATTCAGCCTGAATGTCCTGCATAATGGGAATTAAAGAGCTTGCTTTGCGGCCATAGAATTCAATAATTTCGTCAGCTTTTTCATAATAACTTTGGTCAAGCATGCTTTGTTACCTCCTCATAAGATAGTAAACCTCTCTAAACGAAGTTATTTCTATTATACTTGATATATAGAAAATGCACAATGATTTCTGAAATAAAAAATGAAAATTATGCAAATCAGCAGAGTAATGAATTTTCCAATGGCTTTACAATAGAATAGTTTGATGATAAAATAAAAAAAAGGAGGGTGCGGATTATGTCTGACAAATTATATGAAATGATGGATTGGGCTGAAATCGAAGCCATTGTATATTCCGAAGAAAGTGAACCAAAGAAGATTTTAGGTCCAAGAGTAACAGAAGAAGGAATTTTAATTCAGTGTTTTCTTCCAGGTGCCAAAAAGGTGAAGGTGCTTCTTGGAAGAGGAAAACAGGATTGTGATATGGTAATGGAGGATGAGGCAGGATTTTTTGCAGCTCTGTTTTTGGGAGATAGAATTCCCAAATACCAGTTGGAAGCAACTTATGAGGAAAATGGGGAGACAAGAACAGAGAAGTTTTATGACCCCTATGCATTTGAAAGCCAGATTACTCCAGAGGAGGAGCAACAGTTTGATGCAGGAATCTGCTATAACATTTATGAGAAGCTGGGCGCGCATCCCATGAAAATCAAAGGTGTGGAAGGTGTATATTTTGCAGTCTGGGCTCCAAATGCCATGCGTGTCAGTGTGGTAGGAGACTTTAACCAGTGGGATGGAAGAGTGCATCAGATGAACCGTCTGGGAATCTCCGGGATTTACGAACTGTTTATTCCCGGATTGAAACCGGGAGCTTTATATAAATATGAAATCAAAGCAAAAGGCTCTCTGGTTTATCTGAAATCAGACCCTTATGGAAATGAGGCAGAAATGCGCCCAAACACAGCTTCTATTGTGACGGATCTAAACCAGTATTCCTGGGAGGATGCCAGGTGGATGAAGGAGCGTAAACAGCTTCAGGATGAGAAGAAACCTGTGGCTGTTTATGAGCTGCATCTTGGCTCCTGGAAAAAACCGGAGGATAAGGAAAGGGTATTTTATAATTACCGGGAAATTGCCCCTATGCTGGCTTCTTATGTAAAGGAGATGGGATATACTCATGTGGAGCTGATGCCGGTTATGGAGCATCCTCTGGATGAGTCCTGGGGATATCAGGTGACCGGATATTATGCCCCTACCAGCAGATACGGAACCTGCGAAGATTTTATGTATTTTATGAATTACATGCATCAGCAGGGAATCGGAGTGATTCTGGACTGGGTGCCAGCACATTTTCCAAAAGATACCTTTGGGTTGTCAAACTTTGACGGAACCTGCCTTTATGAGCATCTGGATCCAAGACAGGGGATGCATCCCACTGGGAACCCTGATTTATAATTATGGACGTCCACAGGTAAAGAATTTCCTGATTTCCAATGCTTTATTCTGGATTGAGAAATACCATGCAGACGGTATCCGTATGGATGCAGTGGCGTCTATGCTGTATCTGGACTACGGAAAAAATGATGGAGAATGGGTGGCAAATATTTACGGTGGAAATGAAAACCTGGAAGCCATTGAGTTTTTGAAACACCTGAATTCTATTTGTAAGAAAAAACATCCTGACGTGCTGCTGATTGCGGAAGAATCTACGGCATGGCCTCAGATTACTGGCAAGGTAGAGGAGGACGGACTGGGCTTTGACTATAAGTGGAATATGGGATGGATGAATGATTTCATTGATTATATGTGCAAAGACCCGCTGTTTCGGGGCGGAGCCCATGATGAGCTGACCTTTAGCATGGTTTATGCTTACAGTGAAAAGTTTTTGCTGAGTCTTTCTCATGATGAAGTGGTACATGGAAAGGGTTCTCTTCTGAATAAGATGCCGGGAGAAAAAGAGAAGAAATTTGCTAACTTAAGAGTTGCCTGTGGATTTATGCTGGGACATCCCGGCAAGAAGCTTTTGTTCATGGGACAGGAATTTGCTCAGGAACGAGAATGGTCGGAGCAGAGAGGACTGGACTGGGAGCTGTTAGAAGACAAGCAGCATAAACAGATGCAGGACTATATGAAAGCATTATGGGCTCTGTATCAAGAACAGCCGGCTTTGTATGAACTGGATTATGACCCTGCCGGTTTTGAGTGGATTAATCACATGGAATACGATAAGAGTATGCTGACCTTTATGCGAAAAGGAAAGAAACGGGATACTACATTAGTATTTGTTTGTAATTTCTCAGACGTGGCTTATCCGAAATATCAGATGGGCGTGCCATATCCAGGCAAATATAAGGAAATTTTCAACAGTGATGCGAAAAAATTCGGTGGAAGCGGTGTGGTAAATGCCAGAGTAAAAGCATCGAAAAAGGAAGAGCGCGATGAGCGGAAGCATTCTATAGTGATTAACGTAGCGCCACTGTCTGTACAGATTTTCTCTTTTACAAAAAATGAGACAAAAAAGGCGGAGAAGAAAGCAGAGGAAAAAACGCCGAAAGTTTCCAAAGTAAGAAAAACACTGGAGGAAAAAATTGAGGCGGAGCGGCAGCAGGAAGAAAAGAAGTATGAAGCCAAACCATCCAAACCAGCGAAAGCAGTGAAGGAAGAGAAAAAAGCCAAAAAAGGCGGAAATAACAGAGAAGCCTGAGAAAAAACTGAAGAGTCAAAACTGAAAAAAACGGTAAAAAGAAAGAAACAGGAAAAATAAAAAACAAAGAGGCTGTCGCGCAAAAGGCAAAATAGCGCTTTTGGCGGCGGCCTCCTTTAAAGGACGGGATTTATGAGAATTTTTTTAACAGATGTACTTGGAGAAGTAGGAGAAACCCTGGAGACAGAAGGCTTACGGGGATTTTTTGAGCAGTATCTTACCTGGGATTACTGGGAAACAAAGATACCTTTAATTGGAAATTTTGCAGGACGTGTTCTCCTGGCAATTTTGGTCTATGTGATTGCCAGCAAGTTGATTCATAAGCTGTGTAAAATTATTGTGGCGTCCATGAAAAGAGCAAATGCGGATACCGGTGTCACACAGTTTGTGTCTTCTTTTGTAAAGGCAACCTTATATGGACTTTTGATTATTACCATTGCCACCAGCTTTGGAGTGAAGGAGTCTTCCATTGCAGCACTTCTGGCTTCCAGTGGTGTTGCTATTGGTCTTGCTTTGCAGGGTGGGTTATCCAACCTGGCCGGTGGTGTGATTATTTTGATTTTACGGCCTTTTGTAGTGGGAGATTATATTATTGAGTGTACGGACAAACAGGAAGGAACTGTAGTAAAGATTGACTTGTTTTACACTACGCTGTCCACTGTGGATAACCGGAGAATCACCATTCCAAATGGTAATCTTACCAGCGCCAGCATTGTCAATGTAACAGCAAGGGACCAGAGAAAGCTGGAAATCAAAGTAGAGATTGCCTATTCTTCTGATTTGAAAAAAGCGAAGGGTATTTTGGAACGCCTGCTTCATGAGGATGAACATGTTCTGTCAGACCAGGAAATGCAGGTATTTGTGGATGAACTGGGAGCCAGCGGTATTATGCTGGGACTTCGGGCGTGGGTAAATACAGAACAGTACTGGCCCACCAAATGGCGCCTGAATGAAGAGATTAAGCTGGCTTTTGATGAGGAAGGAATTGAAATTCCGTTTCCGCAGATGGATGTGCATATTCGTTAGAATGGAAAAATATGGTATTTTAGAGAGTATTTATAATTTTTAAGAATCACGAAATATTTTTTCCGCTGTTTTGGTGATAGAATAGAGCTAAGACAGAGAATGGAAGGAATGAGTAGTATGAAGACACAGGTTCTATATAAGAGCAGAACCGGAAATACGGAAATGCTGGCAAAAACGATTTTTGAAGCAATTCCGGGAAATAGTAAGGATATTGCCCTGTTAGACGGGCAGACCAATTATGACATGGCAGACCTTTATTTCATAGGCTTCTGGACAGACCGGGGAACAGCCAGCGTGGAAGTCCTGGATTATCTTGGAAGTCTGGAAGGGAAAAAAATAGCTTTATTTGGCACCTGCGGTATGGGAAACAGCCCGGAGTATTATAAGAAACTGGAAGACAATATTAAAGTCTTTATTGAAGATGACAATGAATACCTGGGCGCCTATATCTGTCAGGGAAAGATGCCCATTTCTGTAAGACAGAAATATATGGGGCATGAAAAATGAAAAAAAATGCCAGACAGGTGAATGCATGATTCAAAATTTTGATATGGCCATGCTGCATCCGGATAAGGAAGATTTGCAGAATGCCAGAGTGTTTGTGAAGGAAGTATTTGAGAAAATAAAAAGGGAAGCGTAGAGACATGAATAAAATAAAAGAAAAGTTTGCGAAATTTATGTATGGGAGATACGGGACAGACCGGTTAAATATGTTTCTCCTGATTGTGCTGATGGTTTGTGCGGTGGGAAATCTGTTTGTGAGAAATGCTTATTTTAGCGTACTTCTTACATCCTGGGAATTCCTGCTGATTATTTTGATTTATTACCGGATGTTTTCCAGAAATATTTCAAAGCGGTACGCTGAGAATCAGAAGTATCTGGCTATGGAAAACCGTGTCCGCAGATTTTTTGGAAAGAATAAGTACATTCAGCAGCAGAGAAAAGAATTTCATATCTATACCTGCCCTCAGTGTAAACAGAAAATCAGAATTCCGAAAGGAAAGGGAAAAGTAAGTATTCGTTGTCCAAAATGTGGAAGAGAATTTGTGAAGAACAGCTAGAGGAAAAAATATGTAAAGATGCGTGGTAAATGTCGATATACGTAAGAATACGTGATAAAATAAAACATGATAAGGAAAGGAGATACATAAAATGCCAATGACACCAAAAGAGATGGTAAAACATCTCAAAAAAATGGGTTTGAGGAAGTCAGGCAAAATGGTTCTCATATAACAATGAAGAACCGGTCTACTGGAAAAACAGTGGTGGTTCCTTATCACTCCAAGGCTATGAAAAGAGGATTGGAGCAGGCAATACTCAAACAAGCGGGGCTGAAATAAGCCCTGTTCCTGAAATAGAGATGGAGGTATTACGTATGGGCAAATTATTTTATCCGGCAATTTTTCACAAAGCAGAAGAGGGCGGTTTCTGGATTTCATTTCCAGATATTCCGGAGTGTCTGACTGAGGGAGATGATATGCAGCAGGCATATGAAATGGCAGTAGAGGCTTTGGGTCTTGCATTGGTAAACAGAAAGGAAGAAAAAGAGGAGATTCCAGTACCTTCCGAAATAGACAGAATCCAGGGAGAAGACGGAACACTTGTGAGTGTAGAGTTTGATATGCAGGAATATTTACGGAAACATAATTCAAAAGCAGTGAAAAAGACACTGAGCATACCAGAATGGCTGAACAAAGAGGCGACAGCAATGGGTGTGAATTTTTCACAGGTACTTCAGGAAGCGTTGATGAGTAAATTAAATATTGGAAGATAAGGTAAGAAGAACTTGGAGACAGGTTCTTGACTGGGAGGAAATAAAAAAGGTGGCTGAAATCCGTATAAACACTGGGTTTCAACCACCTTTTTGCATCAAGCTGAAAATGGGACTTGAACCCACGACCCCTTCATTACGAGTGAAGTGCTCTACCAACTGAGCTATTTCAGCGTTTCTTACGAAACAATATTTTACTGGATTTTCCATGTGCTGTCAAGGAAAACTTACAGGAGAATTGCAAGAGCTCTGGTGTATTTATCTTTTAAACGCTGGGTAAGTGTTTCTCTCTGGCTTAAATGGTCTTTCATATCAGCCAGTTTGACCCACCAGACTTCGGGATAAAGCTCCTGAGCATTCTTAATGGAGCGGATATATTCTTCATAGGTTTTTTCCTGGATGCGGTGTGTGATATAATGCATATGAACTGTCAGCTTTTGACCGGAATCCAGAGACAGGATTTCCTCTGCCGGACAGGCAGAATCCTCCCAAAGATCATGAAGCCATGCCAGGGCAATGCAGTGTTCTTTTAATGCCGGGGGAATCATGGGATTTTCTTCTGTAAATGCGGCAACTCTCTGAGAATGAAGATAGGTTTTCTCATCCAGAAAGCGTTTTGCCAGTTCCTTTGCTTCCTCTATCATCTGCAGTCCTCCTAGTATAATAATGGTGTAGTCAATAAGACTACTTAGTTAATAAGTTTCTATATTCAAGATAACAGAAGAAGGAGTTCTTCTTTCATCAGATGTTATCCTAAATAGTTATCATGTCTGACGG
>ENA-OQAA01000411-OQAA01000411.1-human-gut-metagenome-genome-assembly--contig:-NODE-411-length-30197-cov-3.782241_pt1 | contig 30197 bp, 28 predicted proteins | sample MGYA00242489_ERZ504515 | MGnify/ENA primary metagenome ERZ504515 (study PRJEB26092, sample SAMD00036237) | human gut metagenome | host: Homo sapiens | study: EMG produced TPA metagenomics assembly of... | reverse complement strand
ACCGCATCCGGCCTGTTAATATAACCATCCAGGTCTCTTGCGGAAATCGTTTCAATAGGCAGCATAAACTAGGTTTCCTTTTATTTTAGTATATGGCACAAAAGAGCAGAATGTCTCAAAAAGGTGGGTCCCCAAAAACTGTCTGCTCTTTATTCTTTCCCACATCAGGCAATTCTTCATTTCCGATTCCATGGTGTGTACCTGTATAGACACTATCCTCCACTCTCACAGAATACTCTTTTTCACCGCTTGCATTACCAATTATTCCACCTATATCATTGCGATAGACAATTTTTCCCGTTTGATCCTTATATTCTTCAGGGTCATTGATTTCTATTTCTCCGGTATTTTTACAATGGATAATCTAGAAAAACGCATCTTTCGAATTGATATATTTCGCAGATTTCTCATCATTATCTGTAGATAAATCTAACCCTTTTCCTACTTTCTTTTCTCCTTTGTGTAAATAATATTTTGTATCTATTATTGTATCAAATCCACAAAGCTCTTGGAATTCAATTCTGTCGGAATGCTGAGTATTTTCGTTCTATTCTTTCTTCATCAGCTGAACCTGTAATGTCATTCCCAACGCCGCTGCTATCCGCACCATCATTTCCAGGGATGGGTTATAATTACCGCTTTCAAATCTTGTAATGTTCGTTCTTGGAATTCCTGCACATTTTGCAAGATCTGCCTGCGTCATACCCTGGATTTTTCTGCAACGCACGTACTGCTCAATAACAGACTGCCTGATATTCTTCTGCTCTATTTCTATTACAATTTTCTGCTCACCTGATGCATAAATATAATCCATACTATTTCTCATAATTTGTACTCTCTTCCTCCATACGTATATGCAAATGTTTTCTGGACTTCTTATATTTTGAACAAAATTTTCCGGCAACATAATCTATTTTGTCTACACATATAAAATCTTTCCCTGTTTTTGTATTCACCATTAAAATGTCTCCAGGAACAACCGGAGCTTTTAATGTATAAATCCAAATATATCGTTTTCTGCTCTTTTTCCTCCATTTTCCATCAGAAAACTTTACATGAAATCCTCTGACAATTTTTCTCAGAGGTTGTTCAGCTACCCTTTCATAAACATCTGCATGTACATTATATTTTTTCGCCAGAAGATAAGATATGTAACCGTCCGTAAGCTGTTTATCCTCATCCACTACAATTGCATGAGGAAGCTTCTTCGTTTTCTGATAATATTGTTCATAATACCATATCTTCTCTGGTGAAGGATCCGACATCAATTCCGTTCTGATTTCCTTAATCGAGCAGGCATTCGTGAGTGTTCCGACCGAAATATAAGATAAAATCCCTTTCAGCCAATCCGCATTTCTCAATAGTTTTTCCGCACAGAAAACTACTGTATCACGATTTTTCCGTTCCACAGGGAGATACATGTTCGCAATACCGGAATAGTTCATGCCTGCGGACAGAAGCAGATCATCAATCTTTCTGATCAGTTCTTCGTTTTCCTGTTCATTGTCCATATCCAGATTTAAATATACTTCTAATGTTTCATTCATTAAAATTCCCCCTTTTCAAAGAATCATATATGATACCCACAATGTATCTTATACGGTTCTTTTTATCAAGAGGTTCCATTGAAAAATCAATGCTTTCTCAGTTGAAAATGCTATTTTGCAATTTTTAGCCTATTCGTGGTCTGGATGGAGCAGCTTGAATTAGCGGCATTTAACATGCGGTGTGATTACAGACAAAATGGAAAGAAGTATTTGACAATAGAAGCGATATAGGATTCCCCCGTTTATTTGTTTAGTGAATTTTTACTGAATCAGTAAGATGCTCTTAAGAGCAAGAATTTTATGACGCCAAATGCCTTAGACGGCATTGGGACAAATGTGCTTCGGCAGTACAGAATTACCGCCGACTTTATTCGTATTTCTCTTTTGTTTGCAGATAGTTCTCTGCATCTTTTACAAAATTTTGTATTGAATCTGCTTTTACCGCCAGTTTAAATAAAAACTTCAAATCTCCAAGTTCCTCCAGAGCTTCCATTCTGTCACGAAGTCTGTCTGGTACTTCTCCTAAATCTTCCAGGAGTTCAAAGATACCTTCCCTGGTTGCTTCTATTCGCCCCTCAATTCGGCCTTCCAACAGGCCCTCTTGCCTTCCTTCCTGCTTTTCTTCCCGCAGCATTTCTTCAAAAATCATATAGCGCTCTCCCATCTCACGGTCTGCTTTGATGTTGTGAATGGTCTCCTGGAACCGTTCACCAGTTTGTCCTGAAAATCCTCTTCACTTTCTTCTAAATCAGCCGTCACAAATTTCAGGAATCTGACAAGCTCTGCTGGAACTTTCTTCTCCCTGCATTCATTCCCAAAGGTATAACAATACAGATGCTCTCCAAAGGGATCAAAATCGCAGACAAAAATCACAAACGTATCCGGCATGGTTTCATAATCCTCTCCGCTTGCCAGAGCCTCCATTACCATCTGACTGTGGTAGTAGCGGCTGCGTTTTCCCAAAGCTGTCTTTTTCTTTACCTGCATTTCTACGTTGTAATGCGTATGATTTTCGTCTTCTGCATAGATATCCAGGCGGACACCCTTGTACTCCGGGTGGTAGACGATACTCTTCTCCTTGCTTACAACCACCTGTGCAATAGAGAAGCCAAGCACCATCTCAAGAAATCCCTTGCAATTTTCCTCCACACTCATGACTGCACCAAAAAGAAAATTGTCCTTAATCGTCAAATCCTGTAATGTTTTTCGTTTTTTCATATTTCCTCCAGTTCTACAGAGGAATCCTATAGAAAAGAGTATAGCATGTGTTCAAGGAAAAGACTACACTTTAACTTCTATAATTATCACCTTGTTTTTACTCTGGTATACTCTCCCTCACACACAGCATCCCATACCCCACCTTCTCATTTGGATACTCACCTCCCGTCATTCGTCTGGCGCCTCTTCGCAAATACGCCTTTACTTTCTCCCCATACAAAAACGGATCATTCCCTCTGACAATCCCCCATTCCATCAAAAGCGCCGCTGCCCCTGTGACAAAAGGTGCTGCAAATGATGTCCCCGTCTGCACAGCATATCCCCCTTCTGGGGCTGTCGTCTGAATATTCACCCCTGGCGCTACAATATCTGGCTTGACATCCCTGGTTACTCTGGTATAGCCTCTTCCTGAAAAATCAGCGTAGGACAAATATCTGGAATCATAGGCTCCTACTGAAATCACTTTTCTTGCTGTGGAAGGTATTGTCAAAGTGGTATCCGGGGTAGGAAAAAGAAATCTTGTGCCTAAATTTAAGACTCCACCTCCTGGCAGCCATAGATCATAACTCCCATCCACAATCTTCCCTGGAATCAAACGAATTTTCCACGTTCCACTGTCCACATACTGATTTTTGGGGATAAATTCCATATAAGCTCCTGAGAGAGGCTAAAAGGCGCTGGTTTTCCATAATAAAGCAGGATTTCAGTAGTACCTACTGTAAATCGCTGCGGTCCCAAAATTTCTTGAAAAGGCCCTACGATCTGGCCATTTGGATGAATCAGGATAACTTCCATTTCATCTATATACTGTTTCCAAATCTGTACATTCAATGTGGGTTCATAGGAATCTACATTCAGCGCTACCTCTTGATTTTCTCCTTCTGAAAGCCTTCCCGATGTATGCAAGGCGCCGTTTCCTTCATTTCCTGTTCCTACACAAATAACACTGCGTCCGAAATGAGCCGCTCCGTCAAGATAACTTTCCAAAAGAGATTCTCCACTGTGAGATCCATAATTATTTCCAAAACTAAGATTTAATGCCACCGGTTTTCCAAGAGCTACTGCCTGCCGCAGCACATAATCAATTCCCTGCATTAATTCTGTAGTTCTTGGAAATCCTCCTTCTCTGGAAGTACCAAGTTTCACCACAAGCAGATCACTGTCATAGGCAACCCCTCTATAAATGCCACCTGAAGCCCTGCCATTTCCTGCTGCAATTCCCATGACTCCTGTTCCATGCCCGCTTAAATCACGGCTTGGCAAAAGCCTTTCCCTCTCTGCCCTTGTGTCTGCCTCCAGCGCCGCATTAATCTGTTCTCTGGTGTATTCTGTCCCAATCACATATCCTTTCGGAGGATTTCCCTGGATACTCTGATCCCACAGCTTAAGGATTCTGGTACTTCCATCTTGATTCCGAAAATCCGGATGGCTGTAGTCTATACCAGAATCCACGCAAGCTACTAATATTCCCTTTCCTGTCAGTGGCATTCCAAGAGGTGAAAACTGACTTTGTACAGAAGTCATACAAGAAGCACTTTTCCCTTGATTTACAGCAAAAAATAAATGCTTTGGTTTTTCCACAAACTCAATCTGGGGATAATCTGTAAGCCTCTCTATCTGGCTCTCCGGTATCGTCAGAATAGCAAATCCATTCAATAGCTCCACTATGGGAATTTCAGCTCCGAGAACCTCTCTCAAATTGCCGGAATATTTCACAATCACTTCCCACTGCTTCTCTAACGAATCATATCCTACGTTTAATTGCAAAGATTTTTCACGTTCTCCAGGTGTGGCATCTAAGGCAAGATTCAGCATATTTTCTAATTTCTGGTCTGTCATAAATAACTTTTCACTCCCACTGAAAACTTATGCTAAAGTAGAACAGGGGATGCACGAAAAAATATTTTAATATTTTATAATACTTCTGCTCTCAATTGCCTTAATTTTGCCAGATACTTTCTTGCCTGCTTCTTTCTGTGAATGCTTGCAGCATATTCTCTCATCAAACCACAGTGTTGTTTCAAAGTATCTAAACTAATTCCTAGATTACCTACATTTCCCCAAAAGTCTAATGTACCTCTATCGGCTGTATACATATTTCCAAAGGAGTGTACCCCTACAGCAACGGCTGCACATGAAACAAATAATTCTTTTATAAAGCTATACATTTCCTGTTTGCATTCCATAAGCTTCTTCAAATCAACCTCTTCCATACTTTTATCATAGGAATCCAAAACATGATTTAACTCTATAACAAAATTTTTACGTACTCTTTCAAACTTTGGATCGGAACGCAATTCTATAAATTCGTGAAGCGGAATTCTTTCCATATCAACTGGTACATAAAATTGTATTTCTCTGCGAATTGTACCCAGTCTATCCATCATCCTTCTATTAACAGCATGAAAATTTCTTAAAGATGGGTCAGAGTATTTTGCATTATCTGTAATCATATCTATTTCTGTTTCTTTTGAAATAATCTCTGCTAATATACTCATATAGGCATATGCAACATCTTCATCTATGCAGATTCCTTCATCACATCTTTCACCTAATCCATTTTCCACACAATACTTTTCAAATTCATATGTATACTTCTCTGCATATAAGGTGTAATTGTGTCTCGCATACTTATTTCTCTTCCACCCCTCTGTATATGGCACAAAAAGCTTTTGTTTTTCTAAATAATGAACTGCTGCAATAGAAGCCAAATATCCGTCCTCATAACTAGGCGTATATGGACAAATCAGCTCCGTATTATTTAAAATATTCTTCATGGAATCACTCAAAGACCTTCTTGCTGCTACAGGGATAATGGGCCTAATTTCATCAATATACAGCAATGCAAATTTTAGAAAATTAGGGTCTTGAATCTCAAAATTTGGATAATATAGTAATCTGTGCATCTGATTCCTCCTCTATTTAAAATTGAATTTATATTTTATTTATCTTTTCTATTTTATCACTAAAACGAAAAACAGACCACCCGCAAGGACAGTCTGTTTTCCATTATTTTTTTAGAGGTAGTTTTTATTTATCTTTTGAGATAATATGATAAGGAAGAGCCACGCCACAATACCTCCAACCATATTTCCCAATGTTACAACAACAACATTATAAAGGTATGGACCGATTCCAACTTTGCCTGTCAGCAAAGATACACCAATACTGCTCATGTTGGCAACACTATGTTCAAAGCCACAGATCATGAATACGAAAATACACCAGAAAATCATAATCAGTTTTCCAGATTCTGATTTCATCTTAATTCCGCACCATACCGCAAGACAAACAAGAATATTACACAAAACAGCTTTCATAAAGAGAGGCACCGGAGCAGTTGTTGTTTTATTCGCTGCAAGATTTACAAAGTAATCACCAATTGCACCGGTAGGAACCTTTGCAGCTACAAAAAGTGCTGAGGATAACAGAGAACCCACCAGGTTTCCGATCCAGCAGAATCCCCACAGTTTAAATATATCACCCCATGCAGCAGTTTTTCTAAATCCAGCTGAGGCCATCACAAAGTTATTTCCTGTGAACAGATCTGCACCGGCCATAACAACCAGGCTAAGTGCTGCTGCAAATGCGGCACTCTGTGCAGGTTTTGCCCAGATTGCTGTTGCCTCTGAGCTGGACAGATGTCCTGCAAGTGTAAATGCTACAAAACCGCCCATAGCAACAAATACACCTGCAAGAATAGATGCTACAAAATATCCCATGGGATTACTTTTCATTAAGTTCAATTTTGCTGCCGCACTGTTGCATACGGCCTTAAATTCGTCTTTAAACATGTTTCTATGCTCCCTTCAAGCCTGATTCCTTATTTAGAACAGACCGGAAATCTTTCCTGTTTCATCTACGTCAATTCTCTCTGCTGCCGGTACTTTCGGAAGTCCTGGCATAGTCATAATCTCACCGGTAAGTGCTACAATAAATCCTGCTCCTGCAGAAATCTTCAGGTTACGTACCGTTACTTCAAAGTCTGTCGGCGCCCCAAGTTTTGTCTGATCATCTGTGAGGCTGTACTGTGTTTTCGCTACACAGATTGGGCAGTTTCCGTATCCTAAATCTTCTAACTGTTTTGCCTGCTTCTGAGCATTTGCTGTAAGAACAACTCTCTTACCACCGTAGATTTTCTGTACGATCTGGTTCAGTTTGTCTTCAATGCTTCCTTCCAGTTCATAAGAATAGCTGAAGTCGTTTGGTTCTTCTACCAGACGGATTACTTCTTTTGCAAGAGCTACACCGCCTTCGCCGCCTTTTGCCCATACTTCGGAAAGTGCAACGTTTACGCCCAGTTCTTTACATTTTCTTTCTACCAGGTCAAGCTCTGCCTTGGTATCGGTTGGGAATGCATTGATTGCAACTACACATGGCAGTTTGTAAACATTCTTGATATTGCTTACGTGTTTCAGTAAGTTTGGAAGACCTTTTTCCAGTGCTTCCAGGTTTTCATTGTTCAGTCTGCTTTTGGAACACCGCCATTGTATTTCAGTGCACGTACGGTTGCAACGATAACAACTGCATTTGGCGTAAGACCAGCCATACGGCATTTGATATCCAGGAATTTCTCTGCACCAAGGTCAGCACCGAAACCTGCTTCTGTGATTGCATAATCACCTAATTTCAGAGCCATCTTCGTTGCGATTACAGAGTTACATCCATGAGCAATGTTTGCGAATGGTCCACCATGGACAATAGCCGGTACATGCTCCAGAGTCTGAACCAGGTTTGGTTTCAGGGCATCTTTTAACAGGGCACACATAGCGCCTTCTGCATGAAGGTCATGTGCTGTTACTGGTTTCTGCTCTGAAACTTTTCCGTATGTATAACCAACGATGATACGTCCTAATCTCTTCTTTAAGTCTGTGATGTCACTTGCCAGACACAGAACTGCCATAATCTCAGATGCTACGGTAATGTCATAGCCGTCTTCTCTTGGCATACCGTTTGTCTTTCCGCCCATACCGTCTACTACAAAACGAAGCTGACGGTCATTCATGTCCACACATCTTCTCCAAGTAATCTTTCTTGGGTCAATGTTCAGTTCATTTCCCTGGTAAATGTGGTTATCCAGCATAGCTGCCAGTAAGTTGTTTGCTGCACCAATTGCATGGAAATCACCTGTGAAATGCAGGTTAATATCCTCCATAGGAACAACCTGTGCATATCCACCGCCTGCTGCTCCACCTTTTACTCCAAATACAGGTCCAAGGGATGGCTCACGAAGGGCAACCATAACTTTCTTACCTAATTTCTGCATACCATCTGCAAGACCTACCGTTGTAGTCGTTTTACCTTCACCAGCTGGTGTAGGGTTGATTGCTGTAACCAGGATCAGTTTTCCGTTTGGAGCATCAGATTCATTTAATAAATTGTAGTCGATTTTTGCTTTGTATTTACCATACTGATCCAGATATTTGTCATCAATCCCTGCTTTCTCCGCAATTTTAGTAATTGGCTCCATGGTGCACTCCTGTGCAATTTCGATATCACTTTTGAATCCCATAACAATATCCTCCTTAAAAAATGATGGTTTCTTATGCCCTTTTCCCAACACATAAGCCTAGTTGAAAAAGGGCAACATTTGTAAACTACATATCTCTACAAATGTTGCCCAGACGGTCGGCTTCTATAAATGGTCTTGATTCCCCTGTGGTACTCCACATCTATCCGTCAGTAATCAAAACTATGGTTATAATCTATCACAAAATCACCTGGCTGTCAATGCATCTTGGTAAAGTTTGTGAAATTTTTAGCAGATTATTTATTTGCAATAAAATCCAGTACTTCCTGTTTCTCTGGCATTACCCGCAAAGCGCCTTTCTTTGTTGTAATAAGAGAAGATGCGCCATTTGCAAAACAAAGCATTTCCTGAAGGTTTTCTTCTGTCAGGCCGGTGATGCCATGCTCCAACACATAATTTAAAGCACAAGCTCCAAAGGTATCTCCTGCTCCCGTAGTTTCAATGGTATTTTCCTGCAAAAACGGAGCCTGAAATACTTCTTTTCCCTCATGGAAAGAAATGCTTCCCTCTTTTCCCATTGTCACATTCATAACTTTAATACCTGGATACTGTTTCAGAAGCATATGTGCGCCTTCTTTTACATCCTTGGTTCCTGTCATAAACTCCAGTTCTTCCTCAGAAATCTTCAGCAAATCACATTTTGAGAGTCCATAAGCAATCTGCTCCTTTGCTTCTTCCATAGAATTCCACAGCGGAGGTCTTAAATTCGGGTCAAAAGAAATGATAAGCCCCGCTTCTTTGGCAATATCAATGGCTTTATAAGTTGCCTTTCTTACTCCTTCATGAGTCATGGAAAGTGTACCATAATGAAATGCCCTGGCTGACTTTATATACTCTTCTTCAATCTGTTCTTCTCTTAACATCATATCAGCCCCCGGATTTCTATAAAAAGCAAAATCCCGATCTCCATCCTCAAAAGTATGTACAAATGCCAATGTAGTATGCACTTCTTCATCCTCATATAAATGGCTTGTATCAATACCCTGTTCTTCTAAGGCTCCCCTAAGCGCTGTACCAAACTGATCTTTTCCTACAACACCTAAAAAGGAGGTTTTCTTGCCCAACTTGTTCAACATAGCCAACACATTACAAGGCGCACCACCTGGATTTGCCTCAAAAATAGGATTGCCCTGTCCACTGGTTCCGTTTTCCGTAAAGTCAATTAACAATTCACCTAATGCAATCACATCAAATTTTTTTGTTCATGTTTTTCTTTCCCTCCTGCTGCAAGTGTACTTTCTCTACTGTGGATTATATCTTTTTTCCTCTGCTTGTGCAAGAATTTCCCCTATCTTCCCTGGATTTTCTCCACTTATTCTGTAGATTTTTCACATCATAGTCTTTTTCTTAGTGTAATTTAATCACTGCACGTACATCCTTAAAATGCCCAAGAATAATCAAATTTTCATCCTCTGCAAAAACATGTTCCGCTCCTGGCAAAGGATACAAGGTCTCTAACCGCTTGGTTGCTAAAATACTGATACCATATTTCTTTCTTACATCCTTCTCCAAAATGGATTTCCCCACCCAGTATTCCGGAACAGGGATCTCGTAAATCGAATATTCATCAGTAAGCTCAATACAGTCAAAAATATTATCATTTCCATATTTTACAGCCATTCTCTGCGCCATTTCTTTTTCTGGATATACAATGCGGTCTGCGCCATTTCTCAAAAGGAATTTGGCATGAACATCCCTATTTGCTCTTGACAACACAAAGGGCGCACCATAATCCTTTAAAAGTGCTGTAGTCTCTAAGGAATTTTGAAAATTATCTCCAATTGCTACCACACACAAATCAAAATTCCGCACCCCCAGAGATTCCACAAAAAGCTCATTGGTAGCATCCCCAATTTGTGCGTTAGTCAGCATATCCATAGCATCATTCACGCGCTCCTCACAAATATCAACACCAAGGACTTCATTCCCTTCCTCAAGTAACTTCTCTGCCATATGTCTTCCAAAACGTCCCAGTCCAATCAAAAGAACGGATTTCATAACTTTTTTCCTCCTAGTCTCTGTTATTAACCTACTGCAATTTTCTCTGCCGGAAGTTTTGACGGAATCGTTGAAATTCGATTGCTAAAAGCAATGAGAATGGTAATTCCTCCCACTCTTCCGATAAACATTAATAAAATCAAAATAATATGGGATAATGTTCCTACCTCTGGGGTAATTCCAAGGGAAAGTCCTACTGTGCACAGGGCAGATACCACCTCAAAGATGACTTCCTTTGCCCCGATTCCTTCCACTGCACATATCACCATAGAAGATATTAAAATCAAGCTGCCATATAACATTAAAATGCAAACAGCGTGGCGAATAACCTCTCCTTCCACTCTTCGTTTGAACATTTCCACATCTTTCCTTTTCTTAAATTCCGTCCAGATCGTCAGAAGTAAAATCGCCATGGTAGTCGTCTTGATTCCTCCTGCTGTGGAGCCAGGTGAGCCACCAACAAACATAAGGCACACCATAAGCATCTGGCTGCTGTCTGTCAGTTGATTTAAATCCATGGTATTAAAACCTGCTGTTCGCGGCGTAACTGCCTGGAAAAAAGAACATAAAATCTGTTCTCCCAGATTCTTTCCCTCCATGGATGTTTTCCCATATTCAAAGAGAAACATAAGCAAGGTTCCTCCCACCACTAAAAACAGCTGATGTCAGCACTACTTTGCTGTGAAGCCGGTAACGGCTTATATGCCACTTCCAATGTTTCATATCTTCCCAAACCAAAAAGCCAATACCACCTACCAGAATCAAGGCAGCAATAGTAATTCCAACCAAATAACTGTCCGATGCAGTAATTAACGAAGAACTGGGCTCATAATACCCCATCAAATCAATCCCTGCATTACAAAAAGCGGAAACAGAGTGGAACACAGAAAAATAAATTCCTTTTCCAAGCCCAAGACGGGGAACATAATAAAAACTTAATAAAACAGCCCCTAATCCTTCACACAGTACGGTTCCAACTAAAATCAGCCGCGACATCCGTACAACCCCTGCCACCTGAGGCGCTGCCACTGATTCCTGCATCATCAGCCTCTGAGACAGTCCTATTTTTTTCCTGGTAAAGGTCAGAGCAGAGATAGCAATGGTCATAAATCCCATTCCCCCTATCTGAATAAGTACCAGAAGAACTCCCTGCCCAAAGCTGCTCCAATAGGTATACGTATCACGGGTTACTAAGCCTGTCACACAGGTTGCTGAAGTTGCGGTAAACCAGGCATCCATAAAAGGCGTAGGCTCATGACTTCTTCCAGATATGGGGAGCATAAGCAAAATTGTCCCTATAGCAATTACCAACACATACCCAACTGCAATTACCTTTGTTGTTGTCCATTTTCTCTTTTTCATTATTTGCATTTCTTCTGTTTCACCTTTACTTATTTTTCGTTTCCTTTTCTCCCTGATACATCCATTTCAGGAAATCATCTAGCGCTTCCTTAATACCATGAAGGGGTCCATGAAACACGCCCGCCTTATAAAAATTAATCACAATAGCGCCAACCGGTACTGCCAGAATCATACCAATGACTCCACTTACCCGATATCCTATATACATGAAAACCAAAGTCAGCAATGGATTCATTCCAATGGTATCCCCTACTACCTTAGGTTCAATGATTCTTCTTATAAGCTGGGTAGTCAGATACAAAATAACCAATCCTACTGCGTACTGTACATCACCAGAAATAATCTTAAACAAGGCCCAGGGAATCAGAGCTGTCCCAGTTCCAAAAAAAGGCAGCATATCTAAAAATGCAATTAAAATAGCAACCACCACTGCAAATTTTACCTTTAAAATCAGAAATCCTATAAATAAAATCACACCAATGATTCCCATAATTTTAAACTGAGCCTTAAAATATCCACCAAACACGTTTTTTAGACTATCTGAAAAGACTCTCCAATGTTCCTGAATGACTGCCGGAGTATTTTCTCTTCCAAACTCTAAAATTTTATCCCTGTCTGCAATGAAGAAATAGGCAGATAAGATCGTAAAAATAATGGCAATTAGTATACTGGGAAGATTTTTTGCAATATCACCGGCCTGATCCATGGTAATCTGGCTAATTTTGCTCACAGCTTTTCCAGCCATTTCCCCCACACTGTCTTGCAATTCCTGAATACTATCCTGAACGCTTTGTGGAAGCTCTTCAATAATCATAGACAGATTTTCTCCTGCCGTATCAAAATCCTCCCGTATGCTTTGGTAAATGACCGGTGCCTGCTCGATCAGAAGTCTTGTCTCTTCCACAGTTTTAACACCAATGAGATAAATACCTCCTATAATTGCCCCCAAAACTCCAATAATCAAAAACATAGATGTGTGCTTTCTTGCTACTTTAAGCCTTCTCTCCAACATCCGGACCAAAGGATTTGCAATCAAAGCAATCAGCCAACCAATCACAAATGGCATGAAAAATTTCAGCAGCTTAATTCCCAGAAAAATCCCTAATCCTATGACTGCTATGGTAAAAAGAAATACAACAACACTCTTTACATATTTTTTCCATTTCATATTCAATAGCCACTCCCGTCTTTACAGTTCTTTCAAAAACCCAAAAGGCTCCTGGTCATGGAGAAAGTGCATAAGCATGTAAGAACACATAATAGCCACATGCTCTTCTTTTAAAATCCGTTTTACTTCTTCTCTATCAGCCAGAACTACTTCTATCTCTTCTGTATCCTCTAAATAATCCTGGGAAACGCTACCAGTGGAAATACCAAAAACTGCACTGCAAGACTCATCTGTCATACCGATACTGGTAAATGCCGGCTTTTCATAAGCCGGATGAACCTTTATGGGGCAAAACTCCAGTCCAGTCTCTTCTTTCATTTCCCGAATCGCTGCTTCCTTATAATCCTCATTCTCTTCCACCAGGCCTGCCGGAAATTCATAAATATAATCATCAATACTGTAGCGGTATTGACGAACAAGAACCACCTTGTCTTGTTTTTCCCCATACAAACTATAAATAATCACACCATCAGGATGATTTTTCTTTGTGTTTAGCTTCAATCTGCTTTCATCTTTTGCTCTGGAGGCCACATAATATTTCCCTTTTTTTCCAGTTTTAGATTCCCGATCCAGCTCATAGAAATTTAGAAAAGGATTCTCTGTTTTTTTTGTTACGTGATTTATTTTCGCCATTTTTTCTCCTTTTATAAAGCGGTTCTGAACTCCTTTTGTACTTTAGGACTTATTATAAACCTTTGCTTTCCGTATTTCAAGAAAGAGCAGGACCACATCACAAAATTGTAATCTCTCTTTTTTGTGTGGTCCTGCTCTTTTTTATTTCCCTTTTATCTCAGCCGTAGCTTCCAGAAGCCATGTTCTCTCTTCTTGTCCAAGAAGAGGTCCAATTTTATCATAAACCTGTTTATGATAAGCATTCAGCCAATCCAGCTCCGCTTTCGTGAGCATTTCAGGCAAAATTGCTTCTCTCTCATAAGGTACCCAGGTCACAGTTTCAAATTTCATAAACTGTCCGTAGCTGTTTTTCTCTGCTTTTTTACACAGCATCAGATTTTCTGTACGAATACCATATTTTCCTTCTAGATAGAGCCCTGGTTCATTAGAGGTAAGCATTCCTTCCTCCAGAGGTACTGTGTTTCCTCTTCTTCCCTTATTGTTCAGTCTCCAGTTAATATTCTGGGGTCCTTCATGAACATTAAGCAGGTATCCAACTCCGTGTCCTGTACCATGATTAAAGTCCAAACCTCTCTCCCAAAGGGGGCCTCTTACAATGGCGTCCAGATTTGCTCCGCTGCAGCCATACTGGAATTTCGCCATTGCAAGGCGGATGTGCCCTTGAAGTACCAATGTAAAATGTTCTTTCTGTTCCTGGGTAAGTTCTCCCACTGCAATAGTTCTGGTAATATCTGTAGTTCCCTGCCAATACTGTCCGCCAGAATCAATGAGGAAAAATCCCTTAGGTTCTACTTTCGCACATTCATCCTTGGTAGGTGCATAGTGGCACATAGCCGCATTTGGTCCATAGGCACAAATCGTTTCAAAACTCAAATCCAGGCAGTCCTCATCTTCTCCTCTAAATGCTTCGCTTTTTTGGGCAGCGCTGTATTCCGTAATTTCACTGGTTCCTACATTCTTTTTCAGCCAATAAATAAATCTGCACATGGCTTTTGCATCTTTTATATGAGCAATACGGATATTTTCCTGTTCCACAGGATTTTTATTTCCTTTCAGTACTGCTGCCGGATTTTTCTCAAAAATAACTTCTGTGTGCTGTGGAATATTTTCATAAAGTGTGAAATTGGTACATACATCTTCCACCATGATTTTATCGGTTTCTTTCAGTTCCTTCACATCTTCATACACCTGGAAATAAGGACAAAGCACCACTCCTGCCTTTTCCAGGGCTTCTTTTACTTCTTTTGGCACTGCTTCTTCCTGAACATAGAAGTTTACGGTTTCCATATTCATCATCACATAAGACATCACAACTGGATTACAAACAATGTCATTTCCACGAATATTCAATAACCATACAATATCATCCATACTAGAAATCAAATGTACATTCGCACCTGACTTTTTCATAGCAGCACGAACTTCTGCAATCTTTTCTTCCCTAGATTTCCCCGCATATTTTGTATCCAGTAAGTACACAGCTTCTTTTGACATTTCTGGTCTGTCTTCCCATATACTGCCAACCAAATCGTTCTGGCATTTTAAACTTCCAGATTTCTTCTTTAAGATTTCCTGAAATTCTTTTCCTTCTGCCACATGGATGGTGCGACCATCACAGCCCAAACATCCATGCTCGGGCAATTTTTCCTCAATATATTCTTCTACTGTTGGAACGCCTTCTTCCCCCATTTTCATAAGGGTTACTCCAGTTCCCTCTAACTGTTTTGCAGCCTGAATAAAATATCTTCCATCTGCCCACAGACAAGCTTCTTCTTTTGTTACAATCAGGGTACCAGCAGAACCAGTGAAACCGGAGAGCCATGCTCTAGCTTTAAAATAGTCCCCTACATACTCCGACTGATGGAAATCTGAAGTAGGCACCAGATACAAATCCATTCCCTCTTTTTTCATTTCCTGCTGCAGTTTTGCAATTCTTTCCTGATTTACATTCATGTCAAACGCTTCCTTTCAACATTTACTTTATTGAATCCCTTTCATAGTCAGGGAAATTCTCTTTTTCTTCATATCTACACCTAGAACTTTTACATCTACCACATCACCTACGCTCACTGCTTCCAGAGGATGTTTGATGAACCGTTCTGTCATCTCTGAAATATGCACCAGCCCGTCTTGATGTACGCCGATATCCACAAAGGCCCCGAAATCAATGACGTTTCTTACAGTTCCTTTGAGAATCATACCCTCTTTTAAGTCTTTCATATCCAAGACATCTGTACGAAGAATTGGTTTTGGCATCTCTTCACGTGGGTCTCTTCCAGGTTTCGTAAGTTCTTTTACAATATCACGAAGCGTCATTTCTCCTACGCCTAATTTCTTAGCCATCTGAACATAATCTTTGATGTAATATACGGTTGCCCCCTGGAAAATATCTTCTGGCTTCATCCCCATATCCGCCAATAATTTTTCTGCTGCTTCATAGCTCTCCGGATGTACACTAGTAGCATCCAGAGGGTTCTTACCTCCTCGGATACGTAGGAATCCTGCACACTGTTCAAAGGCTTTTGGGCCTAATTTTGCCACTTTTAAAAGCTCTTTTCTATCCTTAAACTCACCATTTTCTTCTCTGTAAAGCACGATATTCTTTGCAATTGCTTTGCTGATACCAGATACATATTCCAGAAGAGAAACCGAAGCTGTATTTAAGTCTACACCTACTTTATTTACACAGTCCTCTACCACACCGGAAAGAGCCTCACCCAGTTTTTTCTGGTTCATATCATGCTGATATTGTCCTACACCAATAGATTTCGGGTCAATTTTTACCAGCTCTGCCAATGGGTCTTGCAACCTTCTGGCAATGGATGCTGCACTTCTTTGTCCTACATCAAAGTTTGGAAATTCCTCTGTTGCCAGTTTGCTTGCTGAATATACAGAAGCTCCGGCTTCATTGGTAATCACATACTGAACTTTCTGCGGAATTTCCTTTAAAAGCTCTACAATTACCTGTTCTGATTCTCTGCTGGCTGTTCCGTTTCCTACAGAAAACAGAGTAATATGATATTTCTCAATCAGCTTTTTCAAAGTCTCTTTTGCTGCTGCGATTTTAGCAGGAGTAGTAGGCGCCGTTGGATAAATAACGGTGGTATCCAGTACCTTTCCTGTGGCATCAACAACTGCCAGTTTACATCCTGTACGGAATGCAGGGTCCCATCCAAGAACAACCTGTCCTACAATTGGAGGTTGCATAAGAAGCTGTTCCAGGTTCTTCTTAAACACCTTAATTGCTCCATCTTCTGCCTTTTCTGTTAAATCATTACGAATCTCACGCTCAATCGCTGGTGCAATCAGACGTCTGTAAGAATCTTCTACTGCTGCTTTTAACATTGATGTTGTATTGGGGTTATCTTTTGTAATAACCTGCTTTTCCAAATAACGCAAAATTTCTTCTTCTGGCGCTTCAATTTTCACAGTGAGAATCTTCTCTTTTTCCCCTCTGTTAATTGCCAAAATTCTATGTCCTGCCACTTTGGAAACCGGCTCCTGATATTCATAATACATCTCATAAACCGTAGCTTCTTCCGGTTTTTTTGCAGAAGAAACAAGAAGTCCTGACTTCATAGTTGTTTTTCGAATATGGATGCGGTAATCTGCTTCATCTGAAATACTCTCTGCTACAATGTCCATAGCTCCTGCCAAAGCATCTTTTGCTGTTTTTACTTCTTTTTCCTCAGAAATAAATGCTGCTGCTTCCTCTTCCATGGTCTTATCTGTCATCTGCAGCTTCAGAATATTTGCCAATGGCTCCAGACCCTTCTCTTTTGCAATAATAGCTCTTGTCCTTCTCTTTGGTCGGTATGGACGATACAAATCCTCTACTACTACTAAGGTCTGTGCTTCTAAAATCTGCTTTTTCAGATCTTCTGTAAGTTTTCCCTGTTCTTCAATACTAGAAAGCACCTGATTTTTCTTATCCTCTAAGTTTCTTAAATAAGTAAGCCGCTCAAAAAGATTACGAAGCTGTTCATCATTTAATGCTCCTGTAGCTTCTTTTCTATATCGTGAAATAAATGGAATGGTGTTCCCTTCATCTATAAGAGCAACAGCAGCTTCTACCTGCCATTTCTCTACTTTTAATTCCTGGGTGATTACTTGAATAATGTCCATATAAAACGTCCTTTCTTTCCCTAAGTTTCAGCGACAGTTTTTCCTTTGAAATCCTGCCAACTACAACCTTATCAATGCATGAGGAATTTGTCAAGAAAATTGGGTTGCCCCTAAAAATAATCCATGATAAAATGTTTCATATCAGCGAAATATTTATATTCTAACAAAAGAAAGGTGGATTTAACTTATGGAAAATCCTTATAATGGCAATTATTATCAGCCGTATACACCTACGCCTCAGCAGACACCTGTTCCCCCTGTTTATGACGGAAATCAGACCATGGCATCTCTGTCTCTGGTCATGGGAATTCTTGCCCTGCTGTCTCTGTGCTGCATGCCTTTTTTACTGTTCATTTTCGCCGGCCTGGCTATTTTATTTTCCTGTCTTTCCAAAGGACAATATGCCCGTTCTGGTCCGGCAAAAGCAGGCATGGCCATTGGTATTAGCTGTATTACCCTTGCAACCGTACTGATTATTACCATCTGTACTCTGTTTCTTGTAACAGACCAGGGTCGCAGTTTCATGCAGGATTATTTCTCCATCATCACCTCCGAAGATCTCACAGAAGAGGAGCTTTATGATTTCCTTAATAAATATCTGTATGGCGGGGAAGATAGTATGGATGATTATAACAGCTATGATAATTACGATGATTATGATGATTTTGAAAACTACGAAGAATTTTTTGAAGATGAACTTCCTTATTATTACCAGCAGCCAGAAGGCGAAACGGGAGATAGTGGAGAGGGGAATTTTATTTAATTTCAAAAGGGGCTGTGAACTCGATTGAGTTTTTTCACAGCCCCTTTTTTATAATCTCTCCTACCGAATATCAAACACGCTCCGCACCCTGATATTCTCCGGTTTTCCTCTTAAAATTTCCACAGTCTTGCTGTCTCCGTTTAAATCAAAGTAATTATCAGACAGCACCAGATCTTCGTTTTCGTTTAAGATTTCCACACTCTTAGCGTAAGTATCAGCGCTTACGGTAATGGTGTTTCCTTCTACTTTCCATTTCAGATTTGGCTCTTCATATTTGAAGTATTTCGGATAAGAGAAAATAACCGTTCCTTCAGAAATCTTTTCACCTTTTTCCCATGCCTCAAAGCTGACATATTCAGTAAATACGTCTACTTCCGGCAATTCCACTTTATCCAGCCACACACTGGTAAGAGCAGGAACGGAAACAATTTCTGTTTCTTCTCTTAAAATTTCTGCTTCCGCATTTCTCAGATACCATTTCACCTGAATTTCTTTGTCTGCCAGGGTTTCGTTAGTCACGTTCAGCCAGATAGATTTCTCAAATTCAAAATGCTGGCGGTTCATATTTGCTTCCTGAGTAAGCCAGCTTTCTTCTTGACAGGAAATCATCACTGGCGCAAAAAATCTTTTTGCATAATAATGCAGGGCCTTCCATCTACCCAGTAATCAATAGAAGACCAGGAAATGACAGGCCAGCAGTCATTTAACTGCCAGTACACAGCCCCCATGCAGCGACCCCGGTTCCGTCTGAAATGCTCTACCCCATAGCGGATGGCATCTGCCTGCAAAAGCTGGGAAGCATACAGTACCGTATCAAATTCTCCCGGGTAACGGTAGGTCTGCTGAAGGTAATTCATAATCTTTCCGTTTGCTCCGTAGTTTCTCTGGTGCTTCTCCATAATATAAGAGAAAATATTCCAGTCTGCCGGATCATCAGAGATGGTTTCCACTGTCTTTTTACATGGGAAAGACTGGAATCCAAACTCAGAGGCATAGCGGAAGAAATGTTTCCGATATTCAGAAAATGGCTTATTTCCATGCCATACCTGCCAGTAATGCACATCTCCTCTGTTTGGGTCATTTGGATTGTCAAAGGAGCCGCCTGAGGACGGGCTTGCAGGCCAGTAGAAGGTCTGTGGGTCATATTCCCGCAGCACTTCCGGGATAATCCGCTCATACATAAAGAGATAATCTCTTACCTCCGAAGGTTTTGTTACCCAGCAGCGCTCATCCACAAACATTTCCATCTCATTATTTCCGCACCACAGGCCCAGAGAAGCATGATGACGGAGACGTTTAATATTGTCAACAAATTCCTGGCGGATGTTTGCCTCAAACTCCGGTGTCAACTCATATACAGAGCAGGCAAACATGAAATCCTGCCATACAGCCAGACCCAGCTCATCACAGATATCAAAAAACCAGTCATCAGGATAAAAACCGCCGCCCCACACGCGGATAACATTATAATTTGCCAGTTTACAGTCCATGAGAAGCTGTCTGGTACGTTCTTTGCTTCTCTTGCCCAGAAGATGTTCTTCCGGAATATAATCCGCGCCCATGGCAAAAAATGCCTTGCCATTGATTTCATGGGCAAAACTTTCTCCCCATTCATCCTTGTTTCTCTGCATGGTCATGGTGCGAAAACCGATTCTCCGTTTCCAGGTATCCACTGCCTCTCCATTACAGAACAGAACTGCTTCCACCTCATAAAGAGGCTGCGCGCCAAGTCCATTCACCCACCAAAGTTCTGGATTCTCAATGGTAAGACTTCCGCATCCTTCTTTGGAAAGCACTGTCTTAAAAGTCTCTCCTTTTGGTGAAGTAACTGTCACATGTACCTCGTAATTTCCATCCTCCTCCACAAGATAAGCTGCATCAAAATCCAGTGTACATCTTCCTTCTTCATGGTTCTGGCGGATATACACGCTGTCAAATCGTCCACATTTCACCTTGCAAAGCTTTACAGGGCGGTAAATACCTGCATCCGGCAAGTGTGCGCCCCAGTCCCATCCAAACATGTAATGGGCTTTCCGCAAATGCATAAAGCCTTCGTATGTATCTTCATTTCCGATATTTCCATATTTTTTATAAGCCTCTGCAATATAATTCAGTGGGGAATGAAAAACCACCCTCAGAGTATTCTCCCCTTCTTTAAGAAGTGACTGCACTTCATATTCCCAGACTCTGTGCATATTCAAGGGCTGTCCCAGAAGTTCTCCGTTTAAATACACATCTGCAACTGTATCCAGACCTTCAAACCGAAGGAAAATACTGGAAAAATCTTCGGTATTTCCCCCCTCAAAGGTACATGTATACTCATAATCCTTTTCCATCAAAGCGCAAATGCTGTCTTCATTATCCTTCCAATAAGGATTTTCCATGTTTCCATTCCGAAGCAGATCTGTATACACGGTTCCCGGAACACAGCTTCCTGCCAGTCCAACGCCTCTGTACAGCGCATTTTCCAATTTTCATGTAATTCTCTTGTTTCCATAAAACCTCCTAAAACTCTGACATTTTCTACCCTTTCCAAGTTTATTTTACAGGCTTACCCACACAGCCTCATGACCACTTAGAATGCCCTTTCCTTCCTGTTCTCCATGCCATGGGTATTGATAGATTTCTTCTCTATACTTCTGCGGCAGTACAAACGGAGTAGAACGGTGGTTTACCAGAATCATACCGTTTTCATATACTGCTGTCTCAATTCCTCTCTGGCAGATATTGCTTGCCGGTGTCACATGCCGGGCTAAAATATCTTTTACCAAAGTGGTTCTGGACTGAATAATGGGATACATTTCTTTATTTCCCTGAGCATAAGGCACATGAGGAATATTTTTTGCAGCATAAGATGCTCCAATCTCCACACCAAAGGAATAGACTGCCCCTGGATTTCCAGCAGAAAGTTCCATTCTTTGGCCAAGTTCTTCTCCTGCATATTTTACCACACAGGAGCCAACACCGTCTACATAAGGCGCAATCTCTTCTCCTCCCTGGTAGCGGCAGAATGCTTCTCCCTGGGCAATGATAACTTTTCCGTAAACATAAGGTGTTTTCTCACAGGTTTCCCCTGTGATTCCAAAGCAGTTCTGAGCCAGCATGTTCTCCGGTCCATGAAGCACCACACCCCCTTCTGCTACCCAGTTTTTCAGCTTTTCTTCCATTGTCTCATGCTCTACTGCAAAATAACAGTCATTTGCAGGAACTACCAATACCTTATAATCCTGGAGGCTCCTGCCTCAATTTCGTGATTGCTGATCACATCTACCTGATAGCCCAGATCACAGCAAATCTTATACCATCCCAGCAAATCAAGGCGGCGGATTTTATTATTTCCCACCTCAAACGGTTCCAGATGAGCCATTTCTGACGGGAACAAAATAGCAATTTCTTTTTTCTTTTTATTGCCCCGAAGAGGAAGCACCTTTGCAAACCAGTCATTTCCCCGTCTTAAAGATTCCTGGAAATCTTCATCCATGCGATTCATCACCCCGCCATCATCCAGACCATTCATACCGTAGCAGGTATAGCCATCCATGCCACAGGCTGTCATAGAGCCAATAATTTCTGCCGGGGTAAGCTGAGCATAAATATCATTATAAATATAACGTCCCCAGTAAATCCCCCCTGTCATTGGCTTATCCTGGTTCATTACCCGCATCATACTGTGCTGGCAGGAAACCACATAAGCGTCTGCAATGCCATCCGGTGTAACCGGAACAGTAATAAAATGGCAGGAATCCAGATAAGGAGACAAGGCATACATATCAATTCCCCGTATAGCAGTGTCCCACAAATCACTGAACTCGTTGTCCAAATCCTGCTGCTCCCTGCCGAAAATGTTCAGAAAATATCCCCACTGGCTTAAATCCGGACAAAGGAACAAATCAGGATTCTTCTCTTTTAACTTCGGTCCGATTTTCTTAAAATACTCTGTCATTTCATGAATTTTCCAAAGAGCATTATCCCTCCACACATAGAACTTCGGCGTGCGTTTTTTCACATCCTCTTCTGTGTAAAATCCACTTTCCGGGTATTTCACACCATACCAGTATTCCTCTGGAGAAAGGCTCTCAAAATCTTTGGCGCTGATTCCATAATTTTTATTCAAGACCTGAATATCATTGTGATAGAATTCCTTCAAGTAAGAACGATACCGGTTCTGTCCCTCTTCATCAAAGCTTACTGCTACCACAGGATCCCACATACTGCACACAGGAAGAACTTCTTTTCCCTCTTCTGTAATGCACCGCTGACATCCCTTTCCATAGCTTTCCATGATTCTGTCTACATGGTCTTTCATGGAAGCCTGAGCTTTTTCTGACCAGTATTTGTACCATCTTCCCGGTGTTCCGTCCAGATATGTAATTTCCTCCCCGAAAATCGGAGGGCTGTAACGAATGTGAGGATATAGATTATCCCCATTTAAATACAACAGCAGAAAATTATAGAAAAGTCCATGCTCATGGGCAGATTTTCCCATATACTCCTGCATTTTCACATACTGGCTTAAAGCTCCTGTTTCATACCGCTCCCGAAAATCTTCCCATGCCTTGGTGTCAAACATCACGCTGTTATAGCCCAGCTCTTTAATCAGCTCCATAGTTTCATCTACAAATTTCTCATCGTCAAATGCAGGGCTGTAAAAATTCCCAAAAATCACATTCATATACGGTCTGTTATCCGCCTTATTTTTTAACCTCATCCAGCCATATGCCTCCTATTGTCTCCTATTTAGCAGAAAAGGGCTGTCACACCCCTCTATGCGACAGCCTCTTTCTGTTTTATGCCAAAATCGTTTTTATGAAGGTATTACCTTTTTTATTTACCCAGGAATTCATCTACCTGTGCCTGAGCTTCATCCAGAATATCCTGGAATCCTGCATTCATCAGTTCTTTTTTCATCTTTGGAATTACGTCTGCAGGGTCATTGACACCAGCCATAACCTCGCTCTTATAACGCAGCCAGATTTCACGGCAGTTGCTAACTGAGAATCAATCTCTGTTGTATCCAGGTTGAATCCAAGCATTACAGATGGAACAGCCTCTTCATTCAGCGCCTTGATTTCTCCCCACTGGTCAGTAGTTGTAGTATCTTCTGGTGTAACAGTGAAGAAAGTACCCTGGGTATAACCAGCCATGCTCCAGTCTGTGTTAATCTTATGTACTTTCTGTGTTCCGTCTACATCCACATACTCAAAATTCACACCCTCTTCACCATAGTAGAACATATCACGAAGAGTAGTATCTGTATTTACCAGGTTCAGCAGTTCCAGACATTTTTCCGGATATTTGCTGTTTGCAGAAATCATATTCATAGAGCCACGTACTGTTTCGTTAGAAAGAATAGTATCTCCCCATTTCTGAACAACAACCTCTTTGCCCATATCTGGTCCCCATGCTGTTTCACCGGCAGATTCCCATCCCTGAGCAATACGCCACATGTTGTATACACGCGCTTCTGTTAAAGTAGCCGCATCTGGATTGATGATACCTTTTTTATACCAGTCATGGAAAGTTTCCAGAGCGGAATAAATTTCAGGTTCTTCCAGAGTAAAGCATACTTTACCTTCCGGGTCATCATATCTTACACCAAGAATCTGCATACCGGCGCCAATCTGATCATATACGTCAAAAATGGAGTAAACACCGTCATTCTTAACATATACCGGATAATCATTTTTCTCTTTTTTCAGCATCTCAAAGGTTGGTGTCAGAGATTCAATAGTTGTCAGATTCTTATAATCAATGTTATATTCATCTACCAGTCTTTATCCCATACTGCATAGTTAGAAATAGAACTGTCTTTGTAAGCCGGAACACCATAGATTCTGTCATCTACTTTTACTGCATCCCAGTATTTTTCAGGCATCAGTTCATTGAACTCTTTCATCTGTTCAGGAATCATATCTGTAATATCCACATATGCTCCCAGTTTGATATCTGCCATGTAGTTATTACCATTACCAAAGATAATATCATATGGTTCATTGGTACTGATAATAATATTTCTTCTGTCATCCCAGTCTCCCCATGGAATAACTTCCATTTCCAGGTTGACACCGATTTTTTCACCAATATAATCGTTTACTTTTCCAATCCAGGAATCATAATTGTCCGGCATACCATTACCGATGATAACCCATTTCAGATTTACAATATCTTCTCCACCTGCATTTTTTGCGGTTTCTTTTTTATCATGCTTCCGCCTCGCATCCTGCAAGTGTTCCGGCTGCCATAATAGCTGCCATACCAAGTGCTGCTAATTTTCTTAACTTCATAACGTCCTCCTAAAATTTTATTTGATTATTCTTTTACAGAACCAATGGTTAATCCGGAAATAAAGTATTTCTGGAAGAATGGATAAGTCAGTGCAATAGGGATAATGATAACCATTGCAATAGCCATTCGCACAGATTCTGTTGGCATGCTCATCTTGTACTGCTGCATGGAAAGTCCGCCATAGGGGTTGCTTGCCAGATAATCAATGTTGTTCTGAATACTGTTCAGTAATGCCTGAAGAGTATACAGCTTGCTGTCTGAAATATACAGGGATGCCTGGAACCAGTCATTCCAGTAACCAAATGCTGCAAACATTCCAATCGTTGCCATAACCGGTTTGGAAATCGGAAGTACGATTCCTGACCAGATACGGAACTGTCCCGCACCGTCAATTTTCGCCGCTTCAATAAGCGCATCCGGAACGGTTGTACGGAAGAAAGTACGACAGATGGTAACACTGAATGAGGAGCAGGCCAGAGGCAAAATCAATGCCCAGATGGTATCTCTCAAATTCAAAATATTGTTTACTACAACGTATGTTGCAAACATACCGCCATTAAATACCATAGGAATAAAGATGATCCAGGTATACAGTTTTTTCAGTTTGAAACTTCTTCTGGATGCCACATACCCCATGGAAGTAGTCAGGCATACTGTAATGACCGTACCAATACAGGTTACAAGTACAGACATTGCAAAGGCACGGAGAATCATTGCTCTTTCATTCCAGAGGAATTTGTAAGCTGCTCCGGAAAGCTCCTGTGGAATCAGATGGTATCCGCCTGCCTGGAGTGCCGACTCACTGGTAATAGAAATGGAGAAGGCAAACAGCAGAGGGAAGATACACATCAAGCCAAGAATCAGGAAAATGATGTTAAAAACCACGTTGGTGGATTTTTTAATCTGATTCAGGGATGATACTGTTTGGTTTTGATCTTTTTTCACTTTTGTTCGCTCCCTTCCTAAATAATTCTGTTTTCATTGTCGATTTTACTTACTACCCAGTTTGCAAACAGGATGGTACCGCAACTACAGATTGCCTGGAAGAAGGAAGCTGCCGCTGTCTGTCCGATTGGCGCTGTAGACTGCATGGCTTGTAAATAAAGGTATCAAAGGTAGATACAGTTTCGTACAGGGATGCAGGAATCTGTCCTGTTACCTGGTAGAAAAGACCGAAATCAGAATTAAAGATTTTACCGCAGTCCAGAATCAGCATCATAACAAATACCGGTTTAATTCCAGGAAGTGTAATGTGTCTCATCTGCTGGGTCTTGGTAGCGCCGTCCATAACAGCCGCTTCATACAGCGCCGGATCGATACCAGTAATACTTGCCAGGTACATAACCATACCATATCCCATACCTTTCCAGGTGTTCAGAAGAACCAGGATGAAGGGCCAGTATTTCGCTTCCTGATACCACATGACAGGGTCGCCGCCCAGTGCAGTAATCAAACCATTCATCAGACCTTTCTCCGGTGTCAGCAGTGCATACACGAAGTAACTGATAACTACCCATGACATGAAGTAAGGCAGAAACATCATGGTCTGATAAATCTTAGACCCTTTCTTGTTAATCATATTGCTCAGCATCAGAGCGCCGCCTACTGCCACTGTAGCACTGATAATAATAAATACAATGTTGTAAAGTATTGTGTTGCGAAGCAGCATGGTGAAGGAATTGGAACTAAAGAAATACTCAAAGTTGCTAAATCCCGCCCAGTCGCTGTGGAACAGATTGTATATAAATCCATGTCCGCCTGGTGCCAGCTTATACTGCTTAAATGCAATAATAATACCGAACATAGGAAGATAGGAAAAGATAAGATACCAAATCAATGTAGGCACGGATAACAAAGTCAGCTCTGTATCATCCTTTGTCCATCTTCTCTTGCGTACTTTCACCGGTGTTCCCGATGTTTTTTTTGCTCGCATTTTTCATGACCTCCCTTTTGTTTTCTTTGTGTAAATTAACTATAACATTTATGAAAGCTTTATAAAATTTGAAAATCTTTAGATTTCCTGTACAAATTCTAGTAATGTGATTTTTCCACTCTTAGTCGGTTCTACCAAGTCTTTTCTCCACCAAAAAGAAGCAGCCCCGCAGGACTGCTTCAAATTTCTGTATTTTCTTTATTTTTCGGTTATTTTACCAGTTTTTCTGCCATTTTGACGGTTTCCTGTAATTCTTCCCCTTCCAGGATGGTAATGGTCAGCTGTTTTTTCTCTGTGGCAAATGGCTGAATCTTGTGAAGGTCTCCTTTTTCTTCATGGTAAGCTCTTCCATAGACACTGGAATTTGCCGGTTCCAGTCCCACAACATAGTCTCCACTTGCCAGTGACTTCCACTCCATGAAATAAGGCAGCTCTCTCTGGTTAAATTCCAGCCGGATGCCAAGTCCCAGCTTCTCGTTAATCACTGCTGCAAAAGTATTCCCTTCCTCATCTGCTGCCAGCTCATGAAGGAACACATATTCCGGTTCATTGTCCTTTGGCGCTTCCATAATATCATAATGTTCTGCATAAGGCGCTGCCGCCTCATCTCTTGGCATTACTTTTTCGTAGGAAGAATGATTCTGGCGCCTTCATCTAACAGAGGATAGCCTACATTAAAATGATACAGCAGCATAGCCGATTCTTCCCGAAATCCCTGATTTTCTATGGTGTCTTCTACAAAAATCTGTTTTCCCGGATAAGTTGTGGTAATCTCTCTCTTTAACAGAAGATTTTCTCCAAACAGCTCTGCTTCCCGCATCTCTCCATGAAGGGATATTTCATAAACATCACCTTTCCACTGGGTCTTTGCTCCTGTGTGTTCTGCCGGTGTTGTACGGATTCTTCCATGCATGGGATAAGCTTTGTCACTTTCATATGGCGCACAGATATTTTCCAGACCACAGGTAAACATCATGCCTCCCATAATGCTTCTCTGGCTTCCCCTCCATTGGTATCATAGTGGTTGCGTCCCTGAAGCCCTGGCTTTGACAGAAAATTCATCTGGACGCCCTTATAACTCACCTGAGCCAGATCCAGACATTTGTCTTCCATCACAGTAAACTCCAGGGAACCATTCTTGACCTGCCATCCCTTCATTCCTGCTGCTCTTCCCTCACCAAAAGAAATCTTTCTCACTTCTGCTACCTGGCTCATATGGCCAACTCTTCGTAAAATATCCTCTCGTTTCATGCCTTATTCTTCCTCTCTATCTGCTACTCTTTTGTCTGTTTCCAGGCATCTACCTGTCTCTGCATCTCTTCTATCACCCTGTCAACTCCTGCGGCATCTAATTTTTTCAGCAATTTAGATACATAAACATCCGGGTCCACACTTCCCGTATAAAGCGCCTTTCCAAATTCATCTAAAATACTGCGAAAATCTGCCACCTCAGCCTTTACCGGTTCAATATTAAAATCAAATCCCAGAGACGGAGCAGCCTTAGACGCATCATTAAATTCCTTAAACACTGCCCACTTATCAACAGGCTCATTTTCCAGCACATAAGTACCAAACAGCCCTCCCTGTACCCAGTAGGGCACAGAATAATCCTGCTTTTTCTCCTGATTTAAACGTACCTTGGTATCATACACATAAGGTTTTCCTTCCGCTTCCCCGGCCTCTTTTTCCTCAACCGGAATCCTGCTCCAGTGCACACCTTCTATTCCGTAATTCAGAAGATTTCTCAAATATTCATCCGTATTTACCAGATTCAGAAACTCTACCGCTTCTTTGGGATGCTTTGAATTTTTATTAATTGCTGTTAATGCGCCTCTGGCTGATTCGTTAGTAATCTGTGTCTCCATAATCGGTGACGCCACGACCTCATATCCTAAATCTTTTCCCCAAGAAATTTCTGCAAAGGGATGTCCGTCTCCTTTTGTCACAAACCGCTTCACAGCTTTATCATCAGATGCCAAAGGAGCATCCTGGTTAATATAGCCTGCCTCATAATATTTCCTCATGGTTCTCAGGGTTGACATCATTTTTTCCGTTTCAAACAGATTCTGAACGGTCAGTGTATTGTCTGCATACTCAATCCCAATGGGATCCACAATCTTATCCATATAAGCAGGAGCAGAATAATCTTTTGTGAGATACATGGGTACTACATCCGGCTCCTTTTCCTGAATCAGCTTCAGCCATGGTTCCAGATCCTCCAGATTATGGATTTCTTCATAGGGGATATCATATTTGTCCACGTACTCTTTGGTAAAAACCCACATAGGACAGCTTCCAATCTCTTTCTCACTGGGAATCCCATAGATTTTTCCGCCCACTCTGGCAGCTTCCCAGAATCTGGAATCAATAGCTTCATACATTTCCAGACCTTCATCTTCCAAATACTCATCCAATTCCAGATATACGCCTTTCTGGGCATTTTGCAGATAATCATTGGTCCAGGAACTGGTAAAACACAAATCCCAGGAATCATTTGTATTAATCATAATCTGCATCTTCTGGCTGTAATCGCTCCATCCAATCTTCTCTATCTTGATTTTTACGCCAATTTTTTCAAAGGTATAATCATTCACCGCATCCAGAACCATCTGGTCATCCTTCTGCTCATCTCCCACCTGATACCAGGTAAGCCACACCACTTCTTCCCCATTCTCATTGATTTCTGCCTGTTCTTTACAGCCAGACAGTATCCCCGCTGCCAGGCAGGTAATCATACCCATTGCTGCCGCCTTTTTCCTATGTCTCCATTTCATGCGAAATTCCTCTTTGCTTCTGCTCAATATTTTTTCATTGTCCGCAGGGAAGCGGGTGATACACCATAACATTGCTTGAATTTCCTGTAAAAATAGCTGGTATCCGGATATCCCACTTCTTTGGCAATATCATTGATTTTCATATTTGTATTCAAAATCAGGTCTTTTGCAATTCCATTTTTTGTATTACTGAGATACTGGGCAAAAGAACATCCTGCCTCTTTCTGAAAAATCTGGCCCAGATAAGACGCATTCATGTGATACTTATAAGAAAGGGTTTTCAGGTTCATATCTTCTTTATAATTTTTCTGAACCTCCGCCATAATCTGTTTTACCACTGGGGTATACTGGGAATCTTCTGTATGAAGATAATTGATAATTTCCACAATCTCTGAAATAAAAATGGCCTTTAACCCTAAAAGATCATCTGCCTGGTAGATTTTCTCAATAATTTCTGATAAATCTCTCAGGTTTGTGGACTGCGCCAGCTTGTATTCCATCTTAATATCCTGAAGCAGCATGGCAATTTTTAAACTCATCTGATACAGCACTTCCACATTAACCTCAGATTCCAGGTTGTTTATAAACAAGTCTTCAATGTAATTGAGCGCACCTTCCTTGTCCTTTTTCAAAATCATCTTACGGAGCATGGTCTCATCAATGACCACATCCTGAGACTTCCTGTCCTGAATATTGCGCTTCATTAATACAGCTTCCATAACCTTCCAGCATTTTGTATTTCTGAAGCTTCTGCGCTGTCTTATAGCATGTTGGAAGCTGTTCGTATTCTGTAATTGCATTGCTTACAGTAAAAAGCTCATAATTCCAAAGCTGCTCTCCAGATGATCCTGAACATCCCAT
>ENA-OQAA01000410-OQAA01000410.1-human-gut-metagenome-genome-assembly--contig:-NODE-410-length-30279-cov-5.123309_pt1 | contig 30279 bp, 33 predicted proteins | sample MGYA00242489_ERZ504515 | MGnify/ENA primary metagenome ERZ504515 (study PRJEB26092, sample SAMD00036237) | human gut metagenome | host: Homo sapiens | study: EMG produced TPA metagenomics assembly of... | reverse complement strand
ATGAAGGCGAACGATTTTCTTTTTAAATTCAGGTGTGTAACTTTGTGACATAATACTTCCTCTTTTCTCTGTAAGATGATTATATCTTATTAGCCACTTCTGTTACAACTTTATTATAGCACTTCAGTTCTTGCATTGTAATCCAGTTTCCATTCCTTACTGCTTCTTGGTGGATCATTAAATAACCGGGGATTATCCTTTAAAACTAAGTGAACGGTTCTTCCGTATTTTGCATCTGAACAAGGTGTTTCACAGGTACAGGAAATACAACCATTTTTTCGGTGCATTTCCGGGCATTTGAATTTCATTCGACCTTTTGCAGCTTCCCCGCCGTCACGATGCATGCGTTGACCAGCAGGACAGATAGGGACACCGTCTGTGTCAATCGTAAAGTCGTTTTTATAAACAGGTGGTCTGCCACCTTTGCCATTGAGGTCAATAAAAGGTGTTATGTTTTCACGCTTGAAGTATTGGTAATACGCCATTGCATCATGTGCAGAATCTAAAAGTATTTTTGATACTGTGTAATCAGGAAGAAAGGATTTCATTCTGAAAAATGTATGTAAAAATCCATGAGAGTCATGTTTGGAAGCACAGGAAAAAAGTGGAAACACAGGGAGATCACTTTGTGAATCCACGAGCATATACAGATCGTAGCCATGATACCAACGGTCATTGGAAGAATCCCAGCCGATATCACAGTCAGGCTGCGAATAATAGCGATTGCAATCACAGTTAAGAATTCCTTTTTCTTTACAGTCACAGATGCGTTTTTTGCGTTCTCTGTGAGAGGTGAGAACGGGAGTTCCATCACCGGCAAGGGCAAGAGAATTAGGATGTATCAGATTTTTTGAGACAGAAACATCCAAGAACTCTTGTTTATATATTTTGAACAAAGATGCATATGGTTGTTCATCTAGATAAAAAGTAGTGTTTTCCAATTGAGGAAGAAGCTCAGCAACGGTAATCTTTTCAACAGACTCCGCTTTTTCCCCTTTCTTTTTTGGTTTTTTGACTTTTTTCTTTTTTAGAGGATGCTCGTGAGAAGAGAGATTATCTTCAGCGGAATCCCAAAGACGGTTCAAAAAATCATAAAAGGTGCCGACACCTGGGGTATCTCCAAACTCGAATCCGCTGAGAATGGCATAAAGAGGGTTGATCTTAAGCTGAGCAGCCCACTGTGTCAGAGAAGAAACCTTAAAATCAATCGATAACAGGTAAGAACGCTGCATACAAGAAGGTGTTCGTGGAACAGGGCCGAACTTAGAATATTTATCAGCCAAAAGTTCATCCGTATAGGATAGATCAAGATTCCAAAACCGTTCAATGATATCCCAAGTAGAGCGGGCCAGTGCATTTGGATTAGGGTAATATTTACGAAGATTTTCAGTAACAAAGTTTTGATAGGCGGTGTGACCGCCAGAATTTACAGGTAACAAAAAAATCGCCTCCAGTCGAAAAAATAAAATATATTCAATCGCTTCGCCGCAAATTTTTAGCGATTTGTCAAGTGATTTTTGACAAAAAAGTGGGGGATTTTAATAAAAAAGGAATCTAAAAACCTTGCAAAATCAATGGTTTGGAGATTCCGAGAGATTATAGTATTTAAAAGGAGGACTCAACATGGGAATGGAAGATTTTTGGGAACAGCTTCCGACAGGAAAAGAAGATAAACCATTGCTTTTTGAAATGGGACCGCTAGAGTACGATTTTCATGATATTGACGGATTGTATTTTATGCTGGATCGTCGACTATCCGGCTGTCTGCTTATGATGTGGCAAAGCCGATGAATCCGGATATTCAGGGAACCGTCACCTTAGATAGCAGGGTGGTATCCGGCTGTATCAACCAGTATATGGAAGTTATGGGGAATATGTGGGTGCTTGGAATTCCGCTTCGGGGACTTGTGACAGAGTACGGTCGGGAATATCAACTTCACGTGGAAGGTTTTGTGGATATGGATGGGAATGAGATGAATCCGCAGGATTTTACGGTCAGAGGTGTGGAAAAAGTGAAACCGAAGCCGGAAGATGCAACACATGAACAGATTGCACTGGAAGCCGCCAGGGAGGGAATCGTTCTTTTGAAAAATGCGGCGGAAGTTCTTCCGCTGAAGAAGGGAACGGTATTGAATCTGTTTGGCAGAGGTATTCACGAATTTCGTATCGGAGCAGTGGGGGCAGGCAAAATCAATCCTCGCTACAGTGTTAATTTTGTGGAGGCTGTCAGGGAAGGAGAAGCTTATTCACTGAATGAAGAACTGGTTGAATTTTACGGCTGCGACAGGGATGAGATACCGGGGGACGAGATGTTGATGCGTGCAAAGAAATTGTCCGATACGGCAATCGTGTTCCTGACACGTGCAGCAGGAGAAAACCAGGATGCTTCCACGGCGAAAGGGGAATACTATCTGAGCGAGGATGAAGAAGCACTTATTGCAAAAATAACGGATACATTTGCAAAGACAATTGTGATTTTAAATGTCGGATATCCGATTGATGTGACATTTGCAGAAAAGTATGCAGTTGCAGGACTTATATATTCGGGATTTGGTGGAATGCTTGCAGGACCGGCACTTTTGGATATCCTGAGCGGGGCTGTAAATCCGTCAGGGAAGCTGCCGGATACATGGGCAAAGGATTATTTTGATATTCCGTCGTCGAAAAATTTCTATGACTGTGTGGATAAAACACGTCTGACAGCAGATGAAAATATATATGTGGATACTTGTTACGAGGAAGACATTTATGTGGGATATCGTTATTTTACAACATTCAGGAAAAAAGCGGCGTATCCGTTTGGCTACGGATTAAGTTATACGGAGTTTTGTATCAGGCAGGAGAATATTCGATTTGACGGGGAAGTACTGGAACTGGATGTATATGTGAAGAATGTCGGGGAAAAAGCCGGAAAAGAAGTTGTTCAGGTTTATGTAGGCAAACCGGAATCAGAATTGGAGCAGCCGGAAAAAGAACTGGTATTCTTTGAAAAAACAAAGGAACTGCTTCCGGGAGAGGAACAGAAGATTTTGGTTCATGTTCCGGTGAAAGTATTGACTTCATATTCGGAAGAAAAAGCGGCGTATATTTTATCAAAAGGATATTACCGTATTTATGTGGGAAACAGTATTGAAGCAGCGGAATGTGGCGGATTCGACGAAGAAGAAACAAGAATAATCAAACAGGTAACCAATCTGCTTTGCTGCGATTGCAAATTTACAAGATTATCCAAAACAAATCCGGATGATACATGGCCGACAGGAGCGCATTCCGGAGTGGTCAAAAATAAGTTGACATTTTTGCCTTATGAGAAGAGGAAACATTATCCCGTAAAGTTTGATATGGAGAAACCAAAAGAGAAGGTAACATTTGATGCTGTAAGAAAAAATCCGTCACGTGCGGCTGAGTTTGTAGCACAGATGTCACCGGAGGAACTTGCCCGCATCAGCGTCTGTGCCTCGGCTGGGTGGGGAATGGAAGGTATTGGTGAGGCAGGTCGTGTGTTTCAGACAGAAGGATATGATTTGCCGGACTTTCCGGTGAGCGATGGAAACAGCGGAGTCAATCTGAACATCAAAAATATTGGAATGCCGTCAGGCGTTACAATCTGTGCTTCGTTCAATAAAGAATTATCGGAAGCAATCGGGTGTGTAATCGGGGAAGAAGCGAAGGCATTGGGCATGCTGCTGGTTCTTGCCCCGGCATTTAATATTCACAGAAATCCGCTAAATGGACGACAGCCGGAATATTTTTCGGAAGATCCGTATTTGTCCGGTGTCATGGCTGGATTTTATGCAAAAGGATTGGAAGGAGCCGGGGTCGGAGGCTGCTATAAACATTTTATCGGGAACAACTGTGAATCTTCCAGAAAGCGAAATCAGAGTCTGATTTCCGAACGTGCAATCCGGGAAATTTATTTTCGGACTTTTGAATATGCGATGGATGTTCATATGCCAGCTAGCTTTATGACGGCGTATAATGCGGTAAACGGCTGCCCGACAGCAGCGGATGAAGAACTTCTACAGGGGCTTCTCAGAGAAGAAAATGGGTTTGCCGGTTTTGTAATGACGGATTGGACAACCTATGACAGTGTAGATGTGGCAGCAATGGTACAGGCGGGAAACTGCTGGATTACGCCGGGCTCTAATGATGATACATATACCGGTCAGATAAAGAAAGGATTGGAGAACGGTACCATAGACACGGCAAGACTTCAGGAGAATGTTACCGCTCTGATTCGTACAATGGCAAAATTTTCATAGAATAGAAAGAATCAGAAAAACAAAAAGAAAGAGAGGAAATGTATATGATTCGTGATTTGACAATAGAATACAGAAAAAATCCGATAGGAATCGATGAGAAACCACGTTTCTCATGGAAGCTGGAGAGTGAAAAGCAGGATGTTGTGCAGACAAGCTACCAGATTCAGGTTGTCAGCGGAGGCCAGCTTATGTGGGACAGTGGCCGGGTGGAAAGCGACCAATCCGTTCTGGTGCCATATAAGGGTGCTGCATTGAAAGAGATGACTGTTTATCAGGTGCAGGTCAGTGTATGGGATAATTACGGAGAGCTGGAACAGGTGACAGGAAACTTTGAAACCGGTTTGATGAGAGAAGAAAACTGGAATGCAAAATGGATTACCCATACACTTCCGGCTGAAGAGACTGCATGTCCGGTATTTGTCCGCAGCTTTTCTCTGGACAGATCGGTGAAGAGAGCAAGGCTGTATGCGACCGCCTGTGGTGTATATGAGGCATTTATTAACGGAAGGAAAACAGGAGACTTGTTCATGGCTCCGGGTTGGACATCTTATCATCACCGACTGCAGTATCAGACTTATGATATTACGGAACTCCTGGAAAAAGATAATGAGATTACGGTTACTGTAGGAAACGGGTGGTATAAGGGAGAACTCGGGTTTGATGCAAGACCGAATCTTTACGGCGACAGAACGGCTTTGCTGGCAATGGTGCGTATCGAGTACGAAGACGGGGAAACTATCTGCATCGGCACTGATACGGACTGGCATGTGGAAACAGGAGAAATTCTGTTTTCCGAGATTTATCACGGTGAGATACAGGATTATACAAAAGAAAGAAGGCTGGTGGGAAAGGCAGTTCTGTTTGAACATACGGATGATATCGGGCAGATTGTGGCGCAGGAATCCGAGCCGGTCCGGGTAACGAAACGGTTTGATGTAAAGGAAAGGATCGTGACTCCAAAAGGAGAATTGGTGTTTGATTTCGGACAGAATATGGCAGGACTGGTAGAAATACGACTTCCAAAACTTATGGGAGACAGATTAGTTATTCGATATGCAGAAACACTGGATAAAGATGGAAACTTCTATACAGAGAATCTGCGGACGGCAAGATGTACAGATACATTTATATACGGAGAAAAGCAGGTGGGAATGCTTGTGATGCCGCACTTCACTTTCCACGGATTCCGTTATATTTGTGTGGAAGGCGCAGGAACGGAAACAGAGGCATCGGATTTTACGGCATGTGCAATGCACACAGACATGCAGCCGACAGGAACATTCACATCCGACAACACGTTGGTTAACCAACTGCAGAGTAATATACAGTGGGGACAGAGAGGCAACTTCCTCGATGTTCCGACAGACTGCCCACAGAGAGATGAACGGTTGGGCTGGACCGGAGATGCACAGGTATTCTGTGGTACAGCCTCCTACAATTTTCACACAGCACTATTTTTCCGAAAATGGCTGCGGGATATGGCGGCAGAGACCAATCCGGAGTGGGGCGTACCTCATGTTGTTCCGAATATTCTCGGAAATCAGGCGGGAGCAGCGGCATGGAGCGATGCTGCGACAATCATTCCGTGGACGATTTATAAGGTTTACGGGGATAAAGAGATGCTTGCGGAGCAATTCCCGATGATGAAGAACTGGGTGGATTATATACATGCGAGAGTCTCGAAAAACGGATTGTGGCAGAGTGGATTCCAGTATGGAGACTGGCTGGCGCTGGACATAGAATCCGGAAGCACCGACCGGACAGGCGGAACGGACAAATATCTGGTGGCAAATGCTTATTACGCATATTCGACCAGGATTGTGCGGGATGCTGCGGATGCATTGGGGTATGCAGAGGAAGCAAAAGCATACGGTGACTTATATGAAGAAATAGTAGAAGCCATTCATGTGGAATACGTGACAAGAAGCGGACGAATGGTCAGCGAGACACAGACAGCCTGTGTGCTGATGCTGTACTTTGACTTGATAAAACCGGAATTTCGTAATCGTATTTTGGAGACATTGGAGTTGAATATCGGGGCACACCATAATCATCTGACGACAGGTTTTGTGGGTACACCGTATCTGTGTCATTGTTTGTCAGAAAACGGTCTTCATGGGTTGGCGGATGAGATCTTTATGAAAGAGGATTTTCCGGGCTGGCTCTATGCAGTAAAGAAAGGCGCAACGACAATCTGGGAGCGTTGGAATTCCATTCTGCCAAATGGGGATTTTGACGAATCAGGTATGAACTCCCTGAACCATTATGCGTACGGTTCGATTGGAAGCTGGCTGTACGAAAAAGTTGCAGGAATACGCTGTATGGAACCGGGATATAAGAAAATACGGATTCAGCCGACGCTGACAAAGGGAATGACAGAGGTGTCCGCAACTTATGAATCCATATATGGAACAATCGTAAGTGCATGGAGCTGCAGAGAAGGAAAAATCTGTGTGGACGTGCAGATTCCGGTGAATACAACGGCAGTTATCCAGCTTCCGGAGAAAGAAGCGGAATTCACGGTTGGTTCCGGCAGATATCATTACGAGTACAAGACGGATACCAATCTGAAATTCGAGAAATATTCGTTGGATCAACACTCGGAGAGTTGGTTGCCGAAGAACTTGGCCGCAATATGTTTGAAGAAATGATGCCGGGAATGCTGGAAGACCCGCTGATTCAGTTTGCATTGTCCATGACCATATCCGATCTGCTTATGCAGGATGCGCAGGCAAAGCCAATGTATCTGGCAGTCATTGATGCGCTGAACGCTGCAAATTCAAAATTATAAAAAATAAGCTAAAATTAAAATACGGACAATTAGGAATGTGATATTTTAAGCTTACAGGATATCAAGAAAAAATGTGATACGAAATGAAGGAGGAACACAATGAGTAAAAAACCATTAGAAAAGGACAAATTCGGCGTTCAGAAAGTAATGCGCGTGAAGGATTACTTCGGAGATGCTACGGGACAGTTCGCATTGAATGCGATGTCCGCACTGGTAGGACAGCTTACATACTTCTATACGGATAAGGTTGGTATGGCTGCCGGGGCGATTGCAACAATGTTTATTATCTGTAAGATTATTGACGCATTTACAGACCTGATTATGGGAAATATCATTGACCATACAAAACCGGGAAAAGAAAAATATCGTCCGTGGCTTTTGAAAGCGGGAATTCCGGCAGGTATTGTAATGGTTCTGATGTTTACTGTGCCGAAAATAGGAGATATGGGACAGATTATTTACGTGACAATAACGAACATTCTTCTGACAGCAGTATTATATACGGCAATGGCAATCCCTTATAATTCGCTTATGACCGTTCGTACGAACAGCCAGGAAGAACGAGGCATCATGGGAACATGGAGAGCGGCGACCGGTTATGTGGCAGGTATGATATTTGCAATCTGTATGATTCCGATTACGAATGCACTGGGCGGAAACCAAAACGCATGGATTAAATTTGGTTTTATCATGGGAATTATTGTAATACTGGCATCCTTGATTTGTTATGCAACAAGCCGTGAGACAGCAACAGAGGCAGGAGTGGCAGTAGAAGCGAAAGAAGAGGATGAAGAAGTGATTCCGTTTAAGGAAGCGCTTGGAAAGCTGTTCCACAACAAATACTGGGTGATTGTTCTGGTGGTGAATCTGCTTTCATGCATTATATATGGTCTTGCAGCGGGTGCGGGAGTATATTACTGTAAATGGATTTTCGGTAATGACAACCTGGTCGGCGTTCTCGGAGGAATCGGAATGATTCCGACCCTGTTAGGATTCATACTTGTAGGACCGATGATTAAGAAACTTGGTGTTGTGAAAACGCTACTGGTGAGCTTTGCAATGGGTGCAGGAGCAAATATGCTGCTTCTCTTCACAAAAGACATCTTTTTCTGCTACGCATTATTCGGAAGTATTACAACATTTGCAACCATTCCGATGATGTGTCTGGTTGGAGTTATGACGGCAATGTCAATTGATTATAATGAATATAAATATGGTGTAAGAATGGTAGCAACCTCCAACAGTGCATCCAGCTTTGGCGGTAAAGTGGGAAGCGGACTCGGAACATCTATCATCGGCTGGTTCCTTGCGGCAGTCGGCTATGATGCTGCACTGACTGCAGCGCCGGCAGCTACAAAAATGGCAATTTACGGATTCACTATTGTAACACCGTTAGTGATATTTGTTATTATGTTTATTCTTGTAAGCAAGTTTGATCTGGAAAAAACACTTCCTGCGATGAAAGAAGAAATTGCAAAAAGAAAAGCACAGAATGCCTAAAAAAACGCCAAAAAGCTTCCTGTATAATTTAAATAGGTCAAGAGATTGACAAAAAAATACCTCAAGTAAAATTAGATTATTACTGACCGGCAAGTTGGTAAAATCTAACGAATACAAGAGGTATCTACAATGAATATTAAAGGTTCAAAGAAGAAAAATCAAGTTTTATCAGTAAATAAGAGATTCAACAGTAACGGATTTTATTCAGTGTATTGAGTGTGAATATAGCAAAAATTGCCGCTTAGTTTAGCAGACTGGGGCGGCTATTTTTGTGTCTTATTGCTTCCTATTGTGTATCCGGGACTGAAAGCTGTCAAGCATAGGCTAATAACAGCAATCAGACCTTCAAGCGTCAACATTGGCATCCCCTCCTTTAGCAAGATTTCTGTCAGACGAGCTGGGGATTTCTATGTAATCGGAGGGGTGCTGAGTGCCGGTGGCACTCGTTTAGCACCGACCGTAACGGAGTGTAGACCACAGTCCCTCCGTAGAAGGACTAACCGCCTACCGTGTAGGTAGCACCCATAGAACGATCATAACAACCTGTGAGTGTATATGCAATCCTAAATTTGTTTTTATTGAGTGTTCACCAAAGAAGTTGTGATAACAGTATGATAACAAAATAATTCAAAATCAGAAAAACGCTCCGGATTTCCGGCTGAAAATGATAATAAAAAGACAGAAATATACGAAAAAAAACGTCTTAATATGCAAGACCGATACCGTGAAGGTGGACGTACAGTAGGATCTGGAAAGGTTGCTACAATCATCGAGTAATACAATCTGAATATAGATTTGTTATCGCAAGATGACATTGTGTTCAAATATAAGATGCCCCGGAAACCGTAAGGTTTCTGGGGTTTTTCTGTTTTTGATGAAATCAATGTCAGGAAAGTGTGTAAGACCATGATAAAACCAGGGGGAAAGTTTCTGGATTTATTCAATTGAAAAAGAAAGCCCTATCAACCATGAGACAAAAGCTGTAAAAATCTACGTTGAATTTTACAGCTTATTGTGTATAATAGAAGTATCAGAAACAATTTAAAATCAAAGGAAGGGGTTGAAAGAATATGGCAAATATTTTACCAGTATCTGATTTGAGAAATTATAATGAAGTCCTGAAAAACTGTCATAAAGGAGAGCCGGTATATTTGACTAAGAATGGCAGAGGACGTTTTGTAGTCATGGATATTGAAGATTATGAACGTGATCGAGCAGAGAAAAAGCTTCTGATGAAGTTACAGGAAGCTGAAGAAGCTGTGAAAGATGGAGATGGTTGGTTGAATCTAGATGAATTGAAGGTACTGATGGGGGAATGAAATGTTAAAACTGCGGATTAATCGATTGTTGTAAGAGATCTGAAGAATATCAGGGATTATATTGCCGAAGATAACGAAGAATATGCTACGAAGACTATAAAAGAGCTTTATGGTAAATTTGAGAATCTTCAGATGTTTCCGGAAATGGGATCGAATCTCTCCAAACGAGTCAGCTTTCGGACAGACTATAAATATGCGATATGGGAAGAATATGTGATTCTCTACAAGATTGGTAACGAGTACGTAGAGATTTATCGTGTAGTCAACCGATATCAGGATATCACAAGATTTTTTGATTGATAACAAAATTCCTAAAAACCACACGGACACAGTGGAAAATCCGGATTTTACCCCAAAAATCATACCGCAAAAGCTGTTCTTTGAGCAAAGCTGAATTGATTATAAAATGGATACCAACAGGAGGAATTTGCATGGAACTACGGGAATACACAGATTTCAATCAGGAAGAAATTTTATCACTTTACACCAGTGTTGGCTGGGAAAATTATACAAGGAATCCTCAAATGCTGGAGCGTGCATATGAGAATTCATTTTTAAAGATTGCTGCTTTTGAAGGAAAGCAATTGATCGGCATGGTCAGAGTTGTTGGGATGGTGCATCGGTCATTTTAATTCAGGATTTACTGGTGCATCCGGAATATCAACGAAAGGGCATCGGGAGTCAACTAATGCGTGCGGTTTTAGAGAGATGTGAGGATGTGTATCAGATTGACTGATGACAGACAATACAGAAAAGACGATTTTATTTTATCAGTCGTTGGGATTGAAAAAGGTAGATAAAATCGGTTGTTGTGCTTTTTTGAAAATGTGATGAGCAGTAGGAGGAACAGGATATGACGGATTCATATACATTCAACACCCCGATTGGTTTTCTTACCATACGGGAAGAAGAAAAGAAGCTGACAAAGCTCTTTTGGGAAGCAAATTCTGTGCAAACCATAAAGAATGAATTGCATTCCGATTTTCTGTATGAGGTCTATACGCAGGTGAATGAATATTTGACGGGTAGAAGGAAGCAATTCGATGTGCCGTTGAAATATCAGGGAACGCAATTCCAACAGAGTGTCTGGCAGGAGCTGCAGAAGATACCGTATGGAGAGACGAGAAGCTATCAGGAGATTGCGGCTGCAATCGGAAATGAGAAGGCAGTACGTGCTGTAGGGCAGGCCAATAATAAGAATCCGATTTTGCTGATTATCCCATGTCACAGAGTAATTCATAAGAGCGGAGATATTTCAGGATTTGCTTGTGGAGTAGAGGTAAAGCGATATCTGTTGGAATTAGAAAAAGGGATGAGAATTTAGGGAAATGGAAAATATGTTTTCAGGATTTCTGAGAAAAGAGCGGGAAAAGCGGGGGATCAGTCAAGAGCGGTTATGCAGAGGAGTGTGTGCTGTTTCCGCTCTTTCGCGTTATGAAAATGGAGAGCGGATACCGGATCGGCTGTTGATGAATACGCTGATTGAACGTTTGGGAAAATCATCCGATAAGTTAGTTACGATGATTTCCTGTCAGGAGTATGCGTATTTTGAGTGGAAAAGCAAGGTAAAAGAGACTTTAAGAAAGAAAAATATTGCTCTGGTACAGGAACTCATTTTGAGAAAAGAAGCACGGGACGCAAGTGTCAACCTGGTTTTGCAGGAGCAGTTTTATCAGTATATACAGGAAATCGTCAATGGGAAAGAGGGGGAGATTTCTTCTCTGGAGGAGGCGATCCGGTTGACAAATCCAGATTTTACAGGAAGGATTGCTGCTGAGGGATTGTTTAGTATACAAGAATTAGAACTTCTGCTTTTATATGCACAGCGTCAGATGGAAACGCGGGCAGGACAGGGTGCCAAATTGCTGGAAGATGTTCTAAGTTATATTCAGGAACATATGACGGATATTCAGGCAAAAATCAGATTTTTCCGCGAGCGGTGTGTCTATATTGTCGGTATGTGACTGGAGCGGCAAATGCAGAGAAACGGTATTTGTTGTGCAGAGAAGCATTTGAAAACAGCAGAAAAGATCAGAGGTTTGAGTATACGGTGGAATTGCTTGGGTATATGAGGAAGGATGCAATCTGTCTGGGAAAAGAGTTCGAGGCTGTTTCTTATCAAGTTTGGAAAAAGATTTTGGAAGCGATGTATCAGGAATATGGCGTGGAAATTCCGCAGGCAGAATGGGGAATTGAGATCCCGCAGAATCTTTTTTTAATACCTGAAATTTTGCTTTCAGCCAGAGTGGAGCAAGGAGCGTCTCAGGAAGAAATCAGCGAAGGAATCTGTACGCCGGAGACGTATTCCAGAATCGAAACAGGAAAGCGAAGTCCGAGTCTGAAAAATCTGGAAGCATTGAAGTCCAGGTTGAAAATACGGTCGGGGTACTATATGGGAGAGGTGTGGACTGAGGATTTTGCGGTGCTGGAGTTGGTGCAAGAACTAAGAGCAGCGGTGTCGGCTTCCAATCTGAAAGCCTGGGAGATGTGCCAGCAAAGGCTGGAAGAAAAACTGGATTTGAGTAAAAAGATTAACAGACAGTATACGGAAGGATACAGAACCTGTCTGGAGTACCAAACGGGAAAGTTTTTAGAAGATGAATGGATCAGACGGCATAGAAAAACATTGTCTTACACACGGAAAGAACCGATGGAACAACGGATGTTTTGTGAAGAGCGTGCACATGTATTTACAAATACAGAGACAATACTTTTGCAGCAGATTGCTCTTGCAGAAAAAATCCGTGGTGAAAAAGAGAAAGCAGTAGAAATCTGGGAGCTGCTTTTGAAGGATTATGGAAGAAGTAGGATCAGGATGGAAAATCATTTCAAAGAAGTGATGCTGATCTGGAGCAATCTGGCAAACACACTTCCTGATGTTGGAAAAACCAAAGAAGGAATTGCACTGGCAGATCAGGGAATCCGAATGGTTTTGGAAAAAGGACAGGGACCGTTGAATATGCTGTTTGCAAACCGGATCTATGCCATGAAAGAGGCCGGGCAGGATGTGAGAAAAGAGCAATTTGAACAGGCATATGCTTTGAGTGAAATGTTCGGTGATCTGGAATTGCAAAATTCTTTGAAATATTATATACAGAAAAACTGGCCATCGAAGGAAAAGATACATTAACATACAATAAGAAAGAATTCCATGACGAAATCGGGAAAGATGTTTTTCGATTACGTCATGGGATTTTTTTGCGTTTTCTTTGATAATGAGAACTGTGAAAGGGGAAATGTGATATGCAAGAACAGATTTTCGTACACGGCTACTTCGGAAGAAATAAGGGGATCCTTACAGGATTTGTTATTTTTTCAATCATGAGTGGAACCTCTTACATGCTCTGGTCATTTTTATTTGAACAGGCCAGTGGATTTGCAGGAGGAACGGCAGACACCTCCATCCAGCAATTATGTCTGTCTGCAGGATTGTGTCTGCTGTATTTTGTGGTCAGTCAACAGCTGATGTTTTATTTTCAGAGAAGGTTGTTAAAACAGATCAATACACAATTGAAACAGGATGTATTTCATGCGCTGATGAAAAAAGGTGTGGCAAAGTTTACGGAGAAAAACAGCGCGGTATATCTGTCTGTGTTAAACAATGACGTAACAAATCTGGAGAACAACTATTTTGCGAAGATTCCGGAGATTTTACAAAATGGATTTGTATTTCTGACTTGTGCGGGTGTACTCTGCTATTATGACGTCAGGATCGTGTGTCTGGTGATTTTGACGGCATTACTCCCGGTGGCGGTTCCATTTTTAATCGGAGAGAAATTGTCACAGAAGACCAAAGCATTATATGAAGAACTTGAGAATTACAATCGGAAGCTGAAAGACTGGATGGGTGGTTTTGAAGTGATTCATAGTTTTCAGGTTGAGGACGAAGTGAAAAAACGGTTTGCGAAAAGTGTGGAAGATGTGGAGAAACGGCGTTATGAGGGAAGAGGATATCAGAATCCATACGGAATATTGACGTTATTGCTGACGTATCTGATCTTGAGTATACAGTTATTTGTCTCAGCGTATCTGGTATTTATCGGAAGTATTTCAGAGCGGATGCTGCTGAGTATTTTTTATTTGATCTCCAGTGTCAACAATCCCATCCGGGAGATTGCATATCTGCTTTTGGATGTCAAGGCAGCAATTCCAAATGCAAGAAAGGTGGAGACGCTTTTCAAGGAAAGACCGGAAGAATCGAAAAAAACAGGGGAATCGGTAAAATCAGTCATGCCGTTGGAGTTGAAAGACGTACGATTTGGCTACACGAAAGCAAAAGAGGTCTTACATGGGGTGAATATGTGCTTTGAGAAAGGGAAAAAGTATGCCATTGTGGGAAGCAGCGGATGCGGAAAATCAACGTTGTTGAAGCTGCTGGCGAACTATTATGAAGACTATGGGGGAGAAATTCTCATAGGGAAACAGGAGCTTCGGACGATAGACAGAAAAAGTTTGAGTCGAAAAATGGCCATGATCCACCAGAATGTGTTTTTGTTTGAAAATACATTGCGGGCAAACATCACGATGTTTCAGGAGTATCCGGATGAGGAGATCAAAGCTGCAGTAAAAAAGGCGGGGCTTGAGAAAATCGTAGAAGACAATCCATTGGGAATGGAGCAGATGGTTTGCGAAAATGGCAATAATTTTTCCGGTGGGGAAAAACAGCGGATCGCAATCGCAAGGGCAATTTTAACCAGGGCGGAAGTGTTATTGCTGGATGAGGCAACGTCCAGTCTGGATACAGAACTTTCCATGCAGATTGAGCAGTTAATCTTAAGTCAAAAAGAGACCACCATATTGAATGTAACACATCGATTCATGAGTCGATTTTGAAGCAGTATGACTGCATTTTGACCATGCACCAGGGAAAAATTGTGGAGATGGGGACGTTTGAAGAGTTGATGAAGAAAAAGCAATTTTTCTATAGCCTCTATACCGTGAATCATTAGCAGGGGAGGACATTATGATACAGAAAACAGGTTCGATTCATGTTTATTTTCAAAGAAATAAGGGGCATCTGGTAGGTGTGATCTTATGTTCCATTCTGGCGGGAATGGGGGAAACGATGTGGCATTTGTGTTTCAGAAAATTGGAGAATTGCCGGGAGATATGACAAAGGCAGCGATTTTGAGACTGGCAGGGATTCTTTTGTTTACTGTTTTTTATTATGCAGTCAGTCAGAATGCCTGCGCTTATTTTCGGAGGACATTTCTGAAGCGGATCAATATACAGCTGAAGAGGGATGTGTTCGATGCAGTGCTGGATCAGGATATGATCCAGTTTACGAGCAACAACAGTGGGATGTATCTCTCAATACTGAATAGTGATGTAACAAATTTGGAGAATAACTATTTTGCGAAGATTCCGGAGATTATTCAGCAGAGCTTTGTTTTTCTTGGATGTCTGGCAGTTCTTTGCTATTACGATGGCCGGGTGGCAGGTATGGTTCTGCTGACAGTGTGGATACCGGTTGCAGTACCGTTTCTATTTGGAAATGTGATTTCCGAAGCTGAGGGAAGGTTTTACCGGAACTTAGAACAGTATACAGGGAAACTGAAAGATTTCTTTGGAGGATTTGAAGTGATTCAATGTTTTCAAATTGGAAAAGAAACGGAAGAGTTGTTTGGAAGTTGTGTAAAGGATGTGGAAGAGTCTCGTTATCACTCTCGCTTCTGTGCGAGCAGCGGTGAAGTGTTTGCTCTCTCATTGACATATGGGACGTTGTTTTTTCAGATTTTATTCTGTGCCTGGACGGCTGCAAAAGGAAAAGTATCTGCAAATGCAATGCTGAGTATTTTATACTTACTTTCCAGTATCAACAATCCGGTGCAGAATGCAGTACAGGCGTTTCTTTCTGTGAAATCAGCAGACCAAATGTGGAAAAAGTGGAGAAATTATTGGCAAAACCTAAAAAAAGAACCCATCCGTCTGTTGACCGGAAGTGAAGAATAAGGAACAAAATATCCGCAAATCTGCATAATGTCAGAATTTGTCTAAAATAAACAGGTTTCCATGATTTGATTGTCGAAAAAAGAAAAATAAATTGTATAAAAGTGATAAAAAATATAAAGTTATACTTATTAAAATGACTTGATTTACAAAGAAAAAAAGTTTTTATTAAAAAAACTAAGGTGAAATAGCAATAATTATAAAATCCAAGCCAACTTCCGAATAGAAAAATATAGACAGATGAGCTATCATAAAGTTATCAAATCGACAGGGAGGATATAAGATGAAAAAGAAAGTGGTTAGAAAACTGATGGCACTCGCACTTGTTTCCACCATGGCAACTTCTATGCTGGCCGGATGCGGATCAAGTGATGATTCAGGCAAGGATTCAGGAAAAGATGCTGACAAAGGCTCAGAAGAGACAGTCCTGAAAGTTGCTGCGTTCGAAGGTGGTAACGGAACTCAGATCTGGGAAGATATCGCGAAAGCATTTGAAGAGTCTCATGATGGAGTAAAAGTAGAACTTGAGATGTCTCCTGAACTGGACAAAGACCTGACAAAAGCAATTCAGAATGGAGATGTACCGGACGTTGTATATTACAACCTGGGACAGCCAAGTGGATTCACAGAGACAATGCTGAAGGAAGAAGCGATTGCGGATATCTCTGATGTATTCGATGACGAACTGAAAGACAAGATGCTGGATGGTATCCTGGATGGTACAGATGCACAGCCATACGGAGACGGAAAGATTTATCTGGCACCGATTTTCTACACACCGACAGGATTCTGGTACAATGCGACATTGGTAGGTGAAGGAAAACAGTACGAGATCCCGACAACATGGGATGAGTCTTCGCACTTGGCGAGCAGGCTAAGAAAGACGGACATGCACTCTTTACATTCCCTACAACAGGATACTTTGATGCTACAATCTATGCAATGCTCGCACAGGCAGGCGGACTTGATTTCTACAATGATGCATTAAAATATGATGCAGATACATGGACATCTGAAGAAGGAAAGAAAGTTCTTGATACAGTTGCAAAACTTGTAGGAAAAGACTATACACAGGAAGATACAGTTTCCAATGCAAACGCTGACGGTGGATTCAAGATCAATCAGCAGAACGTAATCGATGGAAAAGCATTATTTATGCCAAACGGAAACTGGGTGATCGGTGAGATGGCAGCTTCTACTCCGGAAGATTACGAATGGGGTATGATGGGTGTTCCGAAATGGAGCGAAGATGAATCACAGTCTGTATACACATTTACAGAGCAGATGTGGGTACCTGCTGATGCACCGAACATGGATCTTGCAAAAGAATTTGTGAAATTCATGTATCTGACGAAGTAGTTGATATCTGTCTGAACAACAAGACAACAGACAAAGAGTCCGGAAAAGAATCTGATACACCAGTAGTAGTTCCTGTAAAAGGAGCAGCAGACAAGCTTCCAGACGGTGTTACAAAAGACTGTTATGCAGCAGCAACAGCAGATGACGTTGTAGCTGTTACAGGTAAATGGGCAACAACAGCTCCGATCGAAGGACTGGATATGGCAAAAGCTGTTTACGGACCGATCGAGTCTATCAACACAGGCGATATGACGGTTGATGAATGGCAGAAACAGTTAGTAGAGACTTGGGAAAAATGCGCAGACGCATTAGAGAAATAAAAGAGTGATATTCGGCTGACATGAAACGGTGAGTTATGATAACTCACCGTTTTTAAAAGACAGCAGTATGGAGGAGGAAATCTATGAACAGGGAGAAAGCGCAGAGAAGATTTATATTCATTTGTCTGGCGCCTGCTGTAATTCTGGCAACGATCTTTATATTTATTCCGACGATCAATGTCTTCCGTATGTCCTTGTACCGCATGGGTGGAATTACAAATAAGAAGAGTTTTGTGGGATTCAGCAACTTTGTAAAACTGATGGATGATAAGAACTTTCTGGAAGCGATGCAGAACTCGATTCTTATCATTGTAATGGTAATGATCTGTACGATCGTTCTTGCAGTTTTATTTGCGGCGTTACTTTCAAGAGGGAACTTTAAAGGCAAGAATTTCTTCAGAATTATTTTCTACATACCAAACATTTTGAGTATTGTTGTTATTGCAGGTATTTTCGGTGCAATCTACAATCCGAGTACAGGACTGCTCAATACATTTTTGGATGCGATTCATCTGAGTGGATTAAAGCATCAGTGGATGGGAGATCCGAGTATTGTTATTTATTCTGTGATCTTTGCACTGGTATGGCAGGCAATCGGATATTATATGGTCATGTATATGTCCAGTATGGCAGCAATTCCGGAAGATCTCTATGAGGCCGCATCACTGGATGGAGCAACAGAGATTCAGATTTTCTTCCAGGTGACTTTGCCGTTGATCTGGAGCAATATCCGTACTACATTGACATTCTATATCATCAGTACGATCAACTTAAGTTTCCTGTTTGTTCAGATCATGACAGACGGAGGCCCGAACGGAAAGACAGAAGTTTTCCTGAACTATATGTACAAGCAGGCATATGGAGCAGGTGTATACGGATACGGTATGGCGATCGGAGTTGTTGTATTCCTCTTCTCGTTCATACTGGCAGCAGTTGTAAACAAGATTACAGACAGAGAAGTCTTAGAATTCTAGAAAGGAGCGAAGTAGAGATATGCATGAGAAAAAACACAGAATTCCTACACATGTACTTTACAAGATTTTTATCTATGTAGCTCTGATCGCTCTGGCTATTTCGATCATTGTACCGGTTGCATGGGTATTTATGGCGAGTTTGAAGAAGAATGCAGAATTCATTGGAGCGGATGTAAATCCATGGGCACTTCCAAAACAGTTTTACTATCAGAACTTTGTAGTAGCATTTCAGGATGCAAGAATGGGAGATTTCTTCCTGAACTCTTTCATTGTGACAGCGCTGGCTCTTGCACTTCTTCTGATCCTGGCTCTTCCGGCATCTTATGTGCTGGCACGCTTTAAGTTCAGAGGAAAGAAGTTCTTCAATGGTGCGTTCATGGCAGGATTGTTTATCAATGTCAATTACATTGTAGTACCGATCTTTTTGATGCTGAGTTCCTGGAACAAGGCTCTGCATGTAGATTTCTTCCTGGATAACCGGTTTATCCTGGCACTGATCTACGCATCCTGTAACCTGCCGTTTACGATTTATCTGCTGAGCGGATATTTCCAGACACTTCCGAAAGGATTTGAAGAAGCAGCTTATATGGATGGATGCGGATACTTTAAGACGATGGTTAAGATCATGATTCCGATGGCAAAACCAAGTATTCTGACAGTGATTATGTTCAACTTCCTGACATTCTGGAATGAATATATTATCGCATATACATTGATGGATGAAAACGGAACACTGGCAATGGGACTGAAGAATCTGATGGCAGTCGAGAGAACAGCAACCAACTACGGTATCATGTATGCAGGTCTTGTGATCGTTATGATTCCGGTACTGGTTCTGTATATCTGTGTACAGAAGAGACTGACAGAAGGTATGACACTTGGTGGACTCAAAGGATAGGAGGAGACAAAAATGCAAGAAAAGATTCGAACTTTGATCATGGCTGTTGTTTTTGTTGTCTGCCTCGCCCTGATCATGATAGGACAGAAAAATATCGGCGTGCCGGGACTGATTATGGAACTGGCAGGACTGGTAGGCTTGCTGACACTCTTGTTTATTTACAACAATAAATATAAATAGCAGGTTTGAAAAAGTGAAACAGGCATGGAAGATCTGGCAAAAGCCAGTCTTTCGTGCCTGTTTTGTATAGCAGAAAGTACATGTGGATGCTTGACAATTATCTTTGGATATTGGACAATAGAAGAGAATTGGAAAAAGAAAGAGATACGAGGAGAGAGATCATGAGAATTGGAATTGGAAATGACATTCAGCATTGGAATTAAAAGCAGAAATCATCGAATTTCTGAAAGAAAAAGGACATGAAGTCGTAGATTTCGGAACGGATTCATCTGAAAGCTGTGACTATCCGAAGTATGGGGAAGCAGTAGGCCGTGCAGTTGTTGCAAAAGAAGTGGACTGTGGAATCTTGATTTGCGGTACAGGACTGGGAATATCTCTTGCAGCAAACAAGGTCAAAGGAGTGCGTGCAGCAGTTTGCAGCGAGCCGTTTACAGCGAAGATGTCCAGAGCACACAATAACTGTAATGTGCTTGCATTTGGCGCAAGAGTGGTAGGTGCAGAGCTCGCGAAAATGATCGTAGATGTATGGCTGAACACGGAGTTTGAAGGCGGACGCCACCAGAGACGTGTGGATATGATCATGGAGATCGAAGAGAGATAACGTGTAACATATCAAATAAAATGTGAAAAGGATGACGACTACATGGACTGATGCAGATGTCATCCTTTTTTGCTACAGAGTTAACGTACCTGTGCAAGAATGTCTTCCAGTACGTCCTCCACAGAATCTGTCACATAGGTAGAATAGTAAGAAATTCCAGGAGCTGCGTTGGACATGGCATAGCTGGTGCCGACAAGCTGCAGCATTTCAATGTCATTGTACTGATCTCCGAATGCAACACATTCTTCCGGTTTTACATGGAATAAATCCATCAAGTTCTGAAGGGCGGTTCCTTTGTTGCTTCCTGGAGCGATAAAATCGATCCAGATATTTCCAGAAGTGACCACTTTGATCTCAGAGCCAAACAGATCCTGAAGGTGTTTCAAATATTTATCGACAATATGAGTGCTGTCAGACATGTTGCAGATGGCGATTTTTAGGATCGGTCCGTCTACTTTCGTGATATCATCCACGATCTGAGTTGTATTGTGCATTACATTGACGATGTGGTTGACAAATTCCGGAACATTGTTTTCGATAAAGCAGGTATCTTCTCTGGAAACTACGATTTCGAAATGATTCTGTTTTTTGATTTCCTTTAAAATCCTGGCTGCCAGATCATCGTTGATCGTAGCACGGGAAATGACTTTTCCCTGATGCATGCAGATTGAGCCATTCTCTGCGATAAATGAAATACGGTTTTTCAAGGGATCAAAGACACGCTTTTGATTGTCGTATTGTCTTCCGCTGGCAGACACAAAATGGATTCCTGCATCGCACAGCTTAGAGATCAGATCGATTGCCCGCGGAGTGAGAGCCTGGGCATCGTTTTGTAAAAGAGTTCCATCCAGATCACTTGCAATTAATTTTATCATCATTTCCTCCAATTATTTAGAAATTCTTATTGTTTGTAGTCGAATATATGACCATACATTATACATTGTACAGGAAAAACAGAAATTTGTATAGAGCGTTACTGTTCACACCGGATGTTAAATACAGGTTCTGAACCGTCATGCTTGCATGTAAGGGAAAGAATCTATATTTAGCATCTGGTGGGAACAGTAACTATAGAACAACTCACAGTAACGAAAACAGAAAACAGTTGTATTTTAAAATCAAAAAGAATATAATAAGAGCGTCAGTGCGGTGACGTACTGAAAGGCAGTGACACAAAAGGTCAAAAGAAAGAATAAGAGGGAGACATATGGGTAAATATTTTGGGACTGATGGATTCAGAGGAGAGGCAAATGTTGTTTTAACAGTAGAACATGCTTTCAAAGTAGGTCGTTATCTGGGATGGTATTTTGGCAGAGAGAAGAAAGCCAGAATCGTGATCGGAAAAGATACAAGACGAAGCAGTTATATGTTTGAATATGCACTGGCATCAGGACTGACAGCTTCCGGAGCAGATGCATACCTCTTACATGTAACAACAACACCGAGTGTGTCCTATGTGGTAAGAACAGAAGATTTTGACTGCGGAATTATGATTTCTGCGAGCCACAATCCGTTTTATGACAATGGAATCAAGGTGATCAACGGACAGGGGCATAAGATTGAAGCAGAAGTAGAGGAGCAGATTGAAGCGTATATTGACGGAAAAACAGAAGAGCTTCCACTTGCGGTTGGGGAACACATTGGAAGAACAGTTGATTATGCGGCAGGAAGAAATCGTTACATCGGACATCTGATCTCACTGGCAACACGTTCCTTTAAAGATATGAAGATTGGTCTGGACTGTGCCAATGGAAGCTCATCCAGCATTGCAAAAAGTGTGTATGATGCACTCGGAGCAAAGACATATGTGATCAGCAATGAGCCGGATGGTGTAAATATCAATACAAATTGCGGATCGACACATATTGAAAAGCTGCAGGCATTTGTAAAAGAGAACAATCTGGACGTAGGATTTGCCTATGACGGAGATGCAGATCGCTGTATTGCCGTGGATGAGAATGGAAATGTCGTAGACGGAGATCTGATCTTATACGTATGCGGAAAATACCTGATGGAACAGGGACGACTTGCAGGAAATACGATAGTTACAACTGTAATGTCCAATCTGGGGCTTTACAAGGCTTGTGATAAAGTCGGCATGAAATATGAGCAGACAGCAGTCGGTGATAAATATGTGTATGAAAACATGATGAAAAACGGATTTGTTCTTGGCGGAGAGCAGTCCGGACATATTATTTTCAGCAAACACGCAAGAACCGGAGACGGAATCCTGACTTCACTGATGCTGATGGAAGTTATTATGGAGAAGAAACAGTCACTTGGAAAGCTGTGCTCTGAAGTGAAGATTTATCCGCAGCTTCTTCAGAATGTCCGTGTGACAGACAAAAAGACAGCGTTGGAAAATGAAGCCGTACAGAATGCGATCAAAGCAGCGGCAGAAGCACTTGGAAGTGACGGAAGAATTCTGGTAAGAGAAAGCGGAACAGAGCCTGTGATCCGCGTTATGGTGGAAGCGGCAACAGATGAGATATGCACAGAGTATGTCAATCAGGTTGTCAATGTAATGAAAGAACAGGGATGTGTTCAGGAATAAAAATAAAAAAGCAGAATCTTGTACCAAATATGGTGCAAGATTCTGCTTTTTATTGGATTTCAATCTCGTGTTCGGGTATTGTCTCATCTTCTTCACAAGTTCCGCAAATCTCATAGCTTCCGTAAACTTTTCCCAGGATTTTACCGATACATTGCAGCTGCTCCTGTTCATTGACTACGATATCAGGATCAATCACATTGAGAGAACGAAGCCTGCGGATGCTGCCTTCCTGAGAGAGAATCCGGATATAGTAGATACCATTGAACCAGAAAAGCCCGATTTCATTGTGTGAGGCATTGATACGCTGAACTGCCATAATGTCATTTTTTTGAAATACCGGCTGATAGCGGTCAATCAGAACCCGAAAGCAGAAATCGCTGTCTTTGGGAATATGCTCTCTGCGGACTCGAATAGTTTGATTGGTGTCCTGAAAAAGAAAACCGGAGTGTGCTTTACGAATGCCGGGGCGGTAAAACGGAAGATTGATATATTCGCTTTGGTTCATGCGTTTATATTCTTCATCAATGATTAATCGAACGAGACTTTTTCTGCTTTCAGAAAGTTCGCGATATTTGAGAATGGACTCTTTTTCTTCTGGCCTTAGGACATTTCTATAAAGACGCTGAATTGTCCTGGGTGAAAGATAATCCCGGTATAGATAATTGGCATCAACTTCCAAGGCATTCATGAGTGCAACCAGAATATCCGGTTTTGGGTAGCTAATACCATTCTCATAATTTGCAATTGCCGATGGGGTTACCTGAATCTTGTTAGCAAGTTCTCCACGGGAAAGATTCAGTTCTGTGCGACGATGACGTATTTGATTTCCGATTTTCATACAGACATCCTCCTATTTCGATTTATAGCAACAAGTATAGTGCAAGAATCATATAAAGTCAACAAAATGTTACAAGAAATTTGTTGACTTTTACAGGGATATGGCGTAGACTGGAGATACATTGTGGTGGTGCGGGCAAGAAACGAGAGGGTTAGAAAAATGAGAGACAAGACAATCGATGTACTTCTTCAAATGGGGGTACCAGCCAGCATAAAAGGATTTACGTATATCTGTGATGCGATAGAATTATTTGATACGGATCCTTATTATCCTGACGGAAAAATCTGCTCTTTATATTTTGAGATTGCCCGCCTGCACGAAACGACGGCCTCCAGAGTAGAAAGAGCAATACGGCATGCATTTGAAGTGGCTTTGACCAAAGGAGAACGTGATATAGTAGAACTGTATCTGGATTGTGAACATACACAAAATTCCAATCTGCTCAAAACACTGTATTTCAGAATGCAGCAGGAGGAGCATAAGAGGGAAAAGGATTCCATATGCAGCTCCAGTACCTGTGAGATGAAGGCCCAGATTTATCAGGAAGTGATGGACTTGTTCTCGGTAGAGTTCGAACATTTTTTGGAGAAAATGCTGAGTATGTCAGAAAGGCATTATTGATTGCACCTTTGTATCAGAATCTGCATATTCTATTACAGAACGGACAGGAAAGGAAATCAATAGAATATGCCATATTCAATCATGCTGGATGCCGGACACGGAGGAAGAGATCCGGGAGCAGTTTATAAAGAGCGGAAAGAAAAGGATGATACCCTTCGTCTGACGCTGGCGGTGGGAGAGATTTTGGAGGCTCATGGCCTGGATGTGCAGTACACCCGTACGACAGATGTGTATGAATCTCCTTATCAGAAGGCAATGGAAGCAAACAATGCAGGAGTAGACTTTTTTGTTTCTATTCATAGAAATTCGTTTCCTTCAGACAATGCAGTATCAGGGTAGAGAGTCTTGTATATGACAAATCAGGGATTAAGCTTAAGATGGCAGAAAACATCAACGAACAGCTGGAAGATATCGGATTTGTGAATCTTGGGGTAAAGGCAAGACCGAACCTGGTTGTCTTAAAGAGAACGAAAATGCCGGCAGTGCTGGTGGAGGTTGGATTCATCAATTCAGATGTAGACAACAAATTGTTTGACGAAAATTTTGAAGAAATCGCACAGGCGATCGCTTATGGAATTCTGGATACACTGGAGTCGAATCATGAGGTAGAATCTCCGGGATATGAAGTACAGGTTGGTGCATACCGAAACGAAAGATATGCACAGAACCTGCTGGAAGAACTGTTAGAACAGGATTTTCCTGCTTATATTGTGGAAGGAGATCGCCTCTACCGTGTAAGAGTGGGGAATTATATTACACTGGAAGATGCGGCAAGGATGGAGCAGATGCTCAAAAGAGCCGGATATCCGACTGTGATCGTCAGCACCTGAAAACAGCAGGCCTAAAACAGCTGATCGATGAGTTCGGCAGTTACATGGTGGTACATCTTATCACCGACTTTCATATTAGGACCTTGTCCGCATTGTTTAAAACATTTTTGAGTACGCAGAAGGTAAGTGCCGTCAGAAGTTACCTCTCCCTGTCGGATCTGAAGCTTTTGCTCCAGTTTTCTTAAAAGCAGGGCAGATTGTTTGCTGCTGCAGGTGCTTCCCGTACACAAAATAATTTCTTTTTGATAAGTCTGGCTGGAAAGACTCGGATAAAGCCGGATGAGAGTATCGATCAGGGCAGGCTTTACCTGCATGATCGATGCAATCTGTTCTTTGGCATCATTGGGGATACAGCCAAAGATATCCTGAGTCTCCCGTAAAAATTCCACCAGGATCGCCTGGTCGGAAGGTGTGTTTAAACTTGCGTAATAAGCAGCTGCTTCCTGAAATTCAGGGCAGAAATCAGATAAATCTTTCATCGTATACATCCTTTCTGTTGTGATGGAAATTACATTGGGGAAAAAGGACGACTGGTTTTGGAATGATTGTTCAAAACAGTCGTCCTTTGTAGTATTAAAATCAGTTGTCGTTTTCCTCGAGTCCGGAATCTGCTTTTGGAGGCAGATACACATGAACAGTTTCGATACGGTTTTTGTCCAGTTTTTCGACTACAAGGCGAATCTGATCTTCAGTCGTGATATGATCTCCAACTTCCGGAAGTCTGTCCAGATGCTCAATGATAAATCCTCCGAGAGAGTCATAATCTTCAGATTCCAGTTCTGTTCCGAGATTGTCATTGAGGTCATCCAGATTCATAGAACCTTCTACAATATATTCCTGATCATTGACTTTCTGGATCAGCTCTTCTTCTGCTTCATCGTATTCATCGCGGATCTCACCTACAATCTCCTCCAGAACATCTTCCAGAGTAATGATACCCGCAGTCTCTCCATACTCGTCCAGTACAATGGCAATATTGAACTTGGCATCGCGCATTTCAACCAGAAGCTCAGAAATATTCTTATATTCATAGGTGAAGTAAGCTTCTCTCAAAATGTTGCGTACCTGAAAGTTTGCTTTATCTTCAAACAGAAGCAGATCTTTCATATTGATGGTACCGATGACGTTGTCGGTCGTATCTTCGTATACCGGAAGTCTCGTAAACTTATATTCTTTGAAAATCTCAATGAGTTCGCGGTAGCTGCTGTTCACATCGGCAAATGCAACGTGGACACGCGGAACCATGACTTCTTTTGCTTTTACGTCTCCGAGATCAAACACGTTGTAGATCATCTCTTTTTCTTCAGATTCGATGACGCCGTCCTCATGGCTGACATCCACGATCGTTCGAAGTTCGTCTTCTGTCATCGCATTATTTCTGGCATTTGGATCTACACGAAGCAGAAACATAAAGCCTCTGGAAAATAAATCGATCAAAAAGATGATCGGAGTCATAATAAACATGAAAAAGCGTATAATCGGAATATAAGCAAGAGAAATCTTCTCTGCATGTATCGTGCAAAATTCTTCGGGGTGATCTCACCGAATACCAGAATCGCAACCGTCAGGATCGCAGTTGCAATACTTACCATATAACCGCCGAATGAATAAGCCAGTGTTGCTGATAAGGAAGATGCGGAAATATTGACGATATTATTACCGATCAGAATGGCACTCAGCATTTTGGAAGTATGCTTTTCGGTTGTATCCAGCACCAAAGCTGCACGCCGGTTGCCGTCATCTGCAAGAGAACGCAGTCGGATTTTGTTGACTGTCATCAGTGCAGTTTCTGCAGATGAAAAGAATGCCGATAGTAATAATAAGATAACAAGAATTATAAATTGGAAAGTATCACTCGAGTCCAATTGTGTTGTTCACTCCTTTTGTTAAAAATGTTCCCTCTATTGATATACAGGTATTTATTACTATACATCATTTTGCCGGATTTTGCAAGCAATGGGGAGGGAGGAATGTGCGAATGTACGCTTTACTTTGCGGGAAGGTTGTTGTATGATGGTGAAAGAAAAAACAAGAACAGAAATGGAGATGAGCACAGGTGTATAAACAATTATGTAAGATTTCAGGGGAAGAGAATGTATTGAGAGATGAGCCGATGAAGAAGCATACGACATTTCGTATCGGAGGTCCGGCGGATTATTTTGTGACAGTGCAGTCAAAGGATGAGATAAGAGAGATTCTGCTTCTTTGTAAGAGAGAACAGATTCCATATTATATATTAGGAAATGGAAGCAATCTTCTGGTAGGAGATAAAGGATATCGGGGAGTTGTGATCCAGATCTGCAAACGGATGAATGAGATCCGGACAGAGGAAAATAAGATCTATGCGCAGGCGGGAGCCTGTTGTCAAAGATTGCAGCACAGGCACTTTCAAACAGTCTGACCGGATTTGAGTTTGCATCCGGGATACCGGGAACTCTTGGCGGAGCAGTGATGATGAACGCCGGGGCGTATGGCGGAGAGATGAAGCATGTACTGGAAAGTGCGGATGTACTGACTCCGGAAGGAGAATTTTTGACCTTATCTCTGGAAGAACTGGAACTGGGTTACAGAACAAGTGTTGTGGCGACAAAAGGGTATACAGTTCTGGGCGCAACGATCGCACTCGAAAAAGGCAATCCTGAGGAAATCAAAGCGTATATGGATGACCTGAAGGAGCGCAGAATCACAAAGCAGCCACTGGAGTATGCCAGTGCGGGAAGTACATTTAAGAGACCGGAAGGCTATTTTGCGGGCAAGCTTATTCAGGACAGCGGACTGAAAGGCTATTCGGTTGGGGATGCCCAGATTTCCGAGAAGCATTCAGGATTTGTGATCAACCGCGGTAATGCGTCTGCAAAGGATGTTCTGTCGTTGATCGAGCACGTACAGGAGACCGTGAAAGAGAAGTTTGGAGTACATCTGGAGACAGAAGTGAAACGGATAGGAGAATTTTAAATTATGAGGTTTGTCATTGTTACAGGAATGTCGGGGGCTGGAAAATCTACAGCGCTGAAGATGTTGGAGGATATGGGATACTTTTGTGTGGACAATCTTCCGGTGCCGCTTTTGCCTAAATTTGCAGAGATGATCGCCATGCCGGATTCCAAGCTGAATCAGGCGGCAGTGGGAATCGATATCAGAGGCGGACAGGCATTTCGGGGGTTAGAGGGATACTTAAAAGAACTGGATGAAAGCGGGATCCATTATGAAATCTTGTTTCTGGATGCCGGAAATGATGTCCTTTTGAAGCGTTATAAAGAAACAAGAAGACAGCATCCTCTGGGAGGCGCGGGACATATTGACAGAGGAATTGCCAAAGAGCGGGAGGAAATCGCATTTTTAAAGATTCGCGCGACGTTTATTCTGGATACGAGCAAAATGCTGACAAGAGAGCTTCGCGTGGAACTGGAAAAGATTTTTGTAAAGGGCAAGGATTTTAAAAATCTGTATATCACGGTAATGTCCTTTGGATTTAAGTATGGTATTCCACAGGATGCGGATCTTGTATTTGATGTCCGGTTTCTTCCGAATCCCTATTATATAGAAGAATTACGCGCAAAGACCGGCAATGAGGCAGAGGTCAGAGATTATGTGATGAAGAGTGATAAGGCGCAGGAATTTTTCAGACAATTGAGCCAGATGATGGATTTTCTGATTCCGAATTATATTCTGGAAGGGAAGAACCAGCTTGTTGTTGCAGTCGGGTGTACAGGCGGAAAACACCGTTCTGTTACACTTGCCAACGCATTGTATCAGTACCTGGAAGTACGGGAGAATTACGGGGTTCGCATTGAACACAGAGATATTGAGAAGGATGCCATCAGAAAGGGAAAATAGCAGGTATACACGATGTCATTTTCAGGAAAAGTAAAAGAAGAGCTTTCGCAGCAGTGGAGCAGCGCAAGACACTGTCAGATTGCAGAAATTGCAGCCTTGATCGGGATGTGCGGGGCAGTGACGATCAACAGTTTTAATCAGTACGGAGTAAAAATCAATACGGAAAATCTGGCTGTTGCAAGAAAAGTCTTTACATTGATTCGAAAAACATTTAATATAGAAGCTGATATCTCTATCCGAAGGAATATAGAGAAACAAAGTGCGGTCTATTCTGTGATGATAGTCCGGCATGAAGATGCACTGCGTGTCCTTCAGGCAGCAAAGCTTTTGGAGGAGCACAGAGGTGGATTCGAAGAGTTTCATATTGTCAGTCCCCTTATTGTACAGCAGCCATGCTGTCGTCGTGCGTTTTTGCGGGGAGCCTTCCTTGGGGCTGGTTCCATGAGTGATCCGAATAAATCCTATCATTTTGAGATTGTGTGCGATTCGGATGTGATGGCAAAGCAGATTCAGAGACTGATGTGTGATTTTTCCATGGATGCGAAGATCGTACGAAGGAAAAAGTCATACGTAGTGTATTTAAAAGAGGGCGATCAGATAGCAGATATTTTAAATATTATGGAGGCGCATGTTTCTCTGATGGAACTGGAGAATATCAGAATCTTAAAGGATATGCGCAATACAGTGAACCGTAAGGTGAATTGTGAAACTGCCAATATTAACAAGACCGTCTCTGCAGCTGTAAAGCAGTTGGAAGATATTACGTATCTCAGGGATAACATGGGGCTTGAAAAACTGGCAGAGGGACTAAGAGAAGTGGCATATGCACGTCTTTCACATCCGGATGCAACATTAAAAGAGTTAGGGGAACTCTTATCGCCGCCTGTCGGCAAATCCGGGGTAAATCACAGATTAAGAAAATTAAGTGATCTGGCAGAAAAGGAAAGGCAAAACAAGGAGGATTATTATGATTGAACACCGGTTATTGTAGGGCATGAAGATGGAATTGAAGGCAGACCGATTGCTTTGTTGGTACAGGAGGCAAGCCAGTACGCCAGCAAAGTCTACATTCAGGTGGACAACAAAAAGATCAATGCAAAAAGTATTATGGGAATGATGAGTCTTGCTCTTCAGGAAGGTGATGAAGTGACAGTTGTTGCGGAAGGCGAAGATGAAGAAAAGGCTGCAGAAGGAATTAAGACTTTTTTGAAAAAGACAAAATAGATGATGTAGTAAAGGGGGCTGTGCGTAGGCACAGCCCTTTCAAGAATAGAAAGACGGGAGAGAGCAATATGAAAAAGATGCTGTTCATATACAATCCGAATGCGGGAACAGGGGTATTAAACCAAAGTTATCAGATGTATTGGATATTTTTGTAAAAGCCGGATATGAGGTGACCGTATATCCGACGCAGTGTTATCATGATGCCATGGCAAAGGCAGAATC
>ENA-OQAA01000409-OQAA01000409.1-human-gut-metagenome-genome-assembly--contig:-NODE-409-length-30300-cov-11.227687_pt1 | contig 30300 bp, 47 predicted proteins | sample MGYA00242489_ERZ504515 | MGnify/ENA primary metagenome ERZ504515 (study PRJEB26092, sample SAMD00036237) | human gut metagenome | host: Homo sapiens | study: EMG produced TPA metagenomics assembly of... | reverse complement strand
CTCCCAACCTCGTTGCGGCGCGGCTGCGCCTATGGCACTTCGACATCATTGTCGCAGCCCCGACCCGCGGTCACGAGCGGGGGCTCCTGTCTTTTTAGTGCCCTCGGATTGGGTCATAGTGTCTGTCCGTTCTCTGCCCGCGACGTTTCTGCTGTTGGTGCAAAGGGGTCAGGTTACTTTGCGCCAAAAGGGGAAGTTGCGGTGGAATAGTTCCTGTTTGGCCGTCTTGAGGGGTTAAACGGGAACTATTTCACCGCAACTTATCGATGGCGTGTTTGGTTGGTGCCAGTTGATTGCTTGGGCGTTGGGGAGGGTCTGCTCCGTTATAATCGCCTAGAACATTAATTGGAAACGGGACGGGAGCCATACATGCGCCAGGGTTTCGACAACGCGAAGTATATCGAGCTGCAGGCTGCTCACATTAAGGAGCGCATCTCGCAGTTTGGCGGCAAGCTCTATTTGGAGTTTGGCGGTAAGCTATTCGATGACTATCATGCGAGCCGCGTGCTACCGGGTTTTGAACCGGACAGCAAGTTCCGCATGCTCAAGAGCATCGCCGACGATGTCGAGGTTATCATCGCGATCAACGCGAACCACATCGAGAAAAACAAGGCTCGTGGTGACCTGGGCATTACCTATGACGAGGATGTGCTGCGCCTGGTTGACCTGTTCCGCGGCAACGGCTTTGCCGTCGCGGCTGTGGTCATCACCCAGTACGCTGGCCAGCCTGCTGCCGATGTGTTCCGCAACCGCCTGAACGCGCTCGGTATTCCCGCCAAGCTGCACTATCCCATCGAGGGGTATCCGCACGATGTCGATCTGATCGTGTCCGACGATGGCTACGGCAAGAACGAGTTTGTCGAGACCACGCGTCCGCTCGTCGTGGTCACCGCTCCCGGCCCCGGCTCAGGCAAGCTCGCCACTTGCCTCTCGCAGCTCTATCACGAGCACAAGCACGGCACCGCCGCCGGCTACGCCAAGTTCGAGACTTTCCCGGTCTGGAATCTGCCCCTCACGCATCCGGTCAACATCGCCTATGAGGCAGCAACGGCCGATCTCGACGATGCCAATATCATCGACTCCTTCCACTTGGAGGCCTACAACAAGACCACGGTCAACTACAACCGCGACGTCGAGGCCTTCCCGGTGGTCCGTGCTCTGATGGAAAAGATCCTGGGCAAGAGCCCCTATCAGAGTCCTACGGACATGGGCGTCAATATGGTCGGCTTTGCCATCACCGATGACGATGCCTGCCGCGACGCTTCCAAGATGGAGATCGTCCGCCGCTACTTTACCGCGGTCGAAAATGTGCGCCGTACCGGCGTGGGCGATGAGCAAGTCGACCGTCTCAAGATTATCATGAAGAAAGCCGGCATCGATAAGAACTACTCACCGGCGCGCTCGGCGGCCCTCACCAGGGAGCAGCTGACGGGTGGTCCCGTGGGTGCCATGGTCATGCCCGATGGCTCCGTGGTGACCGGTAAGACCTCCACGCGCCTGGGCGCCGCAAGTTCGCTCATTATGAACGCCCTCAAGCATGTCTCGGGCGTCGACCTTGAGCTCGAGGTCATTAGCGATGAGGCGATCGAGCCCATCAGCAAGCTCAAGACGCATTTCCTGGGCAGCAAAAACCCTCGCCTCCACACTGACGAGACGCTTATGGCGCTGTCGATCACCTCGGCCACGAGTGAGACGGCCGCTCGCGTCCTTTCGGGCCTGGAGCAGCTGCGCGGTTGCGATGCCTTCTTTAGCGTGATTATCTCGCCGACGGACGAGACGGTACTGCGCAAACTGGGTATCAACGTGTGCTGCGAGCCCAAGTTTGAGCGCCGCGGTTTCTTCCACCGCTAAGTTTGAAGCACCGCGGTAATTGCATTGCATTTTGGCCGTATCGGGTTGGCGCCCGGTACGGCTTTTTGATCAATAAAGCGCCTATTTCGGCGAAAAATAGCCGTTTACCTGCCTAGAAACAATTTGAGCGGTATACAATAACCGTAACTGTTTCATCCTTAGCGGGATGCCGCATGATGGATATTACCTGCCATCGTGAGGTGTGTCGGTCGCGCACGGCGCGTTAGATGCTCGTGCTCGGTTTGAGGAGGCTGCTATGGCGGGCAAGGGTCGTGCGAGTGTCAACGATATGAAGCGTGTTGAGGTGCTGGTGTTGATGGAAATCGACCAGCAAACCGAAGACAATGGCGGGCCGTATGGTTTCTCGCGCAAAACGCTTGCCGAGCGCGTGGGGGTTTCGCCGTATCGTGCCCGCGCCGCAATCGATCGCTTGGATTCCGAAGGCATGATTGATGTCGTCTCGCGTTATAGCGACGACGGCGGTCAGCTTGCAAATGGCATTTGCCTCACCGAACGTGGCGAGTGGTATCTTGAGGGCGTCCGTACCGGCATGCTCGTTCAAGAAATGCTTGAGGACGAGGTTGCTGATCGATAGCAGCATGTAACCCTTGCCATAGCGACGCCGCCTGGGAAACCGGGTGGCGTTTTGTTTCAAGATTGAGAAATGCAATCGCACGCGAGAAAAATTGCGAACGGTCCGCGGCGCGAGTATTACAATGAAGACCCGTAAGATGTGGATAAACAACTTCTACGGGAAGCGCAGGTAACTCAATATGACCAAGCATGTGTTCGTAACCGGTGGCGTGGTTTCGTCCCTGGGCAAGGGTATCACCGCGGCCTCGCTGGGCCGTCTGCTCAAGTCGCGTGGCTACAAAGTAACGATGCAGAAGGCCGACCCGTATCTGAACGTCGACCCCGGTACCATGAGCCCGTTCCAGCATGGTGAGGTCTTCGTTACCGAGGATGGTTACGAGTCCGACCTGGACCTGGGTCATTACGAGCGCTTTATTGATGAGAACCTGACCCGCGATTCCAACTTTACGACCGGTGCCATCTACAAAAGCCTAATCGCCCGCGAGCGTCGCGGCGACTTTTTGGGCGGTACCGTGCAGGTGATTCCCCACGTCACCAATGCCATTAAGGACAAGTTCCGCCGCATCGAGGAGCAGACCGGCTCCGATGTAGTCATCACCGAGCTGGGCGGCACGATTGGCGACATCGAGTCCCAGCCGTTTGTCGAGGCCATCCGTCAGTACCGCAAGGAGCCGGCCCCGAGAACGTCTGCTACATCCACGTGTCGCTCGTTCCCTATATCGCCGCCGCCCACGAGGTCAAGACCAAGCCCACACAGCATTCCGTCAAGGAGCTCCGCAGCTTTGGCATCCAGCCCGATATCATCGTGCTGCGCTCCGACCACCATATCGATGACGCTATCCGCGGAAAGATCGCAAGCTTCTGCGACGTCGACACCGATTGCGTCTTTACCAACGAGGACTGCGCGAGCATTTACGATGTTCCGCAGCTGCTTGCCGAGCAGGACTTTGACCTGCGCATTTGCGAGCGCCTGGGTCTGGACCCGCGTGAGCGCGACATGAGCGAGTGGAACGAGTTCCTGCGCAAACAGAATCACGCCAACCATCACGCCGACAAGGTGAAGATCGCCGTCGTGGGCAAGTACACGCAGCTGCCCGATGCGTACCTGTCGGTTATCGAGGCCCTGCACCATGCGGGCGTCTTCTACGATCGCCATGTGGACGTCCAGCTGGTCGACGGCGAGAGCCTCGACGAGCAGAATGTCTCCGAGGTTCTGGGCGACGCCTCGGGCATCCTGGTCCCCGGCGGCTTTGGCAAGCGCGCCCTGGAGGCAAGATCCTCGCGGCCGAGTTTGCCCGTGAGCACAAGATTCCGTATCTGGCATTTGCCTGGGTATGCAGGTGGCCGTGTGCGAATTTGCGCGCAATGTCGTCGGCCTTGCCGGCGCCAGCTCCTCTGAGTTCGATCCGGATGGCCCGTATAGTGTCATCGATCTGATGAGCTCGCAGGAGGACGTGACCGAGAAGGGCGGCACCATGCGCCTGGGCGCCTATCCGTGCAAGCTCGCCGCCGATACCCTTGCTCGCGAGGCATATGGCGAGGAACTCGTCTACGAGCGTCACCGTCACCGCTTTGAGTTCAACAACGCCTTCCGCGACCAGCTCGAGGACGCCGGTTTGGTTATCTCGGGTCTGTCGCCTGACGAGCGCCTGGTCGAGATGGTCGAGCTGCCGCGCGACGTGCATCCGTGGTATGTGGCAACCCAGGCTCATCCCGAGTTCAAGAGCCGCCCGACCAACCCGCAGCCGCTGTTCCGCGAGTTCGTGCGCGCTTCGATCGGCCAGCACGAGGGTGTCGACCGTCTGCAGGTGACGCCCATGAACCTCGCTACGGACTAAGGGTGCCGGCGAATAAGGAACATACCGAAGCTACTCCCTCGTCGCTCGCCGTGGCGGCGGGGGAGTATCTCGATTACCTCGCGGTCGAGCGGGGTTTGGCGCGCAACACGATTGCGGCCTATCGTCGTGACCTGACGACGTACTGCGCCTATCTGGAGCGGGCGGGTATTGTGTCTTTTGAAGAGGTGACTCGTCAGGTCGTGGAGGCTTTGTCGCCGACCGTCGCGATGGGGGCTATTCCGATGCCTCGGTGGAGCGTGCGCTTGCAGCCGTGAAGGGCCTGCATGCCTTTTTGGTGCGCGATGGGGCTGTAGCCCAAAATCCAACGGCGGCGTTGCGCCTGCCTAAAAAGGCTGAGCGTTTGCCGGAGTATCTATCGGTGGAGGATGTCTCGGCTCTGCTCGATCAAGACTTCCCCGAGGGCGAGATGGGCTTGCGCGACCATGCCATCTTGGAAGTGCTCTACGGATGCGGTTTGCGTGTGAGCGAGTTGGTGGGGCTCGATGTGGGCGATATCCATATTGACGATGGCTTTGTACTCGTTCGCGGTAAGGGCTCAAAGGAACGCCTGTCCCCGCTGGTGGGAAGCGCGGCGCGAGCTCTGATGCTCTATGTAACTGAGGGACGTTCTCGCTTGGCGGCCCATGCCCGCGGAACCGAGACCTCGGCGGTCTTTTTAAATAAGAACGGACGTCGCCTGTCGCGCCAGGCCGTGCATGCGATATGCGAGCGGTATGGGCGTCAGGTGGGGCTGGTGGGGCTCCATCCCCATACCTTGCGCCACTCCTTTGCCACCCACATGCTCGCGGGCGGTGCCGACCTGCGTATGCTGCAGGAGATTTTGGGCCATGCCGATATTTCGACCACGCAGGTCTACACGCATGTCGACCGCACGCAACTGACCGAGGTCTATCTGGCGGCGCATCCGCTGGCACATCGCTAGCACCTCGCTGACCTGCATATTTATAAATATTAAAGGGGACGGGCCCCAGATTGCCGAGACGCACTTTTGCGCGCATGGGCAATCTGGCCCGTCCCATTTTTCGCCAGACACCGACGCGGTGGTGGGCCGTGTGTGTCGTGGGCGGGGGAGTTTGGGGGCGATGTGAACGGCGTGTAAAGGGACGTAAAAATCGCCTCAAGGTCAACTTGAAGGTTGAGGTTCGCGGGCGTGGTTCTACAGGTGGCATCCCGCCTTTGCTGTAAACACAACATATTGTGTTTTCGAACATATGCTCGGGGGTGTTTTACAACATATTGGGGGTGGAATGGTGGGGCGGGGTGGGTGAAGGGGTGGGGAAAGGTGTTGAAAAATGGGGCGGTTCCCCATATTATTGATGACGTCGACAGGCGGGGTGGTTCCCCGCGTACGTGCCATCTGAGTAACCGAGGGGAGGGCGCACATGGGAATGACTGGTGCATACGAGCGCAATCTCGATGCAAAAGGTCGTCTATCCCTGCCTGCACCCCTTCGCGAGGAGCTTGGAGAGCACGTTCGCGTGTTTAAAGCCCTGGATGTCGATGCTCTGTACGTGTTCTCTGCCGAGGCCTTCGATAAGTGGTCGAAGGACTCTTCGCGGGTCGTGAGGGCCACGAGGGTTTTAACCCGCGTGACATTAATGACCAGAAGCTCATGAGGGCGATCAACAAGCGCACCACGTCGATGGACGTGGACAGCGCCGGTCGTATCGGTCTTTCCGAGTCTCTCCGCAAGCAGGCGAACCTCGACCGCGAGGTCACGGTTGTGGGCAACTACGACCACCTTGAGGTTTGGGATCGCGCCGCGGCCGATGAGGACGATGACGATGAGGCCCTGCTGGACCTCTTCTTCTCGTAAGGGCAAGGCACGGGTAACGGATGGAGCGTGGGATCTTGACACAAGAATATCGGCATGAACCTGTCATGCTCGGCGAAGTGCTTGAGTCGCTGCGGCTAAAGAGCGGCTCCGTTGTCTGCGATTGCACCCTTGGCGGTGCCGGCCATTCGGTAAAGATGGCCGCGCAGGTGGGGGAGACGGGCCTTTTGCTCGGCGTCGATCAGGACGACATGGCCCTCGAGGCCGCTGGCGCCCGTCTGGACCGCGAGGTTCCCGGAGTTCCGCACCAGCTGCTGAAGGCAACTTCGGCGACTTGGACGAGCTGCTTTGCTCGGCCGAGGTGCCCGGGGTCGATGGCTTCCTGTTCGATTTGGGCGTTTCGTCACCGCAACTCGATATCCCTGGCAGGGGCTTTTCGTATAACGAGGACGCCCCATTGGACATGCGGATGGATCCGGGTAATAACACCTTAAACGCAGCTGAGGTCATCAACACCTATAACGAACACGACCTCGCCCGGATTCTACGCGTCTACGGCGAAGAGAAGTTCGCCTCGCAGATCGCGCGCGAGATCGTGCGCCGCCGCGAGCAAGAACCGATCGAAACCACCGGCCAATTTGTCGAGATCATCAAGGCGGGTATCCCGGCTGCCGCTCGTCGGCATGGCGGACACCCGGCCAAGAAAAGTTTCCAGGCCATTCGCATCGAGGTCAATCACGAGCTCGATGTGCTCGAACGAGGGCTTGATGCCGCCACCAGGTGCTCAACCCGGGCGGACGTATCTGCGTCATCTCGTATCACTCGCTCGAGGACCGTATCGTAAAGAACCACTTTAAGGAGATGAGCCAGGGGTGCACGTGTCCGCCGGAGATTCCGGTGTGCGTGTGCGGCAACGTGCCGATACTCAAGGTCATCACCCGCAAACCCTTGGTTGCCCAGCCTGATGAGGTTGAGCGCAACCCTCGGGCGAGATCAGCCAAAATCCGCGTGGCGCAGCGTCTGTAGGCGCGACCGCGCGATATTGGACCTCCCGCTCGCACCATAAACGAAGCTTAAACACACTACCAACGTACTCGGGATGGGAGGCGGCATATCATGGGCTACAACACTTCAAGCGCAGCACTCGCCTATGATATGAACGCCATGCCCGCCTATCGTGAGACGCCGCAGGCCCCCGTTGCTCCCCGTGAGCAGCGCACGCCGCGCTTTGATGTCTACACGGGCGCGGGCCGTCAGGCAAACCAGGCGGTAAGCCCGGTTTTCATGAGCGTTCTTAAAACGTTTTGCATCATTGCGGCTATCTTCATGACGATCGGCGTCGCCCGCGTGGCGCTTGCCGGCGTTACGGCCCAGGTGCTCAACAGCAACGCCGAGCTTACCAACACGCTCGAAAAGGCGACCGATGAGAGCTCCGACCTGGAGGTCATGCATTCGGTCTATGGCGCCGACACGCGCATTCGCGACCTTGCGGGCGCTTATGGCATGGTGGAGCCCAGCGAGAGCGTTACACTTGACTTTTCGCAGGATGCAGCCGCGGGCGCCAACGCGACCGCGACCGCTCAGTAGCAAGACGGTAGCTGAGTATGACAAATGACTATCGCCGCGGTTCCGATGGGGGCCGCGGTTCTGGACGTCCCTCGTCGCGGGGACGTTCTGGTTATCAAGGAACGGGTCGCAATCTTACAACGCCGGGCAGTCCCGTGGCAACGACCCGGCGTCGCGACTTCGCGGCTCGGGCGGCCCTCAAGTGCATAACACCAGGTCGCGCAAGAGTTCGTCGACCGAATGGCTCACAGGCGCGCCTCTGCCTCGCCGCAAAGCCGTCATGGGCTTCATCGGGCTTGGCTTGGGCTTGGGCGTCTTTCGCCTTGCCGACTATCAAATTGTCGAAGCCGATAAACTGCGCGAGCGTGCCGATGCGCGCCGCCTGCTTGCGCAGACCCTCTATGCCAAACGCGGCACCATCTACGACCGCAACGGCAACGTGCTGGCGTCGTCGGTCGAATGTCGCAACATCGCCGTGAACCCGCAGCTTGTCGAGGATGTTGACAAGACGGTGTCGGCGCTGGTCAAGGCAACTGGAATCGATAAAAAGACCTGCCGCAAGCTCGTTGAGTCCGATGGAACCTGGGTGTATATCAAGCGCCAGGTGGACGAAGACGATGTTGCGGCGCTGGAGAAGAAGAACCTGCCCGGCGTGCTTTTTGAGCAGGCCATGAAGCGCGTATATCCATACGGCAATCTGGCATCGCAGGTGCTGGGTGTAGTGAATGTAGACAACGACGGCTTGACGGGTCTCGAAAAGCAATACAACAAGCTTCTGACCGGCACGAACGGTTCTCTCGTACGCGAGCGCGCGAGGGACGGCAGCTATATCGCGGGCGGTGCCTATAAAAAGGTGGCTGCGGTCGACGGCGTTGATATCGTGACGACGCTCGACGTCAATATCCAGCGTGCGGCCGAGGATGCCCTGGCAGAGGCAGTTGAGAAGACTAAGGCCAAGAACGGCTCGGCGCTGGTCACCGATCCTACGACAGGCGAGATCTTGGCAGCCTGCTCGTACCCGACCTACGACCAGACCGATCTGGAGAATGCCAAGACCGAGGATATGAATCTGCGCCTGGTCACCGACGCCTACGAGCCCGGCTCGGTCTTTAAGACGCTCGTGGCGGGCGCCGGCTTCGACTTGGGTGTCGTGCGATCGAGTACGTCGTTTGAGGTGCCGGCGAGCATCAAGGTGGGCGACGATACCGTTACCGATGCCGACAAGCGCGACTATGGCATGACCATGGATGTGCGCGAGATGATGCGCCGTTCGTCCAATGTGGGCTTTGTCCTGGTGGGGCGCAAGATCGGTGCCGACGACTTTGCCGCCTATGTGGACAAGTGGGGCATCGGTCACAGCTCCGGTGTCGATTTTCCGGGCGAGAGCTTGGGCATCGTCAAGGAGCGTGACCAGTATGACGGCGCCACGCTGGGCTCGATGAGCTTTGGACAGGCGCTGTCCGTCTCGCCGATTGAGATTGCACGTGCCGTGGGCGGCATCGCCAACGGCGGCGTGATGATGACCCCGCACTTCTATAAGTCCAGCAAAGGCGACGAGAAGGACTGGGGCGAAGGCGAACGCGCGATTTCTGAGGACGCCGCATCCCAGGTGACATCGTGCATGCAGACGGTCGTGTCCGAGGGAACGGGCGTTGGCGGCGTGGTTGACGGCTATGACGTGGCGGGTAAGACCGGTACGGCCGAACGTGCCGACGAGAACGGCGGCTACCTCAAGGAGAACTACATGTCGTCCTTTATGGCTTTGCACCGGCACAATCGCCCAAGGTACTGTGCTATATCACGCTCGACGGAACGCCGAGCGGTTCAGATGCCGCTGCGGTGCCGTTCCAGTCCATTATGGCCAACGCGCTCGACGTGCTGGGTATCCCGCGCACGAGGTAGGGGGTTACAATCTTTGGGGCGTGGTTTGTTGTCCCATATGAGGGGTGTTCACATGCTGCACCACGCATGCGCGGCGCTGGGATACAATACGCCGATAGCATTATTAGGTTTACAGGGGAGCTGCAATGATAGAGATCGCCGTCAACAACCTCGCGGCCGCAACAGGGGCCCGAACCGTGACGGGAGAAGCCGATCGGGTATGCCGCGGGTGCGTTATCGACTCGCGTCAGGTCGAGGAAGGGACGATTTTCGTCGCCTTTCCCGGTGAAAACGTCGACGGCAATGATTTTGCTTCCCGTGCCGTCCAGTCGGGTGCCGGCGCCGTCGTGATGACGCGTGAGCCCGAGGCTGAGCTGGTCTCGCTGGCGCAGGACAAGGGCTGTGCCATCTTGCTGACCGATGATCCCGAGGAGTTTCTGCTGCGTTTGGCGCACGCGTACCGTCTGGAGCTTGGCTGCCTGGTCGTTGGTATTACCGGTTCCATCGGCAAGACGACGACCAAGGACGTGCTCGCCGCTGTGCTCGCCAAGCGCTATCGTGTCTGGGCCACCAAGGGCAATTTCAATAACCTGATCGGCATGCCACTCACGGTGCTTTCCGCTCCGGCCGATACCGAGGTCCTGGTGCTCGAGATGGGCATGAACCATTTCCACGAGATCGAGCGCCTGTCCCAGTCCGCCAATCCCAACCTTGCCATCGTGAGCAAGATTGGTACCTCTCATATCGGCATTTTGGGTAGCCGCGAGAACATCGCCCGCGCTAAGGCCGAGATTGTCCAGGGTATGTGCGCCGCTGGCGACTTCTTGCCGCTGCTGGTTTTGGGCGGCGAGGACGACTTTACGCCGTTCATTCGCGATACGTTCGCCCAGCCTGCTGGTATCGACGTGATGCTGGCCGGCGTCTCGGACGATGATGAGGTCCGTGCCCGCGACGTTCGAGTTGATGACGAGGGCCGTCCGGTCTTTACGCTCGATTTTGGTCAGGGCGAGACAATCGATACCATGCTTGCCATCCCCGGCGTGCAGTCCGTCCCAAATGCCGTTAAGGCGCCGCGGTTGCCTATCGCCTGGGCGTGACGCCCGAGCAGATCGATGCTGCCTTTAGGGGCCTCACGATCACCGGTCACCGCCAAGAGATCAAGCGCGCCAAGAGCGGTGCCCGCGTCATCGACGATTCCTATAACGCCAGTGCCGAATCCATGGCTGCTGGCCTCGATCTGCTGTGCTCGCTTTCGTGCACGGGGTCTCGCATGGCGATCCTGGGCGAGATGGGCGAGATGGGCGATGAGGCTCCTCGCATGCATGAGCTCGTGGGCGCCTATGCCGCCGCCAAGAAGCTCGACATGCTGGCGTGCGTGGGTGGTGAGCTGGCCCAGCTTATGGCCGATGCCGCGCGCATGATGGGCATGGACGAGGACCGCATCCAGGTGTTCTCCGATTATCAGCAGGTGCTCGACCGCATGGGCGGCGCGCTTGAAAAACATGATGTTGTACTGGTCAAGGGTTCCCGCTTTGTTGAGCTCGACCGCTTTGTGGAAGGTGTGTGCTAGCCCATGTTCGGCAATCCCTCGTATCCAACGTATCAGGCTTTTTTGGGGCTTGGCATCGCCGCTGCCATTGCGCTGCTGCTCATGCCGTGGTGGATCAAGCTGCTCAAGGTCGAGGGTATCGGCCAGCAGGTTCGTGCCGACGGCCCCAAGCGTCATTTGGTTAAGCAGGGAACGCCCACCATGGGTGGCGTTGTCATCCTCGTCGCGATCTCGCTGACCTGCCTGCTGATGGGCAAGCTCACCACCGAGCTCGTGCTCGTGCTGCTCGCCACGCTGGCGACCGGCGTGCTGGGCCTGATCGACGACCTGACCTCCGTTACGCACGGGCGCTCGCTCGGTCTGACGCCTCATGCCAAGATGATCGGCCTAACCATTATCTGTGTCACCTTTACGGTACTTGCCGTCAACTGGTGCGGCGTCGCCCCCGAGATTCGTTTTCCCGGCGGCCTGACGATTGACCTCGGTGTTCTTTCGACCACCATCTGCGGCCTTTCGTTCCCGTGGCTCTACATTGTCTTTTGCTGGCTGATGATCGCCGGTCTTTCTAATGCCGTGAACCTGACCGATGGCCTTGACGGTCTTGCTGGCGGCACCTCCATGATCGCCATGCTCGCCATGGCTGCCATGCGTTTTTGCACGGAGACGTGAACCTGTCCATCTTCTGCACCGCGTGTGCCGGTGCCTGCTTGGGCTTTCTGTGGTTCAACTGCTATCCGGCGAGCATCTTTATGGGCGATACCGGCTCGCTTGCCCTGGGCGCCGCGTTTGCCTGCACGTCCATCATGACCAACACCGAGGTCGTCTCCCTCATCATCGGCGGCCTGTTTATCGTTGAGACCCTGTCGGTCATGATTCAGGTTGTCTACTTCCATTTTACGCACAAGCGCGTCTTCCTTATGGCGCCCATCCATCATCATTTCGAAAAGAAGGGCTGGGCCGAGACCAAGGTCGTCATCCGTTTTTGGATTATCGCTGCGGCCTTTGGTGCCGTTGGCCTTGCTCTGTTCTTCCAGTTGGGATAGTGGTCTTTCATGCCTCTTGCTGATGTCTTTAGCCTGCTCGTTTTGGGTCAGGGCAAATCCGGTCTCGATGTCGCCCGCTGGGCGCTGGCACATCCCGAGCGCGTAAGCGCCGTTACCGTGTATGGCGGCGGCACCTCTGAGCCCAATGACGCCACGCGTGCGCTCGAGGCTGCTGGTGCGTCGTTTGTCTATGGGACCGAACAGGTCGAGGACGCCTATGACGTATGCGTGACGTGCCCGGGCATCTCGGAGTTCTCGGGCTTCTTTAAGGCCGGGCGCGAACATGCCGCCCAGATTATGGGTGAGCCAGAGTTTGCCTATCGCCTGTCGCCCGATAACTGGATTGCCATCACGGGCACCAACGGTAAGACGACCACCACGTCGCTGACTGATTATCTGCTCAAGCTGCCGGCGAGGCCAGCGTAGCTGTCGGCAACATCGGCGAGCCGCCGGTCAACGAGATTGACGGCCGAGCCACAACGAGTGGTTTGTGGCTGAGCTCTCGAGCTATCAGATTGCTACGACCACCGAGCTCCACCCTCGCGTGGCAGTGCTGCTCAACATCACTCCCGACCACTTGGGCTGGCATAAGAGCCATAAGAACTATGCGCTTGCCAAGATCAAGCTGTTTGACAATATGGTCGATGACGATCTGGTGGCTGTCGACGTCGAAGACGCCGGCATTCACGAGTTCGATGAGTACATCTATACGCCGGGTCGCCGCATCTGCAAGGTCGCTTTTGACGAGCCCGAGGGTGCAGACGCCGCCTTTGTGCGCGACGGCAAAATGGTCGTGCGCTTGAAGGGCGTCGAGACCCAGCTTGTCGCCACGTCCGAGCTCAAGATCTCGGGCCATCACAATGTCATCAATGCCTTATGTGCCGCCACGGCTGCTCTGGCCGTCGGTGCCGATGTCGATGGTGTCCGCCGCGGTCTGGCCTCGTTCCAGCCGCTCGAGCATCGCGTGGAGCCGTGCGGCGAGATTGACGGTGTGCGCTACGTCAACGATTCCAAGGCGACCAACACCGACGCGGTCGAGAAGGCACTGACGGCATTTCCCGATGACGACGTGATCTTGCTGCTCGGCGGCCACGATAAGGGCACGCCGCTCACGGACTTCGCGCGCGTTGTTATGGATAACGTGCGCTCGGTCGTCTGCTTTGGCGATGCGCGCGAGCGCTTCACCGCCGCTATGGACGAGGCCGATGTCGATGGCGATGTGGATATCGCCCAGGCGGATGACCTACGCGATGCCGTGGACGTTGCCCGTTCGCTGTCGAGCCGTGGCGACGTGATCTTACTTTCTCCTGCCTGCTCTTCGTTCGATGAGTTCTCGGGCTATGAGGAGCGCGGCCGCGTGTTTAAGGACTATGTGGCCCAGCTTGCCGCTGCAGCGAAATCGCAAATGGAATAGGGGTTGCCGGTGAGAGAGGAGAGCCCCCGACAAGGTATGAGGAGGCCCGACTCGGACCGTGCTTCCTCGCGGCGTAGCACACCGCGTTCCGGTCGCGGTGGGCGGTCGTTTAGCGAACGCTATATTGCCGGCGTTCCCGCCCGCATCATGCGCCCCCGTCTGATATTCATGGCCTGTCTGTTTATCTTGGTGTGTTTTGGCCTGCTGATGGTGTACTCGGCGTCTTCGGTCGAGGCGCTGCACGAGAATGGCTCAGCGACGTTTTTTCTGGGTCGACAGGCTGCGTTTGCCGTGGTCGGTGTTCTGGCGCTGATTGCATCGTGCGCGTTTTGCCGGACAGCTGGTTTGGGGAGGATGTGCTCAGGATCTTCCTCATAGGCATGATAGGGCTACTGTTTCTGGTGTTCTTGGTGGGCAGCGGCAGCCGTGGCGCCACGCGCTGGCTCAACATCGCCGGCATTCAGTTCCAGCCTTCCGAGTTTTTAAAGCCATTTGCCATTGCGTATTCGGCCATCATGCTCGATCGCTTCTTTTCGCCCGGTGGCAACATCAACGAATTCCTTCGCAAGATGGGCATCTACCTGGGCATTTCGCTCTTTCTGATCTTTATCCAGCCCGATTTCGGTACCGTCCTGATCATCCTGTTGACCCTCATGTGCATGGCGTTGTTTGCGGGTCTCGACCCCAGATTTATCATCGGCGTGCTAATCTTCGGCATTCTCGTGATCGTGATTGCGCTTGTCGCAGAGCCATACCGTATGGTGCGTATTCAGGTTGCTTGAACCCTTGGGCCGACGAGTATGGTGACGGCTATCAGGCCACGCTTGCATCATGGCCTTTGCTCGGGCGGTCTGTTCGGCCGTGGCATCGGCAACTCAACCATGAAGTACTCGTATCTGCCCGAGGCGCACAATGACTACATCCTGGCCATCATTGGCGAGGAAGTCGGTTTTGTCGGAACCGTCCTGTTCTTCTTGGTGTTTGCGATGCTGATCTACTCGGCGTTTCGCATTGCCGAGCAGGCGACCGATCGTCGGGGCGCGCTCATGGCGTCTGGCTCTGCGGTCATTCTCGCGGTGCAGTTTTTGATCAATGCGCTGGGCATCCTCAACGTGTTTCCCATGACGGGCAAACCGTTGCCGTTTATTAGCTATGGCGGTTCGTCGATTATTGTGTCGCTTATGCTTGCCGGTCTGATCCTACGCGTTTCGTACGAGAGCGCCCGTCGCGATGAGTACGACCGTCGCCGCGAGAGCTTTGCCGTTATGGATGAGAGTACCGCCGGCGTGCCCCACGTGCGTGGCGAGCGATCTTCGCGTAACGGCTTTACCGTCCTGGATGGCTCTGCGACCGAGCCGGCGGCCCGTCCGCGTCAGCGAACAGCGCCGCAAGGTCGTCCGCAGCGCCCCACTCCTCGCAATGCGGGCGGCGGATATAATCGAATCGATTTGAATTCGGACCCGTCGGCGCGTTTGCGCACCGATGACCAGGGGCCGCGCGTACGAAGGGATTACCATGACCGATAAGATGACCGTTGCTATTGCAGCTGGCGGCACGGCAGGACATATCAACCCCGCGCTCGCCTTGGCCGAGGAGCTGCGTGACCGCGGTCATCACGTTGTGTTCGTGGGCCAATCGCGCAAGCTCGAGGGTCGTCTGGTTCCCGAGGCCGGATTCGATTTTGTGCCCATCACGGTTACGGGCTTCGATCGCTCCCGTCCTTGGACGGCGCTGACCTCGCTGTGGCACGTCAACAAGGCGAAGCTTGCGCTTGCTCGTCACTTCTCGAAGGTCGGTAAGCCCGATGCCGCTATCGGCTTTGGTGCTTACGTTGAGGTTCCGCTGCTGGGTTGGTGCAAGGGCGCCGGCGTTCCGTATCTGCTGCACGAGCAGAACTCTGTTCCGGGTCTGGCCAATAAGATGATGAACTCGCATGCCGCCCGCGTGTGCATTTCGGTTCCTGCGGCCCGCGCGGTCTTTGAGCGCGAGGCGACCCCGACCATGTGCTCATGACGGGCAATCCCGTGCGTCGTTCGGTGATTGAGGGCGATCGCGCTCGCGGTCGCAAGACGCTCGGCGTGCCCGAGGACGCGACGCTTCTGCTCGTCTTTGGCGGTTCACTTGGTGCTCAGCATCTCAACGAGCGTGTTGCCTCGCTCAAGGGTGAGCTGCTGGCCCGCGAGAATCTCTACATTTTGCATTCGACGGGTGCCGACGGCTTTGAGGAGACCGAGCGCGCTTTGGCGCTGACGCCCGAGGAGGCGAAGCGCTATCGTGTCCAGCCCTACATCGACAACATGGGCGATATGCTGGCTGCGGCCGATCTGGTGCTCTCGCGTTCCGGTGCCTCGAGCGTGGCCGAGATTGCCGCGCTTGCCGTGCCCTCGGTACTCGTGCCGTATCCGCACGCCACGGCCGACCACCAGACCACGAATGCGCGCTACCTGGTCGACGCCGGTGCCGGCGTGCTATGCGCCGATACCGATATCGACGGTTCTGCTTTGCCGATGAGCTGCTGCACCTGGTCGATGACGCGGCGGCGCGCGACGCCATGCGTCAGGCGGCGCGTGGTCTGGCTCAGGATAGAGCCGCCGCTCTTCTGGCGGATGCGGTAGAGGGTTTGCGTTAGTTAGACGGGATATCTTCGGTCGCCCTCGCGCTGATGCGGTAGGTGCGGTACAGTTAACGGGTTACAGGCAGTGTTTACGCAAGGAGTACACGAGCACATGGCTGATTCCCAGACTGCAACCTCCGCGCCCGAGTTCAAGAGCGCCCACTTTATCGGTATCGGTGGCGCCGGCATGAGCGGCATCGCCCTCGTCCTGCACGAGCGCGGTTACACCGTTACCGGCTCCGACCTTAAGACGTCGCGCTATATTCGCCAGCTTACCCGCGCCGGCGTGAAGGTCCACGTGGGCCACGAGGCTGCGACGATCGACGAGGTCAAGCCCGACGTGGTTGTTGTCTCCACCGCAATTCCCGAGTCCAACCCCGAGCTCGTGCGTGCCCGCGAGCTCGGTATTCCCGTGTGGCCCCGTGCCAAGATGCTCTCGGCCCTGGGCCACGGCTACACCACCATCGCCGTTGCCGGCACGCACGGCAAGACCACGACGTCTTCGATGTGTGCCACGATGCTCGATCGCATGGGTCTGGACCCCAGCTTTTTAATCGGCGGCATCGTCGAGGGCTACGACACCAACGGCAAGAACGGCTCGGGTGATTACTTTGTCGCCGAGGCGGACGAGTCCGACAGCTCGTTCCTGTTCCTGAACCCCAACGTGGTCATCGTGACCAACGTCGAGGCCGACCATCTCGATCACTACTCGGGCATCGAAGAGATCGAGGCCACCTTTGCCAAGTTTATGGGCTGGTGGGCGAGGACGGCACCGTCATCGTTTGCGGCGAGGACCCGCATCTGGTCGAGCTTGCCAAGTCGACGGGCCGTCATGTGCTTTCCTATGGCTTTGCGAGAACAACGACATCGTCTGCGTACATCCGGATGTCAAGGGCATCCAGAGCGACTTTATCGTTCGCTTTGAGGACGGCACCGAGCACGCTGTCGAGATTAAGAGCAACCCCGGTCGTCACAACATGCTCAACGCCACGGCCGTCTTGACCGTCGCCCATGTCCTGGGCCTCGATATCGACGCCGCCGCTAAGGCACTTTCGAGTTTTGAGGGCGTCCGCCGCCGCTTTACCCACGTGGGCGATATCGACGGCATCACGGTGGTTGACGATTACGGCCATCATCCCACCGAGATCAAGGCGACGCTCGCTGCTGCCTCTTCGCTGGGCTACAAGCATGTCGACGTCGTGTTCCAGCCGCACCGCTATTCGCGCCTGCAGGCTCTGTGCGATGACTTTGCCGATGCCTTTGCCAACGCCGACAAGCTGCTGCTGATCGATGTGTTCTCCGCCGGCGAGATGCCGATTCCGGGCGTTACCTCCAAGATGCTCGCAGATACCGTTCGCGCCAAGCACCCCGGCAAAGAGGTCGTGTACTGCTCCAGCCGTCTTGAGCTCAACCAGGAGCTTGAGAAGCTCGTGGGCGAGGGCGACCTGCTGCTCACCATGGGTGCCGGCGACGTTACGACCGTTGGCCCCGAGTTCATCGAGTATTTGACTGCCAAGAAAGACGCTTAACCCCTATGGGTCTGTTTAACGCCGTCATGGCGCTTTCGGGCATGATCGACACGGACGTGGTCGAGGACGAACGTCTTGCGCGCCATACAAGCTATCGTATCGGCGGCAAGGCCGACCTCTTTGTGACGTGCCATAGCTACCATGCCCTGCGTCGCGCCGTGGCGGTGCTTGACCGCGAGCAGGTGCCGTGGGTGATTATCGGCAAGGGGTCCAACCTGTTGGTTGCCGATGCCGGCTATCGCGGCGCCGTTATTTCGCTGGGACGTGAGTTTCAGCGCACGGTTGTTGCCGAGGACGGCTGCACGCTGACCGTTGGTGCGGGCGTGATGTTCGCGCGTTTGGTCAACGACGCCTTGTCGCGCGGGCTTTCGGGCCTTGAGTTCGCGGTCGGTATTCCCGGTTCGGTCGGCGGCGCCGTGTCCATGAACGCAGGTACGCGGACCGAGTGGATCGGCTCCCTTATCGAGGACGTGGTCACGTTTGATCCGGCGTCCGGTATTAAGCACTATGCAGGGTCCGAGATCGCTTGGGGGTATCGCGAGTGCAGCCTGCCGCGTAACGAGATCATTCTCGAGTGCGTGCTTAAACTCAAGCCCGCGCCCAAGGCAGACATTCGCGAGCGCATGGAGCGGTACCTGACGCGCCGCAAGCGCACGCAGCCCATGGGGCGTGCATCCTGCGGATCGGTCTTTCGCAACCCGCCCGACGCAAGCGTGGGCAAGTTGATTGAGGATTGTGGATTAAAGGGTTTTTCGGTTGGCGGTGCGGAAGTTTCGCCCGTACACGCTAATTTTATCGTTAATAACGGAACCGCCTCGGCCGATGACGTGGCCGCGGTTATCAGGCATGTGCACGGAAAGGTGAGGGAGGCGTATGGCATCGAGCTCAGACCGGAAGTTAAATTCCTCGGCTTCTAGAGCATCGAAACCAACCTTCCGCCGCGCCGGAGGGCGTTCCGGCGCACCTGCCCAGCCTCAACATAAGCCCGCCATGCCCTCCAAGTCTGTTGGGCCCGTTCGTCCTGCCAAGCGCCCGGTCGTCGGCTCGCAGCTGGGGGGACGCCCCGCTTCTAAAAAGACGAGTCGTCCGGCTCCGCGTCCTTCGGTGACGCCCAAGCCGGCGATGAGCACCAAGACCTCTCGACCCATGCGACGCCCAAGCCTTCGCTGGGAGCCGTGCGCCGCATGCCGGCCGTGCGTTGGCTGGCGCTAAGCCGCGTTCACTGACATCGGTGCCCGCCGCCAAGGCGTCTTCGGCAAAAAAGGGCATCAATCCTCTGTCATCGCTGGGTGCCATGCAAGTAAGACGTCCGACGCTGCTTCTGCCATTAAGGGTAAGGGCAAGATCGCGGGCGGCATCCTGGCTGCCGCTGCCGTACTTGCCATTATTGCCATCGTCGTCATCAACTCTGGCCTGTTCGCCGCCACCGATATTCAGATTCATGGCAGCGAGCATGTGACCAAGCACGATGCCATGCAGCTCATCAATCTTCCCGAGAACACGTCGCTTTTTAACGTGGATCCCGATCAGATCACCGAGGGCCTCAAGCAAAACCCGTGGGTCTCGGGCGTGGATGTCCAGCGCCAGTTTCCCCATACGCTTATCATCACGCCGACGGAGCGTAAAGTTATCGCCATTGCGTATATCAGCTCTGACGACCTTGCCTGGCTATCGGAGACGATGACACCTGGATTGCTCCGCTGTCGACGTCTGTCGAGGTGGACGACCAGGGGAGCGTCATTACATCGGGGGAGGGCGCCAACACCCTGACCGGCATCGATGCGGCCTTGGCGCTTGCCAAGCACTACGGCGCCGTACTGTTGACTGATGTCTCGGCCGATGTCGCACCGGTTTCGGGTCGGGCGGTGAGCTCCAAGGCCGTCAAGGCCGGCCTGGATTACGCACGCGGTTTTTCGAGCGAGTTCTTGGACCAGGTGAAGGATATTTCCACGCCTTCCGTTGAGGCTATCTCGGCAAATCTCGACAACGGCGTCGAGGTGTCGCTGGGCGATGCGGACGATATCGCCAAGAAAGAACGCATCGTGACCAAGCTACTTTCGCAGGTAGAGGGCGTAACCTATATCAATGTGCGCTCTCCGGGCAACTACACGTTTAGGAACGCACCGACCGCCTAGCATCCTATATGGCTTTGTTGAGGGGCCATACCGCGCCGTTTATCTGGTTTGTTTGGTTTTCACGGTCAATTATTTGACTGATACGTTCATAATGTGCAAACATAATACGGTTTACCTTTGCATTTACTTTCAACCTGAAGGTTAATGTGCGCAGGGGTCAACCCATGCTATGGCTATAACCTTTGTTCGGAGGACCGACATGCACGAGACAGAGATCAACAACTACCTTGCCGTCATTAAGGTGGTCGGCGTCGGCGGCGGCGGTACCAACGCGGTCAATCGAATGATCGAAGAGGGCATCCGCGGCGTCGAGTTTGTTGCCATCAACACCGATGCTCAGGCGCTCGCGATCTCTGATGCCGATATCAAGGTGCACATCGGCACCGACCTTACCCGCGGCCTGGGCGCCGGCGCCAACCCCGAGGTTGGCCGCAAGGCTGCCGATGAGTCCCGCGATGACATTGCCGAGGCGCTCGCTGGCGCCGATATGGTGTTCATCACCTGCGGCGAGGGCGGTGGCACCGGTACCGGCGCCGCTCCCATCGTTGCCGATATCGCGATGAACGAGGTCGGCGCACTGACCGTCGCCGTCGTGACCAAGCCCTTCACCTTCGAGGGCCGCAAGCGCAAGAAGAGCGCCGAGGAGGGCATCAAGACCCTCTCCGATTGCGTCGACACCATGATCGTTATCCCTAACGACAAGCTGCTCGACATCGCCGAGAAGAAGACCACCATGCTCGAGGCCTTCGCGATTGCCGATGGCGTCCTTTCCCAGGCACCCAGGGCATCACCGACCTCATCACCGTCCCCGGTATCATCAACCTTGACTTCGCTGACGTTAAGACCATCATGAAGCAGGCCGGTACCGCATGATGGGCATCGGCACCGCTTCTGGGGACACCCGTGCCGTCGACGCCGCCCAGCAGGCTATTTCCAGCCCGCTGCTCGAGAGTTCCATCGATGGCGCCACGCGCGTCCTGCTTTCCATCGCCGGCTCCAAGGACCTGGGCATCCAGGAGATCAGCGACGCTGCCGACGTTGTCGCCAATGCCGTCGACCCCGAGGCCAACATCATCTTTGGTACCGTTGTTGACGAGTCCCTGGGCGACCAGGTGCGCATCACCGTTATTGCCACGGGCTTCTCTGACTCCAACGTCAACCGTCAGGACGAGCTCTTTGCTGCTCAGCAGTCTCAGAGCAAGGTAGCTGCTTCCGCTGAGCCGCAGCGTACTGCTCCGGCTGCCAGCCGGCTCAGGCTGCCCCGACTCGCAACGTCGGTGGTACCGAGCTGCCCAACTTTGGCAACGACCAGTTTGAGCTTCCCGACTTCCTCAAGCGCGGCAGCTTCTAGTTCGTTTTTTCAACGACCTGCACGGGGTGTGTCCATTTGGATGCACCCCGTTTTGTTTCTCGTTTGTAAACGAAAGCCTCCAATCTCCTTACGTTCCCTTTACGTTTGGTCCCTACCGCTGCGGGTATCCTTTTAAGGAAGTATGACAGCCGTATAAACGCGGACCGCGCGGCGACGCCGCGATACTTGTGTTATTAGGAGGCTTTAGTATGGCAGCACGTGCGGACAGGGTTTCGCGTGTCGACCATGATGGAGTTACATTGGTAGAGGGCGCGACGCACAATGTCCGCTTTGCCTTCACCGAGCGCGCCGGTGGCGTTTCCGAAGATGCGTACTCCTCGCTCAACCTGGGCTCGCATGTAGGCGATGACCCCTTTGCCGTTCAAGAAAATCGTCGCCGCGTGCTCGAGGCCATGGGGGCCGCCGAGTGCGAGCATAATCTGCTCGCGCCCAATCAAGTACATGGTGACCACGTCGTGACGGTGACCTCGAACGGCGCCGATGTTCTCGAGAACATTCGCGAGCAGATTGCCGAGGGCTGCGATGCCATCGTCTGCACGGCCCGTGAGGTGCCCGTGATGCTTTGCTTTGCCGATTGCGTTCCCGTGGTGCTGGTTGCTCCCAACGGTTTTGCCGTGGTGCATTCTGGCTGGAAGGGTACGATTGCGCGCATTTCCGCCAAGGCGTGCCAGGCGCTCTGCGAGGCGGCTGGTTGCAATGCGAGCGATGTTTCTGCCTATATCGGTCCCCATATCCTGGGTGACGAGTACGAGGTTTCCCAGGAGCTCATGGCCGCTTTGCCGCCGAGTTCTCGTGCATCGATGCGGGCGCTTCTCGCATGCTCGATCTATCTGCCGCCATTCGTGAGGCGCTGGTAGATGTCGGTGTCGATGCGGATGGGATTGTGGATACCCAGCTTTCGACCGTGCGTCAGAACGACCGCTTTTATTCCTACCGCAACGAGGGCGGCACCTGCGGGCGCCATGCTGCGATCGGCGTGATGCTATGAGAAAGATTGTATCGGTCCTGAGCGCCGCGGTGCTCACGCTCGCGCTGTGTGCCTGCTCCTCGGGCTCTTCTACGTCTTCTATCACCGTGGCCGGCTCGACCACCTGCCTTCCCATTGCCGAGATCGCGGCCGAGGGCTTTAAGGAGGAGACCGGCACCGACGTGCTGGTTTCTGGCCTGGCTCATCTGCTGGCATCGAAGCTGTTAGCGCCGGCACCGCCGATATCGCCAGCTCCTCTCGTGGCCTCAACGCCGATGAGCAAAACCTGGGCCTGACGCCTATCGTTATCGCGCACGACGGCATCGCGGTCATCGTGAACGACGACAACCCGGTCGATAACCTCTCGACTGAACAGCTCCGCGATATCTATGCGGGCAAGATCACCAACTGGAAAGAGGTTGGTGGCGAGGACTTGAAGATTCAGGTTATTAACCGCGATGAGGCTTCCGGTACGCGTGAGGCTTTCCGCACCATCGTGATGGACGGCGCGCCGTTCGATCGCCGCTCGGCTGTTCTTTCGGGTACGGGCCAGGTACGCGATGTCGTGTCTCGCTCTCGCGGTGCTATTGGCTACATCTCGCTGGGTTTTGTCGAGAGCCTCAACGCCAAGACTTCGGTCAAGGCCGTCTCGGTTAATCACGTCGAGGCGTCCGAGAAGACAGTCGCGAGTGGCGGTTATCCCATCTCCCGCGACCTCTATTTCTTTGTGAAGGGAACGCCTTCGCAGCAAGCGCAGGATTACATCGACTACGTGACGTCCGAAAAGATGGACAAACAGATTCGCGAGGCGGGTTTTATTCCCGTCACCAACGACGAGAAGGGGAGTGAGTAGCATGGAAGCACAGGAAAACTCCCAGACTGAGCGGAATGTTCAGACGCCCAAGAAGCGCGAGCTGGCGCTCGTATCGCGCAGTACCTATATCAAGGAGAAGGCGCTGCAGTGGATCTTCTTTGCCTGCGCGTTCTTGGCGGTCGTTACCGTCATCCTGATTTTTGTCTTTACCACGTACTCGGCGCTGCCCGTCTTTACCGACATCGGTCTGGCGGACTTCTTTAGCTTTACGTGGGCGCCTCTGAGGGTCACTACGGCATCGTGTCGCTGCTTGCCGGCTCGGGTCTGGTGACCGTCGGTGCGCTCGCCATGGGTGTGCCCCTAGGCGTGGGCACGGCCGTGTATCTGGTCGAGATCGCCAGCAAGCGCGTGCGCAAGCTCATCAGCCCTGCCGTTGACCTGTTGGCCGGCATCCCTTCTATCATCTATGGCTTCTTTGGCATGATCATCATCCGTCCATTTATCGCGCAGCTGACCGGTGGTCTTGGTTTTGGTGCGCTGACGGCGTGGTTCGTGCTTGCCATCATGATCGTCCCTACCATCACCACGCTCACCATCGATGCCCTCAATTCCATTCCCATGGGCATTCGCGAGGCATCGTATGCCATGGGCGCCACCAAGTGGCAGACCATCTATAAGGTCGTGTTACCTGCCGCCAAGCTGGGTATCGTGGATGCCATCGTGCTGGGTATGGGCCGTGCCATCGGCGAGACCATGGCCGTGCTCATGGTCGTGGGTAACGCCCCGGTTATTCCCGACAGCATTGCGAGCCCCATCTCGACGCTCACGAGCCAGATTGCGCTCGACATGAGCTATTCCTCGGGTCTGCATCGCTCGGCGCTGTTCGGCATGGGCGTGGTCCTGTTTATCATTTCCGCCACGCTGGTGGGCATCGTCCGTCTGATTTCCAAGAAGAAGAGGGGGTAGGCTATGTCCGATTCCGTTGACACGACGTCGATACGACCTCGTCGCGCGAGCGCATCAAGCGTGCCCTTTCCCACGGCAAGAAGGGCCGCATCAACAAGGACCTGTCCAACAAGATCATGCTTGGCGTGTTCCGTGCCGCGGCATACATCACCACGCTGGTGCTGGTCGCTATCATCGCCTACGTGGTCATCAACGGCCTGCCACACATCTCGCTCGACTTTATCTTCGGTTGGCCCCAGGCGTCAACGCCGAGGGCGGTATTTGGCCCACGATCGTCTCGACCGTCTATGTGACGGCGCTCGCCATGCTTATCTGCACGCCGATCGCTGTGCTGGCAGCCGTCTATCTGGCCGAGTACGCCAAGCAGGGCAAGATCGTCGAGCTCATTCGCTACGCTGCTGACGCTTTGGCCTCGGTGCCCTCCATCGTTATGGGCCTGTTTGGCTACGCCTTGTTTGTCGAGGCTATGGGTCTGGGCCTTTCGATGGTCTCGGCCGCTCTGGCGCTCGCGCTCTTGATGCTTCCCATCGTCATGCGCACCACCGAAGAGGCCATTCGCGCCGTTCCGCGCTATATCCGTTGGGGCGCGTATGGCCTGGGCGCCACCAAGTGGCAGGTTGTCTCCAAGATCGTGCTTCCTTCTGCCTTTGGCCGTATTGCCACGGGCATTGTCCTTGCCATCGGCCGTGCCATTGGCGAGACCGCGTGGTGCTCTACACCATGGGCCAGGCCATCAATCTACCTATCTCGCCGCTCGATTCCGGCCGCCCCATGACCGTTCACCTGTACCTGCTTGCCAACGACGGCATCAACATGAACGCAGCCTACGGCACCGCGCTCTTGCTGATGGTGATCATTCTGGCCTTCAACCTGTTTGCGCGCTTCCTGTCGCGCAAGCGTCGCTAGTTAAGGAGTCCCATGTCCGTTTATCAGTCCGCTCCCACGCTGGAGCAAGCGGCCATTACGGCCAAGGATTTCAACTTTTGGTACGGTGACTTTCATGCGCTGACGGGGCTCGACCTCAACATCGCCAAAAACGCCATCACCTCCTTCATTGGCCCTTCGGGCTGCGGTAAGTCGACGTTTTTGCGCTGCATCAACCGCATGAATGACTGATCGAGGGTACGCGCGTCGAGGGCACCATGACGCTCGACGGCAACGATATCTATGCCGAGGGCGTGACCCGGTCGACCTCCGTCGCCGCGTGGGCATGATTTTTCAGCAGCCCAACCCGTTTCCCAAATCCATCTACGAGAATGTCGCCTTTGGCCCTCGTCTGCAGGGCGTGACTAGCAAAAGCGACCTCGATGACATCGTGGAAGAATCGCTCAAGCGCGCCAACCTCTGGAAAGAGGTATCCAATCAGCTCAACAAGGATGGTTTGGCGCTCTCGGGCGGTCAGCAGCAGCGTCTGTGCATCGCGCGCGTGCTTGCGGTGCAACCCGATGTCCTCCTGATGGACGAGCCCTGCTCCGCCATCGACCCCACGTCCGTCTCTAAGGTCGAGGATTTGATGGCCGAGCTGGCGCCCGAGATGACGATCATCATCGTCACGCATTCAATGCAGCAGGCAGCTCGTATCAGCGACTACACCGCATTCTTCTTGCAGGAAGTTGCCGGTGAGCCTGCCACGCTCATCGAGTATGGTCAAACCGACGCGATCTTCACCAGCCGGTGGACTCGCGGACGGAAGACTATATCACCGGCCGCTTTGGCTGATCGGTGCGACTAGTCCCAAGCCGATCGGACCTGGTCCGGTGCGTATTCACTGTGCGGGCGGCATGACCGCACCCAACTGATTGGAGTGAACCATGCGTAAACTGTTTTCCCGTCAGCTCATCGAGGCCCGCCACGAGATGCTGAGCATCTACGAGGCCGTCGATCTGGCCCTCCACGATGCCGTTAAGGCTATGTGACCGACGACCGCAAGCTCGCCACCAAGACCAAGAAGCGCACGCTTTCGATTGACGCGCGCTGCGCCAACTTGGAGGCCGTGTGCTACAACCTGATCGCCACGCAGTCGCCGGTCGCCTCCGACTTCCGCTTGCTGCAGACGATTATCTACGTCGACTTTAACCTGCAGCGCATGACCGATAAGGTTCGCCAGATCTGCCGCGCCACGCGTCACATGGTCAAGGCCGACATCTCGCTGCCCCAGGAGCTCGTCGGTACGGTTGAGGCCGAGGCCGAAGCTGTTTACCAGGTGCTGGGCTCTTCGCTTTCTGCGCTCGTCACCAATGACATGTCCATCATCTGCAACTTGGCCGTCGAGGACGAGCCAGTGCACGCTGCCTACGAGAAGTTCTTCCGCACCTTTAACCGTATGGATGCGGGCGACTTTATGGACGACGACAGCAACTATGACGACCTGCGCCGCGCCATCATGGTTTCGCGCTACCTCGATCGCATCGCTTCGATTTCCATCGATGCCGCCTGCCGTCTGACCTTCCTGTTGACCGGACAGCGTATGACTGCCGGTGATATCGCCTGCACTGATGAGGATGAGCTCGAGAGCATGCGCGTGCCTTCGGGTGAGGGTGTTATCATGAGGCCCGCCGTCGACGCTCGCTACGTTGCCAAGGTGCCCACTAACGAGGTCAGCGAGGGTCTTCGCTACCTGCTCGATCATCTTGAGGACGAGGACGATGGCGAGGACGACGAGGAGTAAGTAATTCCGTTCGTCGAAAGATTGTAAATACCTAAGTGAGCGCGGCCTTGCACATGCGGGGCCGCGCTCTTGCGATAGCATGGGACTACTTGTTTGGCTGTCAGCGGAGGCGATTGGCAATGGATAACTATTTGGACTTGATGCGCGCTCGCCGCGAGCAGATTCTGGAACGTTTTTATGCGGCGCTCGATCGCGCAGGCCGTCCCCACGACGCCGCGCGCCTCATTGCCGTGTCCAAGACCGTTGGTGTCGATGAGACCGTTGCCGCCATCCAGGCGGGATATCGCCATTTTGCCGAGAATCGCCCGCAGGAGCTGGTTCGCAAGCTCACGGGTCTGGCGGAGCATCCGGAGCTGCCCGAGGTGCGCTTCGATATGATCGGCAACCTGCAGACCAATAAGATCAATGCGGTGCTGGGCTCAGCCGAGCTGATTCACTCGGTGGGTTCGCTGCATCTGGCGCAGGCGATCTCGAGCCGTGCTGTTCGCAAGATTGAGGCAGGCGAGCTCGTCGGCCCCCAGCGTGTGCTCATTGAGGTCAATGTGAGTGGTGAGGAGTCGAAGGGAGGCTTTTCACCCGATGAGATTCGCGCCGCCGCGGGTGAGCTTGCAGAACTTGAGGGAATTTGCGTACAGGGCTTATGACTATGGCGCCCCGGGGGAATAAGGATGTGGCACGCCGCACCTTTGCGGGGCTTCGTGAGCTGAGGGATGAGCTGGAGGCGGCGCATCCCGATTTGAACCTGCCTGAGCTTTCCTGCGGTATGAGCGAGGACTTTGAGTCTGCCCTTGAGGAGGGCTCTACGCTCGTTCGCCTGGGCAGGGTAGTATTTAGCCCGGAGTTTGCAGTAAAATAAGGCTCTGAAGTGCGCACTGATTATCGGGGCGCCTGCACTAAACCGCGAGAGGACACAACCATGGGCTTCCTTGACGAGATTAAAAAAAAGATGCACCTGGGCGGCCAGCAGGGTTACGACCAGGGTTATGGCCAGGACGACGACTACGGCTACGATGACGGCTACGACGATGGCTATCAGAACAACGGCTACAGTGGTGCTTCGGGCGAGGGCTTCTACACCCAAGACGAGCCGAGCAACGGCCTGCTTGGCCAGACGCGCCGCGGTGAAGCTGAGTCGGTTGCCGTGTATACGCGCTCCGGTCAGCTGGTCGGCGATGACTCCCGCCATGCCACGACGTATAACCCGCCTTCGCGCTCGCAGGACAGTGTTGCGAGCGGTTATCGTCTGGTGCCTATGACACGCCGTCGAGCTATGCCGAGAATACCCGCGCCCGTGCCGCCGCTGCACCCGCGCCTGCACCGAGCGATGCCTCGGCCTATGCGAGCAATATCATCAACGCCACGCCGCAGCTGCCGGCCTATGTCCTGCGCCCCGAGAGCTATGACGACGTGGAGACCGTGGTGCGCCGCGTTCGCACCAAGCAGCCTGTCGCACTGATTTTTGTGGGCGTACGCACCGAAGTTGCCAAGCGCGTCTTGGACTTCTCTTACGGCTTTGCCTGCGGTCTGGGTGCCACGGTCAAGGAGGTGGGCGACCGCGTGTTCATGGTGCTGCCCGCCGGTTGCGAGGTCAAAGATTCCGATCTCAAGAAGCTTCGTGCCGACGGCTACCTTAAGTAAAGACAAGACGAGGAGATTCCCATCAACATCTACACTATCGTCCAGCTGGTCAACACGCTGTTCAACTTCTATTCCACGCTCATTGTCGTCTACTGCTTTATGACGTGGATTCCCATGAAGCAGGGTGGTTTGCTTCAGGATATTGCCGCGGTGCTTGATAGCGTGTGCGGTCCGTGGCTCAACCTGTTCCGTCGTTTCATCCCGCCGATGGGCGGTATCGATTTTTCGCCGGTCGTTGCGATTATTGCGTTGCAGTTGGTGCAGAGGCTGGTTCTGCAGCTTCTTATAGGTATACTCGTGTAGAACTGACTTAGTAACTTACGTCGGGCGTGTAGCGCCGAGGCGATGAAAAAGGAGACTTGTTATGGCTATTACCCCTGCAGACATCCAGGCTCAGACTTTCTCTGAGGCCAAGCGTGGCTACGATCCTGCTGAGGTCGACGTCTTCTTGGAGACGCTGTCCTCCGAGGTTGACGCTATGCTCGCTAAGATCGTCGACCTTAAGGGTCGCCTGACTGCTACCGAGCAGCAGCTTGCCGATGCGCAGGCTCAGCTTGCCCAAGCTCAGGATGCCACCGCCCAGGCCGTTCCTGCCGCCCCCGTGGCTGCTCCCGCCCCTGACTTCTCCGCTCAGGAGCGCCAGATTTCCGCTGCCCTGATCGCTGCCCAGCAGACCGCTGAGACCATCGTCAACGATGCCAACGAGAACGCTGAGCGTATCCGCAACGAGCTGACGCCAAGGCCCGCGAGGTTATCCGCCAGGCTCTGACCGAGAAGCAGGCCGAGCTCGAGGAGATCGATCGTCTCAAGGCTTCCCGTGAGGAGTTCAAGGCAGAGTATCTCAAGCTCATCCAGCACTTCATGGACGATGCCCAGAATTCCTTCCCGGCCGATCTGATGGCCTCCACGCCGGTCGGTTCTGCCGCTTCTCCTGCAGTGACTGTTCCCGCCGAGCCGCTGCCCGTCGCTGACCCGGTTGTCCCCGTGCCGATCCCTTCGCCCGATCGACAACTTTGCTGCCGACGACCTGGACTAACATTCGGCCTACAATTTAGTGCTAGAAAGGACCCGCAGCTTGCGGGTCCTTTTTTATGACTGTGCCGGAGTGCGTAACATAAAAAACCGAGCCCTGCACATAATGGCGCAGAACTCGGCGAACGGGTGAGCGGTCAAGGGTAGGTTTTAAGGCATGTCCCAAAACCTACTTGAGGAGGAAGTCGGAGAGGGGAATGGTACGGGCTCGCGATGCTCGGGATCGGCGATGTGGTCGGCAGGATATCCACAGACGAGCATGTGATAGGGATAGACGCCCTTGGGCAGATTGAACTGCTCCTGCGCCACCTCAGGCTTAAAATGGCATACCCAGCACGTTCCCAGGCCCTGCTCGGTGGCCTCCATCATCATCTGATCACACACGATTGAGGTGTCGATTTCACTAGAATTCATCTGGTCATACGGGCGCACCCAAGCATCACCGGTAACGCTGCAAATAAGGAAGACAAGCGGAGCGCCAAAGATAGACTCATCACGAGCAAACCGAGGCTGACAAGCAGCTGCCTTCTCCAGAAGCTCAGGCGTATCCAACACCATCACACGGGTTGGATGATTATTACAAGCAGAAGGAGCAATACGCCCAGCCTCAACAATGGCATCCACCACAGCCTGCTCAACAGCCCGATCTTCAAACTCACGACAAGAATACCGACCCCGAGCCAGATCCAAATAAGACATACAAGCCCTCCAACAATTAAAAATCAAACAAACCCAAAGTAACCCAAACAGTACCCAAAGCAGCAATCAGCCAATCGCTCATCGAATACCAAAGTAAAACCCCGAGCAATCAAGGGCCATCACAGCAAAGGCCCCACCACGCTCAACCCCTCAGCCAAAGTTCCCAATGGTGGTACGTAAGGGAGCGGGCCCGGCCACTAATAACCTTTTGAACGACTCTGCTTGCAGCCGGAGTGAAAAAGGTTATTAGTGGCCGGGCCCGCGACGCCGGGGCACGTACCCCCAATTAACTGTTCTTCATGACAATCGAATCCACAACATCGGCCACATTCTCA
>ENA-OQAA01000408-OQAA01000408.1-human-gut-metagenome-genome-assembly--contig:-NODE-408-length-30317-cov-2.497416_pt1 | contig 30317 bp, 40 predicted proteins | sample MGYA00242489_ERZ504515 | MGnify/ENA primary metagenome ERZ504515 (study PRJEB26092, sample SAMD00036237) | human gut metagenome | host: Homo sapiens | study: EMG produced TPA metagenomics assembly of... | reverse complement strand
TTCTGGATAACGGTCCGTTGCGTTTCACTGTGAAGCTGGTTTACAATCCGCTGACTATCAAGGGTGACTCAACAGTGATTGAAACACGTGTTATCACGCTGGATGCAGGCTCTCACTTGAACAAGACTGCGGTTTCTTTTGATAACCTGAAAGAGACTACTCCCGTGGCTACAGGTATCGTGTTGCACGAACCGGATGGTGCTGTTGTAGCTGATGCTGCTGCCGGCTATATCACTTATGTGGACCCTACGGACAATGTGAATAATAATAACGGTAAGATATTCGTAGGTGCTGCTTTCCCGACTACAGTGAAAGAGGCAAAATCGTTGCTCTTCCCTGAAAAGGAAAAGAATGAACAGCGTGGTGGTGCCGATGGCCATGTATTGGCTATCAGCGATTATGAACCGGGTTCAGAGTATGTTTACTACTGGGGTGCTGCCTGGGACAAGGCTGACATCAAAACTCCGGAAGCATGGAATGAATACATGGCAAACTATGCTCAGAAGGTACGTAATCCGTTGACGGTGACAATTAAATAAATCTCGTCTTGAAATAGTAGAGTCCCACTGAGTTCAATCAATTTGAAATGAACTCAGTGGGACTCTGTGTTATTCTGTGGTGAAACCTTATAGCAATTTAAACTCGTATCCTTCCTCTTCCAGAAAGTCCAATGCCCGCGGCAGTGCATATTGCAGGTTGCCGTTATTCCAGGACTTCAGCGAGTCGTGGAAAGTGATAATAGACCGTTCCGTGCATATCTCATCACATTGGCAAGTACTTGCGGACCGCGCAATTTCTTACTGTAGTCACGCGTAACCAAATCCCACATCACTATCTTATAATGCCGTTTCAAGGTGAAATACTGTCCCCAGCGCATGTGACCGTGCGGTGGACGGAAGAGATCTGTTTTCATCAGTTCATTCGCCTTGTCCGTATTGGCAAGATAATTGTCGGACAGATATTCGAATCCGCGGATATGATTGAATGTATGGTTTCCGATGCGGTGACCGCCATCTACTACCATTTGGAATACATCGGGATGCTTGCGTATATTGTCTCCCACCATGAAGAAGGTGGCTTTGATGTCATGTTTATCCAATAGTTCAAGTACCCATGGGGTTACTTCGGGGATGGGACCATCATCAAAAGTCAGGTAGACGGATTTCTCGTTCGGATCCATTCGCCAAATGGCACCGGATATAGCTTTCGGACAAACTCGGGAGGCTGTTCTATAAACACGGTTATTAGTGATTAACGATTAGTGATAAGTGATTAGTAGTTAGCGGTTAGTGATAAGTGATTAGCGTTAGTGTGCGATGTTACGGCACAGCCGTTAATCACTTATCACTAACCGCTAATCACTATTTCTTATTTCATACGTCAACGCACATCTGATACAATTCGTTCAGCTTGCTGTCATATATCGGAGCCAGTTCGGAATTATACTTCTGCATAAGCTTCACTTCTGAACTGAGGATAGGCAGCTGATAGTCGATGATTTCACGGCTGGACATAGCAAAACGTTGTTCATCCAAGCTCAGATACCAAGTGAGGTATTCCACAGTCCTTGTCGGCAAGTGCCTTCATAATGCTGTCGCTTTTTCCGTTTCGCCCAGTTGATAGTATGCTTCTGCCATTTGTACGGCACCGTTCTGCCAGTCGTACGGCACATTGTAGGCAGGAATCATCTTCTCTGCGTAGTCCAATGCTTTCTTGGCCTTGTCATTCTTGCCTTCACGTATCAACTGACCTACGAGTTGTGAGAAGATACGTCGGTGAGAATAGCACATACGCATGGCGTTTTCATCAATATAGATACCTTCCTTGTCGATGCCACCGAACTTGAACTTGTTCATCAGGTTGTCATACATCTTTTCGCTATCCAGTTTGACGCCTGTCTTGTCGGTATCGAACGGAGTGAAGCGATAGGTTAGGCCTTCCTGTATGAAGTGATTACCCATGCCGAGGTGGTTCTCCGTACCTACGCTGACTGCCATGTAGATAGGACGTTCCCAATTGGCTTCTGCCAGCATTTCAAGCATCATCAGTTCGCTCTTATAAAGGGCGCGTTTGCCTTTCAGTGAGATGTGCATGTAATCGGGGATACTGTCGCCCGGTATCATCATGCCGCTACGGCGTACAGCTTCCTTATCCACCTTCAGTACAATGCTGTCCGTAGGAATTACTTTGAGATCTTCATTTTTGCTTCGTACCCAATATTTCAGGATGTTCTGCAATTCGTACGGGTTTTCACCGAACTCTTTCTTCACATTTACCAGAGCTTCCGGGTTACCGTTCAGTGCCTGCTTTTCAGCTTCGGCATAGAGGGCGTCGATGCTCTTCTTGTAATCGGCCTGTACAGGAATGTATTCATTGGTTCCTTCCACGTAATCCATACGGTCCCAAGTGATGGGCAATGACGGAGAATCGTAGGCAGGACGCTTCATCTGGTCGATATACCAATCTGTCTGTAAGTAACTGAGGTTACAAGTACGTGCATCCGTGCGGAATCCTTCTGTTTCTTGATTGTACCACAAGGGGAATGTATCATTATCACCGTTGGTGAAGATAATCGGATTGCCGGTTTCTTGCAGAGACATCAGATAGTTCTGGCCGAAGTCACGTGCCAGGTAGCGGTCGCTGCGGTCATGGTCGTCCCACGTCTGGCTTGCCATCTGTATGGGCACGAACAGGCAGACAACGGATGCCAGTGTTGCGGCCGGAAGTTCCTTCATCTTGGCGTAGTGTTGCAACAGGCGGATAATACCTGCCACACCCATACCTATCCAAATGGCAAAGGCGTAGAATGATCCGGCGTATGCATAGTCGCGTTCACGCGGTTGGCTCGGTGTCTGGTTCAGGTAGAGCACAATGGCGATACCCGTCATGAAGAACAGGAAGAACACTACCCAGAATTGTTGAATACCCTTCTGTCCGCGGTATGCCTGCCATAGAAGGCCGATGATACCGAGCAATAAAGGCAGACAGTAGAAAGACGTTGTGTCCCTTATTGTTTTGCAGTTCCTGCGGCAACAGACTCTGGTCGCCCACCAGGAAGTTGTCAATGAACGGGATGCCTGTGATCCAGTTACCATGTTCTATTTCTCCGCTGCCTTGCAGGTCGTTCTGGCGTCCGGCGAAGTTCCACATGAAGTAGCGCCAGTACATCCAGTTGAGCTGGTAGGTGAAGAAGAACTTGATGTTTTCCCATTGTGTGGGCATGTTCACCATCACCATTTGTCCGCACTGGTCATAGGGAACGTCTTCGCCCTTAATGTCTACCCAGGCTTGATATTCCCTAGCGTGCTGACTGCTGTACATACGCGGGAAAAGCATATTCTGCGCGTATTCGTATTCGATACGTCCGGGGATTTCAATATAGCTGTCCTTTTCATCGGGAGTGGCTTTTTCCTTGCGGATAAATTTGGTTCCGTTGTACGAGATACGCGGTTCGCAATAGCCATCTTTTACATCGAGGGCTACTTTGGAAGAGAATGCCTGTCCGTAGAATAACGGGCGGGTTCCGTATTGTTCACGACCCAGATATTCACCCAGCGTGAAGATGTCTTCGGGTGAGTTCTGATCCATGGGGGTGTTGGCTGTAGAGCGGATCACGATAATGGCGTAGGAAGAATATCCGATGACAATCATCATGGTACACAACAGCGAGGTGTTGAGCGTACGCGCAGAAACACGATATTTCTCTTTCATACTTGCCTGCATCTTCGGGCTGAGGTAGAAGAACAGGAAGGCGATAACAATAATACCTATAATAACAGCGCTCGTTCCGTGTCCGTAGAAGGGAATACCCAACAAGGCAATTGTCAGTACGAAGGAGACGGACATGCGCATCTTGTTCTTTTCCGTGTAGCTTTCGTATACTCCCCAGATGATGGAAGCTGCCAATACAATGATGTAAACCATTACACCGCTGTTGAAAGACATTCCCAGTGTATTCACGAAGAACAGTTCGAACCAGCCTCCTACTTTTACAATACCCGGTACCATGCCATAAAGTACAGCGGCAACCAGAATGCCCGAAGCGAGCAATGCCAGTATTGAACCCTTGGCATTTGCGTTGGGCACTTTCTTGTAATAGTAAACCAGTACGATGGCAGGCAAGCAGAGCAAGTTCAGCAAGTGTACGCCGATACTAAGTCCCGTGAGGTAAGCGATGAGGATAAGCCAGCGGTCGCTGTGAGGTTCGTTCGCCACATCCTCCCATTTCAGTATCAGCCAGAATACAACGGCTGTGAAAAGAAGAAGAGAATGCGTAAACTTCAACCTTCGACGGCACTGAACCAGAAGGTGTCACTGAATGTATATGCCAGTGCGCCTACCAGACCGCTACCCATGATGGTAATCAGTTGTCCGCGGGTAATATTATTCTCATCTGTAACAACAAGTTTGCGCACCAGGTGCGTGATGCTCCAGAATAGGAACAGGATACAAGCGCCACTCATCAGTGCACTCATATAGTTTACCATTTTGGCAACGGTGCTCGGGTCGGAGGCAAATTGTGAGAACAGGTTGGCTACCAGCATGAAGAAAGGTGCTCCGGGCGGGTGTCCTACTTCCAGTTTGTAGCCGGTAGTGATGAACTCCGGGCAGTCCCAAAAACTTGCAGTCGGCTCAATAGTCATGCAATAAACCGTTGCTGCAATGATAAAGGTAATCCAACCAATCAGGTTGTTTACGGTTTTGTACTGTTTCATTCGGATGAAATTCGTTATGGTTTTATTTTAATTTCGGCATATATGGGCGCAAAGATAATGATTTCAGTTCTAAATAAGTGACAATAAGGCGTATTATTAGGATTGGTTTAGAGATATAGGGGGAATTTTATAGAAAAAGGGAGAGGCTGCTCAAAACTCCTGAGCTTTCCGCGCAAAAGACCGGGACTTTCGGGGTAAAACTCCCGGACTTTTCGTGCAAAACTCCCGGTCTTTTGAAGAAAACGCCCCGTCTTTTGTCTGAGAACTCCCGGACTTTCTGCCGCTAAATATTTGTCGGGTGTAAACTATGCAAGACCGCTGAGGAAGCTAAACTGTTAAGGGAGAATATCATTACTGGCTTTCGTATCCAATATGAGAGAAATACAGTCAGAGAGGAAATAGGGCAAAATCAGTTATGGAGTGTAACCGTTAATGATGATGTTCCCCCAGTACCGGTGCGGCAATGTTCCATGTCCCAGCAGTTCTATGGGGCAGTTGAAATTGCGTTCCAGCCATTCGCCGGTAATGCCGGTATCGGGGTGGTAGTCCAGTGTTTCGTTGACACAGGCAATGGATTTCACCTGCTGCAATACTGTGCCTATGTCGTGGCTGACGAGTATGATGGCGCAATCTTTGTTGATTTCGGCCAACAATTGGTATAGGCGTGCTTCAAACCGTTTGTCGATATAGGTACTGGGTTCGTCGAGGATTACCACTTCGGGATCGGAAATAATGGCACGTCCCAGCAAGGCGCGTTGAAGCTGTCCGCCGCTCAATGCACCGATAGCCCGTTCTTCCAGTCCTTCCAGTCCCATGCGTACAATGACTTGATGTGCCTTTTCTTTATGTTCTTTTGTAAAACGCGAAATAAGTGACTTCTTGCTGCTGAGCCCTGACAGAATCACCTCTTCGACGGTGATAGGGAACTTGCGGTCTATGCTGTTGTATTGAGCAGATAGCCCATGGTGAGCTGTAAGTTGCCTGCCGTGCGGGAAGAGGTGAAAGATATTTCACCGGAAAGCGGTTTGAGCAATCCTAAAATACACTTGATAAGAGTGGTCTTGCCACCTCCGTTCGGACCGATGATACCCAGAAAATCCCGGTCGTAAACGGTGAGGTTTACATCGCGAAGTACTGTACGGCCGTCGTATCCGGCATTGAGGTTTTTGATTTCAATAATAGGTTTCATTGCTTCATTCTTGGTTCTTCATTGGGTTCAGTGCTTGGGCTATATTCAGCATTTCCGTTTCCCAATCGTAAGATAAGGGATTGATGTCAACAACCCGGGTTCCGGTTTGTTGGGCGATGAGTTCGGCATTGCGGCGGTCAAATTCCGGCTGTACGAAGATGACATGTACATTTTCGCTGCTGCAGGTATCAATCAAGGCTTTCAGATGTGCAGGAGACGGTTCTTTGCCACCGGCTTCGATGGGAATCTGATGCAATCCGTAGTCGCGGGCGAAATAAGAGAGTGCCGGGTGGTAAATCATAAAGGCATGGTCTGCGCCGGGGGTCGCCAGCGTTTGCCGTATGAGGCTGTCGGTATGTTCTATCTTCCGGCAAAGAGTATTATAGCGTTCCAGATAAAAATCTTCGTTGCCTTTGTCGATATTACGTAAGGCACTTAAGATATTGCCTGCATGATTTGGGCGTTGACGGCCGAGTTCCATATATGGGGCTCCACACCGATGGCGTGTTGGTGCTCTTTTTCGTTGGCTGCGTGATGATGAACATGCGTGTTGTCATAAATCAGATCCACACCTTGCGACATATCGAAGAATTGCAGGTGAGGAGCGTTGTCTGTCAGCTTGTCAGTCCAAGTCTGCTCGAAACCGATATAGCCGATGCGGAAGTAAGCCTTACTGCGTGCAAGCTCTACGAGCTGTTGAGGCGTAGGGTCATAGGTTTCCGGACTTGTGCCCTTGGGCACCATGCTGACTACCGTAAAGCGGTCGCCGGCAATGGCTTCGGTGAGGTACCGCAGAGGCTCGAGGGTAACGGTGATAACCGGTTTTCCTTCGCTCCTATTGTTGGTTTTGCTTCCGGGTTTGCAGGAAGCTATCAGTATAGTTGCAAGTAGTAGAAAGTATATCTTTTTCATTTATTCTATCTATGGTTTTTTGTATATGTGGCTCTGTGGGGCCGTTACTTTGTTTGTTTTTTGTGTATGGCTCATTCCTTTGTTTTGGATGCCCGCAGTATTTCGCGTTTGCCACCCGGCGGACCGGGAAGACGCTCTACCCTAAATCCGATGGCTTGCAAAAGCCTGCGGATAACGCCTTTTGCACAATATGTGGTCAGTATGCCGTTGTTGTTCATGGCGGCATATATGTGCCGGAAAAGCTCTTCGCTCCACATTTCCGGCTGTTTTTCGGGAGCAAAGGCATCGAAATAGACAAGGTCGAAATAGTGATTAGTGGTTAGCGATGAGTGATGAACAGGTAATCTGTCACTCATCGCTGACTGCTTGTTGCTCATCACTTTATTTACGTCTCCTTGTATCTTGTGTAACGTGAAGTACGGTGTAATGTTCACGTCTTTGTGCCAGGGTGCCGTGTGTAATTCCTTAAACAGGGGATTGTCGCTATAATGTAAAACATCCACCTCTTCCCATGACAGAGGATAAGTTCGATACCGGTATAGTGAACCGGCCTTTGCTCCAGTCCGGCTGTTTCCAGTGTGAGCAGAGCGTTCAACCCCGTGCCGAAACCTATTTCAAGGATATGCGGCAAGGTAGCGGCGGAGGCTTTCAGTCCCATGTCAATGAAAATATGTTGCGATTCTGTACGCGCCCCTTTTACCGAGTGATAATGCTCATTCAACTCCGGCACAAACAATGTGGTGCTTCCGTCTTCCGTCTGTTCTATAATCCGTTCCATACCCGCTAATCACTAAATATTAATTACCAACCGCTAAACACTCATCACCGACAAAGCGCCTTGAAGAGCCGATAACATAACGATGTACCGTATCAGTTTTCCTGTAAACATGGAAAGGGAAGTCAGCATTACGTTGCTGCGCATAAATCCCAGTGCTATGGCAATGGCTTCTCCTATAAAGGGCAGAAAGGCAAAGAAAGCATGAGCGCTCCTTTACCTTGCAGGAAACGCTGCATTTTGTCTATTTTTTCTTGCTTCACTTTGAAATATTTTTCTATCCAGTCTGTCTTGCCGAGATGTCCCATGTAATAGCAGGTCATACCGCCCATTGTGTTTCCCAGTGTGGCGGCAAGAACACAGATGGCAGGGTTCAAGCCTACCTTGACGAGTGCCAGCATCACCAGCTCGGAACTGAACGGAATGATGCTTCCCGCCAATAAGGCCGAGATAAAGAGCCTGTATATCCCCAGTCTATCAGGAGTTGTTATGAGTGTATCTATAAAAGCGTCCATAGATTGAATCCGAATAAAGTAAATAATCCGACCAGCATAATGATGAAGAACAGGTTGGAACTCCGGCTGTTGGTCAGTACGAATAAGTGTCCTATCAGAATACTGGTGCCGATTAGCAGCAGAGAGAACAGATGGGGATACAGAGCGGGTTGCAGTCCTATATAGACGAAAATACAGAAGTTCAGGAATATCAGGAAGTGCAGATAGCTGCGCGTACGTATCTTGTCCTCATATCCGGCTATTAAACAATGGCTTGAACTGACCATATATAAAAGGAGTATATACCCGATTGTCGCCAATTCCCAAGGCCGGAAACCAAATAGGATAGAGCGGAAATTCACCAGTTCCAGGAATGCTGGTAGAATAAATCCATGTGTCCGGATAGATAGGCATAGCCCAATAGAAACCAATAAGGTACGCTCCAGCCGATAAGCGAAGCGAAAAAACTCTTGGGGTGCAGGGACTGGAAGCTATACGCGCCTATCCAAAATACGGGAACAAAGAATATCAGTTGCGGAAAAAGCAGACTCCCCATTCCTATAAATACGAATGCGTGAAACAGATAGCTTGCAGATTTGGATTGCTGATAGCTCTTGAACAGAAAATACAGAGCAATGAGAAAAGTGACCGCTACCAAATCTCCTGCATACAGTATGTGCATGGTAGGGCAGACGGAAATCAGCAGGAAATAAATGGCTGTCTGTACTGAGGCCCGCATGCGGATGATGGCAAAGGCGTTGTTCAGCCCGATAAGAAAATATCCTATGACGGAGTACAGGATGAAGCAGAAAAGACGAGTGCCCCACGTTGGAATACATGAGCTATAGAAAATGTCCCATAGGGGGTAATTGCCTTTCCGTATTTCCAAATCGGGCAACAGAATAGCGCTCAGTATCCAGCAGGCTACTGATATAAGGATGGCGGCGGGAAGCGTAAATCGTCCCGCCGTAACCCGATTTTGGAATCTTTGGCTTTTCATTGACTGTTAAAGGTCGAATCCGATATCGCGACGGAAGTATTTGCCTTCAAAACTTAACATGTCGGCCACTTTATAACTCTTTTTCAAAGCCTCTTCTTTTGTCTCTCCATAGGAGCAGACAGCTATGACGCGTCCGCCGTTGGTGACGATATGCCCGTCTTTTACGGCGGTACCGGCATGGAACAGAATGCTGTCCGTGGTTGCTGCCAAGTCAAAGCCGCTCATGGGATAGCCTTTCTGATACGTTTCGGGATACCCGCCGCTGACCAGCATTACGCAGGCAGCCGTGCGCGGGTCGAGTTCCATTGTCTTGGTGTCGAGGTTTACCTTGTGCACGCCTTCGAACAGTTCTACAATGTCGCTCTTGATGCGCAGCATGACACTTTCGGTTTCCGGGTCGCCCATACGTACATTGTATTCGATAACCATAGGCTCGTTCTGTACATTGATAAGTCCCAGGAAAATGAAACCTTTGTACAGAATGCCTTCTTCGCGCAGCCCGTTGATGGTAGGCTCTATGATGCGTTTGCGCACCTTTTCCATAAATACCTCATCGGCAAACGGAACGGGTGTTACGCTACCCATACCGCCGGTGTTCAATCCCTTATCACCTTCTCCGATACGTTTATAGTCTTTGGCTACAGGCAGTACCTTATAGTGCTCACCATCGCTCAGGACAAATACCGAGCACTCTATCCCGCTGAGGAATTCTTCGATAACCACTGTTGCGCTGGCATCGCCGAACATACCGCTGAGCATCTCTTTCAGCTCTTTCCGGGCTTCTTCCAGAGTCGGAAGAATCAGCACGCCTTTACCGGCGCACAGGCCATCGGCTTTCAGAACGTAGGGAGCGGTGAGCGTTTCGAGAAAAGCAAGTCCTTCTTCGAGTGTTGCAGCAGTCACGCTTTTATAGCGGGCGGTAGGGATGTGATGGCGCAGCATGAATTCCTTGGCAAATTCTTTGCTGCCTTCCAATTGTGCACCTTTTGCAGAAGGACCGATGACAGCAATGTGCTGTGTAGCGGCATCTTCTTTGAAGAAGTCGAAAATACCCTGTACCAACGGGTCTTCGGGACCCACTACAATCATGTCAATCTTATGTTCAAGGGCAAAAGCTTGAGGGCGGGGAAGTCCGTAGCTTTGATGGCTACATTTTCGCCCACTGCACTTGTTCCCGCATTGCCGGGAGCGATATACAGTTTCTCTATTTTGGGGCTTTGTGCAATTTTCCAAGCCAAAGCGTGTTCACGGCCACCTGAGCCAAGCAATAATACTTTCATTTTATGGATACGTTTAATTGTTTACTGTTGAAAATGTGTCCGGTTTATAAATAATCCTCGAAATATCGGGTTATCTTTTCGTGCAGATGTACGCGGTCGCGTCCCAAAACGTTGTGCTTATGTCCGGGATAGATAAACAGATCGGGATAGGTGCGTGCATCTATGCATGCTTTCATGAAAGAAAGCGTATGCTGGGGCACGCAGGTGTCGTCGTGGTCATCGTGGATAATGAGCAGATGTCCTTTCAGTTGCCCTGCGAGGTTCTTCAAGTCGCACTGTTCATAACCTCGGGGTTTGTCTGCGGGGTGTCCATATAGCGCTCGCCATACATTATCTCATAATATTTCCAGTCGATGACCGGTCCGCCGGCCACGCCTACTTTGAAAATCTCCGGATAGCGCAGCATGAGTGCGGTAGTCATGTGTCCGCCGAAACTCCAGCCGTGAACGCCGATGCGGCTGCTGTCTATGTAAGGCAGGCTTTTCAGGTAGTCCACTCCTTTTACCTGGTCTTTGCCCTCTTCAATACCCAAGTGTCTGAAGGTGACGTTTTCGAACTCCAGTCCCCGGTTACTGCTACCGCGGTTGTCGAGCGTGAACATGATATAACCCTTATTGGCCATATAGATGTCCCAGCCGCGTGCGTCATTCATCCAGCCGTTGGTAATCATCTGGCATGAGGACCGCCATATACATAGACGATTGCAGGATATTTCTTATTCGGGTCGAAGTCGGCAGGCTTTACAAGGCGGTAATATAAGTCGGTCTTGCCGTCGGCAGCCTTTATTGTACCGGTTTCTATGGCAGGCATGACAAAGCTTCATAAGGATTCTTCGCAGTGAGCAAAGAGACACTTTTCTTGCTTTGGGTATTGGTTATCTCTATTTTGCGGGGAGTATCCGGAGTTGAATACCGGTCGATAATATAATTGCCCGAAGCGGAAAGTATTCCGTTGTGTACTCCCTTGCTGTTGTCCAATGGAGTACGTTTGCCGGTATTGACATTGACCTTGTACAGGTTGCTTTGCAAAGGAGATACTTCCGTAGAAGCGATGATAACTTCTTTCTTTCTGGCATTGAATCCTAAAATGTTCTGTATCAGCCACTCCCCTTTTGTCAGTTGCTTGATGAGCTTGCCGTCCGTATTGTAGAGATACAGATGGTTGTAGCCGTCTTTCTGGCTCTGGTAGATAAATTGAGTATGATCCCAAGGCAGGAACAGGATGGGGTGTTGAGGCTCCACATATTTGGGATGCGTTTCTTCGATAAGCGTGGACATCAGTTCGCCGGTCTCGCTGTTGTATCGGCAAAGTTTTGCATGATTCTGGTCACGGTTCAGCTCTATGAGATAAAGACTCTTTCCGTCGGCGCCCAACTGATATTGGTGAAATAACGGTTGGTAGGATCGCCGGTATTCAAGTAAACGGTTTTTGAGTGTCCGGATTATAGATACCTACGGTAACCTGATGGCTGAGCATCCCTGCCATCGGATAACGTATCTTGTCCACCAGTGCTATTCTGGGAGTAATATCCACCAGCGGATAGGGAGTTACCATGCTTCGTTCATGCGGTAAAAGGCCAGCAGGTTTCCTTGAGGACTCCAGAAGGTGCCCTTGCCGATTCCGAATTCATTGCGGTGTACGCTCTGTCCGCATACAATTCTTTCGGGTTCTTCGGTTACGGCTTTGTTGTCCACGAAGAGGTTATTCTTAACGGTATAGGCTATGTGTCCGCCTTCCGGGGTATAATCAATGTTTGCACCGTTTCTTTCTCCAGCCTGCGGCAGACCTTTGACGAATTCATCTTTCTCGAAATCATAAACGATGTATCTCGCAGGCAATTTGATAAGCATATACGGTTTGTCCGGCCATGGAAACTCGGTATTGTAGAAATGCTGTACTTTATTTCCCTTATGGCCGGGTGTTGCGCTTGTTTCCGTAGGAGTTATCAGTGAGTTGAGTACTTTATTTACCTTTTCCCGGGTTGTGAGCAATGTCTCCTTCCCGTTTTTGGGGTTGACGGCAAACAAGGAGTCGATGCCGGGTTTTATACATACGTCACCCCACCACTGCAAACCCGGCAGGTTCTCAGCGATACGATAGGTTGCGCCACCGGGAAGAAGGTCTTCCAGAGTGGGCATTTTCAAGTCTTGTGCCATAAGCTCCATTGAAGATAAAGCAGGTGTTGCCAGTAGCAATACCATGATTGCCTTACCGATTCTCTTTATGTTCATAGCTTTTAATTTTAACGGTTTCAGTCGTTATTCCGTTCGTTGTTCCGTTTCCGAAACTCTCCCGGTTTACGTTCTTTATTAAATTCTCGCTCTCTGTCAAATTCTCGCTTCGGTTTCCATTCTCCGTCTGCCGGTTTTCTGTATTCACGAGGCTTGAACTCCCGTTTATCATCCGATTTGAATTCTCTTCTCTCTCTCGGCTTGAATTCTCTTTTCTCTCCGGATTTAAACTCTCTTCTTTCTCCGGTCTTGAATTCTCTTGCAGCGTAAGGTCTGTACTCTTTATTACCCTCTTCGCTTTCCTGCTTTTTGAATTCTTTGTATTTTCCGTCGAAGATTTCGTATTTACGGAACTCACATTCCAGAGCACCGTTGAACAGAGGTATCTTGGCAGTAGGTTTCAATCCGATTTGATCGAAGCATTCTTCACGATAAGAAAGTATCCACGCGGTATTGCCTGTAAACGCATGTTTCAGCCGTTCGCCAATCATGGAGTATAGGCCCAGCAGGTCGTTGGTAGATATACGCTCTCCATAAGGCGGGTTGGTAATGATAACAGCCTTTTCCTTAGGTTGCTCAAACTGCTGGAAAGGTTGCAACTTCAGCGTTACGTCTTTGGATACGCCTGCTGCCTTGATGTTATGGGTTGCGATTTCGTTGGCTTTCGGGTTGTTGTCGTACCCGTATATCTTATGAGCGAATTCACGTTCCTGGCTGTCATCGTTATAAATCTTATCGAATAGCTCCTGGTCGAAATCAATCCATTTTTCAAAAGCAAACTCCTTACGGAATACGCCCGGTGCGATATTCCTGGCTATCAAGGCAGCTTCGATGGGGATTGTTCCCGAGCCGCACATCGGTCTATCAGGTCACATTCTCCGTGCCAACCGCTCATTAATATCATGCCGGCTGCCAAAACCTCATTCAGAGGAGCTTCCACGGCTTCCTGACGATAACCGCGGCGGTGCAGAGACTCGCCGGATGAATCGAGAGAAAGAGTGCATTTGGTTTCTGCAATGTGAATGTTCAATAATACATCCGGCTTGCTGATGCGTACAGACGGGCGTTTGTCGTATGCATCCCGGAAATAGTCCACAATGGCATCCTTCACTTTGTAGGAAACAAATTTGGAATGGCGGAATTCCTCGCTGAACACAACTGCGTCTACGGCGAAAGTTTTATCTATATCCAGATAATCTTCCAGTGGATTGCCTTGATCTGTTCATACACCTCATCGGCATTTTTCGCAACAAACTGTTTGATAGGTTTCAGGATGCGGATAGCGGTCCGCAGGCAGAAATTCGCCTTGTACATCATTTCCTTGTCGCCGCGGAATGATACCATACGACGTCCTATCTGTATCTCGTCTGCACCCAAAGAGGTCAGTTCCTGTGCCAATGTTTCTTCCAGTCCCTGGAAAGTTTTGGCAATCATTTCGAATGATTGTTCGCTCATCTACTTATTTATGATTTATAATTTATGATTTATTCCGGTATGATTTCATTTTTACTATTACGCATATGGTATGGATTATAATTCTGAAATCATAAATCTCTTACTTTTTGCTTTGGTTTGTACTATTCTTGCGCCTGCGGGCACATCTTCCGTTACCCAGATGTTGCCGCCTACGGTAGCGTCTTTTCCGATGGTGATACGCCCTAATATGGTGGCATTGGAATAGACAATGACATTGTCTTCCAGTATGGGATGGCGGGGTATGCCTTTGATGGGTTTACCGTCCTGGTCCAGCGGGAAACTTTTGGCTCCGAGGGTTACACCCTGGTATAGTTTTACGTTCTTGCCGATGATACAAGTCTCGCCGATTACCACACCTGTACCGTGGTCTATCGTGAAATAACCGCCTATGGCAGCTCCCGGATGAATATCGATACCGGTTTCGCTATGGGCCATTTCGGTGATGATACGCGGAATGAGAGGCACGCCGAGTACCAACAGTTCGTGTGCTATGCGGTAATTGCTGATAGCGCGTATGGCCGGATAGCAACTGATAACCTCGCCAAACGAATGTGCGGCAGGGTCGCCGTTGTAAGCGGCTTCAACATCCGTAGCCAGTATGCGACGCAGTTCAGGTAAATGGCTGATGAACCGGGCGGCAATTGATGCGGCCTCCTCACGTTGAAGTTCGGTACAGCAACTGCATTCGTCATCACTGCCGAAACAGAGTCCTGCCAATATTTGCTCGGTCAGCAGGTCGAACAGTCTTTCTACATTGACTCCGATATGGTAAGTTACCGTACGGCTGTTGACCGTTGAATTTCCAAAATATCCGGGGAAGATAATGGCACGTGCAAGTTCGATAATATCGCACAATGCCTTAGCTGAAGGCAATGGATTGCCGTCCGTGTGCTGGTGAAACAGTCCTTTGTAGGATTCGCTTTCCGATAGCTCATCGACTGCCTGTGTCAGGATGTGAGTAAAATTAAGTGGACTCATTATGATATCCTTTATTAATAAAGTGGCTACAAAGGTATAAAATACTCACCAATTTTCCTACATATCCCTCATTTATAGTATGGATTTACCACATTTATGGTATTTTGAATAAACGGACTCCGCCGTACTTTTGTCTTATTGATAATTCACTGCAAGATATGAAAAAAATAGCACAACGTCTGACTGATTTAGTTGGCAATACTCCTTTGTTGGAGTTGAACAATTATGGTAAAAACAAGAACTTGAAAGCTCGTGTCATCGTCAAACTGGAATACTTTAATCCTGCGGGCAGCGTAAAGGACCGTGTTGCGCTGGCTATGATAGAAGATGCGGAAACGAAAGGACTGTTGAAGCCCGGTGCAACGGTTATTGAGCCGACCAGTGGGAATACCGGGGTAGGGCTTGCCTTTGTGGCAGCTTCCAAAGGCTATAAATTGATTTTGACTATGCCGGATACCATGAGTACGGAACGTCGCAATCTGCTGAAAGCCCTTGGTGCGGAACTTGTTTTGACGCCCGGTGCAGACGGTATGAAAGGTGCTATAGCCCGTGCCGAAGAGTTGCAGGCAAGCACTCCCGGTTCACTGATTTTGCAGCAGTTTGATAATCGGGCTAACCCTGCCATTCATGAGCGCACTACCGGCAGGAAATCTGGCAGGATACGGACGGGAAGGTCGATATATTCGTGGCCGGTGTGGGGACCGGCGGAACGGTGAGCGGCGTGGGTGTGGCTTTGAAGAAACATAACTCCCGGATACAAGTGGTAGCCGTAGAACCGGAAGATTCTCCGGTATTGTCAGGCGGAAAACCGGGCCCGCATAAGATTCAGGGTATCGGTGCAGGTTTTGTTCCGAAAAACTATAATAGTGCCGTGGTAGACGGAATTTTGCAGGTATCCAATGATGACGCTATCCGTACCGGGCGGGAACTGGCGAAATACGAAGGCCTGTTGGTGGGGATTTCTTCGGGAGCGGCTGTCAGTGCTGCAATCCGGTTGGCGCAGTTGCCGGAGAATGAGGGTAAAAACATAGTAGTGTTGCTCCCTGATACGGGAGAACGCTATTTGTCGACGCTGTTGTATGCCTTTGAGGAATATCCCTTATGATGAGTTATGTGCTCAGTCCTATACAGAGACTACCTATGTGACTGAAGTATTCTGAGTATAGGACTGGGATACCTTGAATATGCAGGTTAGTGGCAATCAAACTTCGGGCAAAGTTTTTTGTAGAGATTATTTCAATTCACTCGGCCTCAGCCCGAACGATTTGCAGCTTATTTCATCTACTTTCACTTCCCATATTTTCACATTGCGTACAGCCGGTTCGGCGTAGCTACATGCATTGTCCGTATATTGCTTCATAAGCAGGTCGAGTATCCGTCGCTTTTCATCCATATCTTCTATGAAACGCACTTTGCCTTTACAGATAACGCTGCGGGATTTCATGCTGTAACTGCAAGCTATCTGTTTATGCATATACACCAGTTCGTGCCCTTCACAGAAGGTGATGCAGACCTGCGGATGCCGTGCCACCATTTCTACTTTACTTCCTTCGGGGCCCGAATGCAGATAAATAGTATCATTTTCCCAGGCAAAGTTCATAGGTATTACATACGGATTACCCTCTCCGTCGATAATCCCGACCGTACAATAAGGCATTTACGGATGATATCTTCTATTTGCGAGCGGTTTGTAATAGTAATTGTCTTCATGTATGTGTAGGTAAGCTTTTGTAACTGACAATGATAATTCCGCCTATTCAACCAGTGCAAAGTCCAACTGCTTTTTCTCCAGGTTGGCGCGTGCCACCTTGATGGTGATAGCGTCGCCGAGGCTGTATGTGCGTTTCTTCCGTCGTCCGCGCAGGCAATAATTCTTTTCGTCGAACTCGTAGTAATCATCATCGAGGTCGCGGATAGGTATCATTCCTTCACATTTATTCTCGTTCAGCTCAACGTACAGTCCCCATTCGGTAACACCGGAAATAACGCCGTCGTAAGTCTGTCCCAGGCGTTCCGTCATGTATTCCACCTGTTTGTACTTGATAGAGGCGCGTTCCGCATTGGCAGCTATCTGTTCCATGCTGCTGGAATGCTCGCAGAGGGCTTCGTATTTCTGTTCGGAAACGCTTCGTCCGCCTAAATCCAGGTATTTGGTCAGCAACCGGTGCACCAGCATGTCCGGATAGCGTCGGATGGGAGAAGTGAAATGGGTGTAATAATCGAATGCCAATCCGTAGTGACCGATGTTGTGCACGGAATAGCGTGCTTTCTGCATGGCACGGATGGATACGGTTTCAATAAGGTTCTCCTCTTTCTTTCCCTGAATATCATCCAGCAGATGGTTGATGGATTTGGATACATCCGTTTTGGTTCCGCCGGTGCGCAGTTTGTAGCCGAAGCGGGCGATGAACTGTGCCAGGTTATCCAACTTTTCAGGGTCCGGAAGGTCGTGAATACGATAGGGGAATACTTTCGGCTTTTTGTTTTTGGGTACACGTCCTATTTTTTCCGCCACAGTGCGGTTGGCGAGTAGCATGAACTCTTCTACCAGTTTGTTGGCGTCTTTGGATTCCTTGAAATATACGCTGACAGGCTTGCCCTGCTCGTCAATCTCAAATTTCACCTCATAGCGGTCGAAGTTGATGGCGCCGGCGGTAAACCGTTTTTCACGCAATATCTTGGCAAGCGAGTCCAGTTTGAGGATTTCTTCCTTAAAGTCTCCCTCTTTGGTTTCGATAATCTGCTGCGCCTCTTCGTAGGTGAAGCGGCGGTCGGACTTGATAACCGTATGCACAATGCGCGAGTTCTTTACTTCTCCCTTGTCCGTCATCTCGAAGATGGCAGAGTAAGCCAGTTTCTCTTCATCGGGGCGCAGGGAACAGATGAAGTTACACAACCGTTCGGGCAGCATCGGGATGGTGCGGTCTACGAGGTAAACGGATGTGGCGCGTTTCTCGGCTTCTTTGTCGATGATGCTGCCTTCCGTTACGTAGTGCGTCACGTCGGCAATGTGTACACCCACTTCCCAAAGATTGTCCTTCAGTTTGCGGATGGACAAGGCATCGTCAAAGTCCTTAGCGTCTTTGGGGTCTATGGTAAAGGTGGTTACATTGCGGAAATCCTCACGTTTGGCATATTCTTCTGCGGGAATTTCGGCAGGTATCCTGTCTGCGGCTTTTTCCACGGATGCGGGGTAAACATACGGCAATCCGAATTCGGCCAGGATGGCGTGCATCTCGGTGGTGTTATCTCCGGCTTTCCCCAGAATGTCGATAACCTGACCGATAGGATTCTTTGCCTTGTCAGGCCATTCCACCACTTTGACGATGGCCTTGTCGCCTGTCTTTCCACCTTTCAGTTTCTCTTTGGGGATAAAGATATCATTGGCCAGCGTGCGGTTTTCCGTAACAAGGAAAGCATATGATTTGGCAACTTCCAATGTTCCTACGAAGGTATCGTTGGCGCGTTCCAGTATCTCGATGACTTCGCCTTCGGCTTCGCGTCCGCGGCGTTTGGCATAAAAGGCGATACGTACTTTATCGCCCGCCATGGCGTGTGCCGAGTTCCGTTCGGCAATGAAGATGGGGTCGCCGCCGCTTCGGGTATGAATGAGTTCTTTCCGTTGCTCTTCCGTTGGAAAGTGCCGGTCATCTCCACACCATGATTGTTCAGTTTGTATTTATGCTTGTCCACTTCGGTGATGTAATCGTCATCCGACAGTTCGGACAGAATATCCATACACAGCATTTTCAGCGGGTGTGTAGTGAGATGCAGTTGTTCGAAAATGTATTTCAGGGACAGTACTTCGTCTTGTTTTACGTGGAAGAAGTCCAATAGTGCTTTGACGAGCTCTTTCTTCTTCATTCGCTTGCCGGCTTTTTTCTCTTTCTTTTCCTTTTTTGTCTTAGCCATAATCTGGTGTCTTTTTATCTTTCTTGCAAAGTAAACAAATAAATGTATTCACTCGTTCACTCCGGCTTCAAAATCTTTCTGTCTTACTGAAAATTATAAGGGAACGACCGGTCATAACGGATTTATGTACTATATTTGCAACAACTTAGAAAAACGTCATGGAAGTACAATCTATGGATAAGGAAGAGGTTGCGAGGGAAAAAGGCATTTACCGCGTAACGATTGTGGGGAGCGTAGTGAACTTCCTGCTGCTTCTGTTCAAGTTCTTTGCGGGCATCATGGGGCATAGTGCCGCCATGCTGGCGGATGCCGTACATTCGTTATCGGACTTTGTTACAGACATCATTGTCATTGTTTTTGTGCGTATCTCTTCCAAGCCGGAAGATGAGGGACACGACTACGGACATGGCAAATACGAGACTTTGGCAACTGCCATTATCGGCATAATATTGCTCGGCGTCGGTTTTGGGATTTTCTGGAATGGCGCTTCATCTATCTATCGGTTTCTTCACGGTGGTTCTTTGCAGGAACCGGGAATGCTGGCACTGATAGCGGCATTGGTGTCCGTTGCCTTTAAGGAAGCGCTTTATCGCTATACGGTGTTTAAGGGGAAGAGGTTGAATTCTCAGGCAGTGGTGGCCAATGCGTGGCATCATCGCAGTGATGCTCTTTCTTCCATAGGAACTGCCATAGGTATCGGCGGGGCTATTCTTTTGGGAAATCATTGGCGGGTGCTCGACCCGATAGCCGCGGTTGTTGTCAGTTTCTTCATCATGAAGGTGGCCGTAAAGTTATTGATTCCTTGCGTAGATGAGTTGCTGGAGAAATCGCTGCCCGCCGATGTGGAAAATGAAATTCAGAAGATTATCCTTTCTTTTCCCGGAGTAAGTTCGCCTCACCATTTGCGTACCCGCCGTATCGGGAATTATTACGCGATAGAGGTGCATGTGCGCATGGATGGAAAAATAACACTGGAAGAAGCACACCGTACGGCAACGGCCATTGAGAATACCTTGAAGGAACAGTTCGGTAAAGGCACTCATGTAGGTATTCATGTAGAGCCGGTGAAATGATGAGCCGTACAGTAGGGGCGAAATGGTGAAGTAACGGGATACCGGGAGAAAATAATTCATAATTTATAAAATTCATAATTCATAACGTGGAATCGGTTTAGTAACAGGAGCAAGCGGGTTTATCGGGAGTTTCATCGTGGAAGAGGCGTTGAGGCGGGGATTCGGCGTATGGGCAGGCATCCGTTCGTCCAGCAGCCGGGAGTATTTGCAGGACAAGAAGATACATTTTCTTGAACTCGACTTTGCGCATCCCGGTGAGCTTTGTGCGCAACTTTCCGGTCATAAGGAACTGTATGGTAAGTTCGATTACATTATCCACTGTGCCGGAGCTACAAAATGTGTAGATAAGAACGACTTCGAACGTGTGAACTACCGGCAGACCAAATGTTTTGTAGACACGTTGCGGGAGTTGGACATGATTCCCAGGCAGTTTGTCTTTATCAGTACCTTGAGCGTATTCGGTCCGATACGTGAAAAGACCTATACTCCGATTACGGAAAAGGATACCCCTGTGCCCAATACCGCCTATGGCCTTAGCAAACTGAAAGCGGAGAGGTATCTGCAAAGCATACCGGATTTTCCTTACGTCATCTATCGTCCTACGGGTGTGTACGGACCGCGCGAGAAGGATTACTTCCTGATGGCAAAGTCTATCCGTCGGCACACGGACTTCTCCGTGGGTTTCCGCCGGCAGGATTTGACGTTTGTTTACGTCAAGGATATCGTGCAGGCTGTTTTCCTGGGGATAGAGAAACAAATATCCCGCCGCACCTATTTTCTGGCAGACGGCAAGGTGTACCGGAGCCGTGCTTTTTCCGACCTGATACGGAAAGAACTGGGGAATCCGTTTGTAATTCGTCTGAGATGTCCGTTAATTATATTGAAAGTTGTATCTTTGCTCGCCGAATATTGGGCGAAACGCCGGAATACCACCAGTACGCTCAATTCGGACAAGTATAGAATAATGAAACAACGCAACTGGCAATGCGATATAACTCCGACTGTCGAGGAATTGGGCTACAGTCCCGAATATGACCTGGAACGGGGAGTGAAGGAAACGATTGCCTGGTATAAAGATAAAGGATGGCTTTAGACTTATTCAAGAGAGTAGAAACCCGTAAAGGGCTTTTTGCGGTAGAGAAGATTACGCTGATATATAATCTGCTGACTTCCATACTCATACTGTTTCTTTTCCAAGAAATGGATCATCCGGTGCAGATGCTTGCAGACCGCGCTGTGATTGCAGGCATGACGTTTTTGCTGATGTATCTTTACCGGCTTGCGCCCTGCAAGTTTTCCGCCTTCATCCGCATCGTTATCCAGATGTCGTTGCTCTCCTACTGGTATCCCGACACATTCGAGTTCAACCGTATCTTCCCCAACCTGGACCATGTTTTCGCTTCGGTCGAGCAATGGATATTCGGCGGACAGCCTGCCGTATGGTTCTGTCTGCGTTTTCCGCAGATGTGGGTGAGCGAACCGTTCAATATGGGTTATTTCTTCTACTATCCGATGATACTTCTGGTAGTGGTGTGGTATTTTCTCTACCGCTTCGACCTTTTTGAGAAAGTGTCGTTCGTGATAGTCACCGCTTTCTTCATCTACTACCTGATATATATCTTCGTGCCGGTGGCAGGGCCGCAGTTCTATTTTCCGGCTATCGGCGGGGATAACGTGGCGCAGGGGATATTCCCGGCTATCGGCGATTACTTCAACCACAACCAGGAGCTGCTGCCCGGTCCGGGATATGAACACGGATTCTTTTATAATCTGGTGGAAAGCTCGCAGCAAGTGGGCGAGCGTCCGACGGCGGCATTCCCCAGTTCGCATGTCGGCATGTCCACCATCCTGATGATTATGGCATGGCGGGGCAGCAGGCGTTTGTTTGCCTGCCTGCTTCCTTTTTATCTGCTGCTGTGCGGGGCTACGGTGTACATACAGGCGCATTACCTGATTGATGCCATTGTGGGCTTTTTCTCTGCCATTGTGCTCTATGTGGTGGCAACGTGGATGTTCAAGCGGTGGTTTGCGCAGCCGATGTTCAAATGATGCCAGTCCCTGACTCATTGTCTTTCACTCCCTGACTGAATGAGGTTCGCTCGGCGGATGATTGCCGACCCATAGAAAAGCAGGGCGCTCTTTTGGTTGGGGTTGTAAGATAATTTAAACTATATCAGTTTTTCTATTTCGTCGAAGATACGGTACAGTTCCTCTTTTGTCTCTGCCCGCAACATGGCGATGCGCGTTTCCCGGAAGTTAGGGATACCCTTGAACAGCGGGCTTGCTGCCAAGTGGCGACGTACGTGCAGGATACCTCTCCGTTCGTCCAGCAGTTTTACGCTGTCTTCCACTTCCTGCCGGAGTACATTCAGTTTCCATTCGGAACTGAGGGGCGGTATCTCTTCACCCGTCTCCAGATAATGTTTCACTTCCTTGAATATCCAAGGGCGGCCGAAGCTGGCGCGGCCTATCATAACGGCGTCCACCCCGTAGCGGTCGAAGCACTCTTTGGCCTTTGAGGGGTGGTGACGTCACCGTTGCCGATGATGGGGATGTGCATGCGCGGATTGTTTTTGACTTCACCAATCAGTGTCCAGTCTGCTTCACCCGTATACATTTGGGCGCGGGTGCGGCCGTGAATGGTAAGGGCGGCAATGCCGCAGTCCTGCAGTTGTTCTGCCAAATCTATGATAATCTTGCTGCCGGCATCCCAGCCGAGACGGGTTTTTACGGTCACGGGTATCTTTACGGCATCTGCCACGGCACGGGTTATCTCCAGCATCTTGGGGATATTCTGCAACATTCCCGCACCGGCTCCTTTGCCGGCCACACGTTTTACGGGGCAGCCGAAATTGATGTCCAGTATGTCCGGGCGCGCCTGCTCCACGATACGTGCCGCCTCTACCATAGTGTCCGTATCTTTGCCGTATATCTGTATGGCTACGGGGCGCTCTTCGTCACTGATGTTCAGCTTCTGTTCAGTCTTGCTGACGGAACGTATCAGCGCGTCGCTCGACACAAACTCGGTGTACACCATATCCGCTCCGAAACCTTTGCACATCAGTCGGAAAGCGGGGTCGGTCACATCTTCCATGGGGCAAGCAATATGGGGTGCTTGCCGAGGTCTATATCTTTAATCTTCATAATCTGACGGGATTTGCCTGCAAAAGTACGGAAAAAGCCTGTTTCATTCGCTATGCAGGAGTGAAATCCTTGAAAGAATATACAGCTTCTTCCTTAAATCTGTATATTTGCACTATTCATTCACTTAACAACAGAAATAATTATGAAAAAGAGTTTGCTTTCAGTCGCATTGTGCGTGATGACACTGCTCATCGGCATTTCCCCTGTTTCTGCACAAGGGCAGAATAAGGAATATCAGGAAACGTTGCATAAAATGCTGTTGCTTTCCGGCGGTCTGGCCACTGTGGATACGATGGTTCCGCAGATAATCGGCATGATGAAGCAGCAGTCCCCCTCTGTATCGGAGGCCACGTGGAACGCAGTAATGGAAAAGGCAAAGCAGTTTTTCAGCGATAATCTGGTGAAGGTGTATGTGCCCATCTATCAGAAACACCTGACATTGGACGACCTGAAGAAGATTGTAGCCTTCTACGAATCTCCGGTGGGCAAGAAGCTGGGAGCGGCTACTCCAGCCATTACAATGGAAGGGATGACGGCAGGCCAACAGCTTGGCATGGAACTTGTGACACTGATTCAACGGGAATTAGATGCGCACGGTAATAAATAATTGCATCATTAAATTTCATATTGGATGAATTCTACTACTTTGAACGATTTTGAAATCATGGCTCCGGTAGGCTCGCGCGAGTCTCTTGCCGCAGCTATCCAGCGGGTGCGGACTCTATTTACTTCGGTATCGAAAACCTGAATATGCGTGCCCGTTCCGCCAATACCTTTACCATTAACGATTTGCGGGAGATTGCCCAAACCTGTGATGAGCATGGTATGAAAAGTTACCTTACGGTAAATACCATTATCTACGATAACGATATCTCCCTGATGCGAACCATTGTGGATGCGGCAAAAGCGGCAGGTATCTCGGCGGTGATTGCAGCCGATGTGGCTGTGATGAGCTACGCCCGGCAGATAGGACAGGAGGTGCATCTGTCCACGCAACTGAATATTTCGAATGTGGAGGCTTTGCGTTTCTATGCCCAATTTGCCGATGTGGTGGTGCTGGCGCGCGAACTGAATCTGGAGCAGGTGGCGGAAATCTACCGTCATATCTGTGAAGAGAATATCTGCGGACCGAGCGGTGAGCGGATACGTATCGAGATGTTCTGCCACGGCGCTTTGTGCATGGCGGTATCGGGCAAGTGCTATCTTTCGCTGCACGAGATGAACCATTCGGCCAACCGGGGAGCCTGTATGCAGGTATGCCGCCGCTCGTATACGGTGCGCGACAAGGAAACGGATGTGGAACTGGATATAGACAACCAGTACATTATGTCGCCCAAAGACTGAAAACCATTCATTTCATGAACAAAATGCTAGATGCAGGCGTGCGTGTGTTCAAGATTGAAGGACGCGCCCGTGGTCCCGAGTATGTGCGTACGGTGGTGGAATGTTATAAGGAGGCCATTCGCTCCTATGTGGAAGGCACGTTTACCGACGAAAAGATAGCTGCCTGGGACGAGCGCCTGAAAACCGTGTTTAACCGTGGTTTCTGGGACGGCTATTATCTGGGGCAGCGCTTGGGCGAATGGACCCGGAACTACGGTTCTGCCGCTACCGAACGTAAGATTTATGTCGGCAAGGGTATCCGTTACTTCTCGAATATCGGCGTGGCGGAGTTCTTGGTGGAAGCCGCCGAAATCAATGTCGGCGACAAGCTGCTGATAACGGGACCGACAACGGGAGCCGTATTCACTACATTGGAAGAAGCGCGCGTGGATCTGAAACCCGTGCAGACGGTGAAAAAAGGGCAGCATTTCTCGATGAAAGCGGATAAAATACGTCCCAGCGACAAACTCTACAAACTGGTTTCCGTAGAGGAGCTCAAGCGGTTCAAAGGTTTGGATATCGAGAATAAACGCGGTTAATTATCAAATGGTAAATTGTTAAATTGCAGGTATTATAATGAACTATATTTATGAACTGAAAATGAAGGTCCGCGACTATGAATGCGACCTTCAGGGTATTGTCAACAATGCCAACTACCAGCATTATCTGGAGCATACGCGGCACGAGTTCCTGTTGAGTACGGGTGTCAGCTTTGCCGCACTCCACGAACAGGGGGTAGATCCAGTGGTAGCACGCATCAATATGGCTTTCAAGACACCGTTGAAAAGCGGTGATGAGTTCGTATCGAAGCTGGCAATGAAGAAAGAAGGCATCAAGTATGTATTCTACCAGGATATTTTCAGGGCAAGTGACAATAAAGTGGCCATCAAGGCAGTGGTTGAAACGGTATGTGTGGTAAACGGACGTTTAAGCGACAGCGAGTTATTCGATAACGTCTTTGCCCCCTACCTCGACCATGAATAAGGACGAACGTCTTTGCAGTATAGCTCTTACGCTCTGTCCCGGTATAGGACATATCGGGGCAAAGCGTTTAATAGATGCCATAGGTAGCGCCGTTGACGTTTTCGGGTATCGTAAGGAATTGCCGGAACGTCTGCCCGGCGTGAATTCCTCGATAATTACGGCTCTTGACTGTCCTGCCGCTTTTCTTCGTGCCGAACGTGAAATGGAGTTTGTGGAAAAGAACCGCCTGACTTGTCTTACTTTGCGGGATGAGGCCTATCCTTCCCGTCTGCGGGAATGTGAGGATGCGCCGATTGTCATGTTTTTCAAGGGAAACACTGATTTTAACCGTTTACATGTTATCAATATGGTAGGTACGCGCCGTGCAACGGAGTACGGCAAACGGTTTTGTACGGATTTCGTGCACGATTTATCCGTGCTTCTCCCTGATGCCTGATAGTGAGCGGTCTCGCCTACGGCATTGATATTCATGCACATCGTGCCGCCCTGGCCGATAATATGTCTACTGTTGCCGTTCTGGCTCACGGTTTGGACCGTATCTATCCTTCTGTACATCGTAAGACGGCTGTCGATATGTTGGTCAACGGCGGTTTGCTTACCGAGTTCTTATCCGAAACTACTCCGGACAGGCATAACTTTGTCAGCCGTAACCGTATTGTGGCAGGTATGTGCGATGCGACGATTGTTGTGGAATCTGCCGCTAAAGGCGGTTCTTTGATTACAGCGGATTTGGCCGACGGCTATCACCGTGATTGCTTTGCCGTGCCCGGGCGGGTGACGGATGCCGCTTCTATCGGCTGCAACCGGTTGATACGGGATAATAAGGCTGCGCTTGTACAGAGTGCCGAAGAGTTCGTAAAAACAATGGGGTGGGCGAGTGCAGAGCTGCTGCCAAAGCAGCCGGTATCCAGCGCAATCTGTTTCCGGAACTGACGGATGAGGAGGAGCTGGTGGTGCGTATACTGACTCATCAGGGAGACTTGCATATCAATGCGCTGGTAGTGGAGGCGGACATACCCGTAAACCGTATGAGCGCCTTGCTTTTCGAACTGGAGATGAAAGGGGTGGTAAAGGCATTGGTTGGAGGAGTATATTGCTTATTGGCATAAAAAAAGGAGTACCGCTGTACTCCAACCTTTGTTAACCTTAAATCTAATACTATGAAAAAAATCACGTAACAAATGTATAGCTTCTTCATATATTTCCCAAATATTTACTCTTTTTCTGAATTTCTTTTAGTTTTCTTTTGCGAATATTTACTGTTTTCGTGCACGCTTGGACATCTTGACTTAAATAAAGTGTATATAATGACTATATGATAACTATCGGATAAGCGAGGCTTGCTGTTGGGGCTTTTCGTGGAATATTCCGGTTCTTTTGTCTGTATTGGAAGTAGCATAAGTTGCAAAAAACTTCCAATCGTTTCACAGAATCTTCCAAGTTGCTAAATGAGTTGGTTTTTCTGTATCTTCTTTAATTTTAATGGTTTATTTTTGGCTTTGTACAAAGCAAAGTTATGGTGAACCGTATCTATATAGTAACTCTTATAATACTCTTTTTTTTTATCAGTGGGAAGAGCATCTGTACGGGCGGACATATTGATGGTTGTAAACAGTGTAATGCTGGACTCGGTTATAAAACCGGACGAATGTAGAGAAGTATATCGGTGGGTACTCGCTGATAAGAATGTGCCGGACAGGAAAGAGGTTTTGATGTTAATCCGGTATCATTATGGGAATTTCGGCAAATTGACGGAACTGTTGTTCTATCTGAACGAAGGCAAGGCCTGTAAATATCTGTTGCAGTTTGTTTTTCCGCGGATAGGCAGCTATACGGTACATTCGAAGGAGTTTCCTATTGCCGGAATACGGATGCCGGAGAAGGCACTGCCGGTAATGTCTGCCGGTAGCGGAGAACTGGTTCCGACTGCGTTCCCTGAGAAAAGAAAAAGGCTGGGACCATCACATAAGGTTATGGTAGCTCTGAAGAATAATATGATATATGATTTGGCGTTGGCTCCGAATGTGGAAGTTGAGTTTTCGACAGGAAAGAGGTGGTCTTTGAATACTGAATATAAATGTCCTTGGTGGTTGAACAGTCGGAACGGCTTTTGTTATCAGCTTCTTTCGGGAGGTGTGGAAGTACGCTGTTGGCTGGGCAACAGAAATCTGTGTAACAGATTGACAGGGTATTTTCTGGGGCTATATACCGAGGGAGGAGTATATGATTTTCAGTTGAAAGAAGAGAGTGGCATTCGCGGTAAGTATTATATGACTTCGGGGCTGAGCTGCGGATATGCACGCAGAATAACCGGGCACCTTGCAATCGAGTGCAGTTTGGGAATAGGTTATTTGACAACGGAATACTGTAAATATACCTCTTATAAAGGGGAATTAGTCCGAACTAATGGAGGACACTTTCATTTTGTGGGTCCTACAAAGGTAGCGGTCTCTTTAGTATGGCATATAACGGCAGGACAATGAATGTGGTGGAAAATATCAGATATAATGTACCGTTGCCTCTGTTCTGTCTGTTGATAATCCTGTCAGGGTGCAATTTCAGGGAGGTGCTGGACGATTATCCTGTCAGTGGCGTACAGATAACGCTGGACTGGACGGGAGTTGCGGAGAATTTGCCGGAGACCGTGCGGGTAATATTTTATCTGAAAGATGCCGAAGGGCGGAAAGTAGACGGCTATTTGCCGGCTGCCGGCGGGGAAATGAAAGTACCGCCCGGCCATTATGCAATGATAGTTTACAACTATAATACGGAATGTGTCTGCATAGAAGGCGATGAGTGCTATGGTACTATCAGCATATACGGAACGGTGTATTGGAATGGATGCCGGAGAGGATATGATTTGGTCGCCGGACGATTTCTACGTTGTGGCGTTGGATGATGTGGAAATAGCAAAAAGCGAAGCGGCTATGGTGATGAAACTGAAACCGGAACGGGTAGTAAGCAGTTATTCGTTTGCCGTGAAGGTGGATGGTGTAGAAAATATATCGGCTGTTGTGTGCTACGTCAGCGGGTTGAATGGCGGTTACTTTCTCGGTAGAAGGCTGTGTACACTTGCAGAAGTGCCCGTTTATGTGGAGAATGATTGTAAAAACGGACTGTTGCAGGGGCATTTTTCGCATTTCAGGCTTCCGAAAAGTGCGGATACGCGGGGCGATAGTCCGGTAGTGCTGACCATCAGGATTATCAAGGTGGATAAGCAGGTACAGGAGATACAGGTTGATATCAAGAGCTGATAACACCTCCGACCTCCGGTGAGGAAGAAGAAATACAGCCTGCTCCTGATGGGGAAATACATATTGAGGTGCCTGTTCCCGATGGACAGATTACGGTAGAGGTGGATAAGGAAGAAGGTGGAAATAGCGGTATCGGAGGTGATATAGGTGATTGGGATGATGAAACGAATGTGGATATAATCGTGTAGAAACAAGATAAGCAATTAATATATTAACTAAAAACAAATGGTTATGAGAAAAATTTTATTGGTGGCTTTAACAGCCGCAGCAATGGTAAGTTGCTCTGAAAATGAAGGGTTTGAGAATGAAAGTACAATGAACCGGATTAAATTTGGGACAGTGGTGAAGACCGGAACAAAGACATTGGTTGCCACTACTGAGAATTTCAGTAAGTTTACTGTAAGCGCTTATAAAACAACAGATGACATGGGAGGAACTGTACAGTTGAATACGGGGTTTATGGATGATATAGAAGTTGATAAATCAAGCGGGGAATGGAAGTATAAGGGCGATTACTACTGGCCTGCCTCCGGTAAATTGCAATTTTTGCTACCTCACCGGCGCAAACTTTGGATATTACTACCGCTGCCGGTTATCCGAAATTCGAGTATGCGGTGAAGGCGGTTGACAGTCAGGAAGATCTGGTTGCTGCCAACGTAATAAATCAGGTAAAGTCTGAGTCAGCCATTTCTCTTCCTTTCCAGCATCTTCTGACGCAGGTGAACTTTACAATCAAGGGTGATGTTGCCGATTTTATTTATACCGTATCGAAATTGGTGATTAAAGGTGCAAAGGATAAGGCTACTTTTACTTTTGACGGAAGCAGCACTGTGGGGGCTTGGAGTAACCTGGCAGAGTCTGCTTCGGGCGTGACATACGAATACACCGGCACTCCCGTATCCGTTACTCCGACTGCTGCTGAACCTGAAGCTTTTGCAGCATTTGAGACTTCCGGCAATGCCTTGTTTATGCTGATGCCTCAAGACGACCTGACAGGCGTTACTTTGGAGATTACCTATACTGCTGCACCGAAAGATAAATCAAGTGAGTATACCTGGAACGATACCAAGGTCGTTAACCTTACAGGCAGTTGGGGCATGGGCAAGAATATTCGGTATACATTGACGCTGACCAACAATGCTACTCCTATTAAGTTTACTCCGAATGTTGGCATATGGACCAATGAGGACGGAACATTCACCGGGCTATAAGAGCTTGATATAAGAGTCCTGTTGATTTCATAATATTTTGATTCTTCCCCGAAAACGTTTTTAAAGTTTGGGAATATGTTTTTTTTGTTGGCTGCTAATGTTTATTTTTGCCAAAGCAAACAAACAAAACATTCTATCCTGTCATGTACGACTCTCCCGCTTGTGAAGCGGTTAACGCGGGTCAGCGGATTTCCCCGGTTGGCAAGCTTTCTTTTAAGCGTATAGCTAGCCAGTCTGAACATGAAGAATTTCAGATCAGCCACCCCTCTTAACTGGCTTCGAAAAGCTTTGATTTTAGCATTGAAC
>ENA-OQAA01000407-OQAA01000407.1-human-gut-metagenome-genome-assembly--contig:-NODE-407-length-30366-cov-2.986640_pt1 | contig 30366 bp, 44 predicted proteins | sample MGYA00242489_ERZ504515 | MGnify/ENA primary metagenome ERZ504515 (study PRJEB26092, sample SAMD00036237) | human gut metagenome | host: Homo sapiens | study: EMG produced TPA metagenomics assembly of... | reverse complement strand
TACTCCAATAGGTTAATAGATTCTACATGCACAATCACTGATATACCGGAAAAAGACAGGCGGGTTATTTTATTTCATTAGTTTAGGAGATGAAAAACATATAGCATCTTTTATTGATGAAAAAATAGCATCTATTATGAATGCATACAATATTGACAAATTCAATAAAATTGCTATACTTTTTAGGAACTCCAAAAATGCTCAATATATCAGTCAAGAGTTAAATACTCCTCATAAAATAGTATCACCAACCAAATTAGATATGCAAATTAGTATTTGGGCATCTATCTTTGCATCCATATTACGTTTCATTTTTAATCCAACAAATCGTTTTATTGATATAGTAGAAACTTACTCTTCTTTCGATAGTTTAAGAAATACACAAAAAAAGAAGTTTGCAAAAAAGCAACATTGTTTTAAATGGAATTGTAGATCATGGAGAAATCTGCAATAAAGACTTATTTATAGAAACATCCATTAATATAGCTACTATCCTAATGCCTGAAGCACACAATATTAATGATATAAATCTTTTGAAGGAAGTTGTTTTTGATTCCAAACAACTTGATAGCTATAGGTCTGAAGATTCTAATGAGATAAATTTAATGACCCTTCATAAATCAAAAGGTTTAGAGTTTGATGCTGTAATACATGCTGATTTATATGAATGGGGATTACCTTCAAAAAAGGTGGAAAATAATAATTTTAAGGAACCTTTATATCCAAACTGGGAACAGGATTTGAATTTACACTATGTTGGCATTACAAGAGCAAAAAAAAGTTTGTATCCTAATTCGTTCTGAAAAAAGGCATAAGTCAAATGGAGAATTAACAAATGCACAAGATTCAGAATTCATTCAACTACACAATGTTCATAATCTTAGGTTTAATCCTGTTAATGCTATCCCATTTCCTACTCAGCGCTACATGAATGAAGTTAAAGAGAAAGAATTTCCAAGATCATAAATTGAATAACAAAATAATTTATTATATTTGCCCTTAGGAATCGTACCCAAGATACAAACTTGTGTTAAACGGTGCAAAAGCTGTGAAAACCTTATTCAAGGGATTAACATCGTAGAAAAGATATAACTTATTGAAAAATAGTGTTATACAAACCGACTTTCGGTTGCTGGTGGCACCACCAAAAAGCTTTTCAATTTTAGAAAACCCTTGAATTAGAGATAGTTCAAGGGTTCTTTTTTTACCCTCACTACGCATTCCGCTACATATTTGTGAAGTTGGATTTCGCCAATTCAGTGGCTTTTTTTAAGGCTTTTGAAAAAGCCATAAATATGTATCATACTTCATTGTTTTTCAACTATTTGACAATTTCAATCTCCGGTGTGAAAAAGTAATTTTGCACACATGACCGGATGGAGTCAGAAATGTGAAAGAAATTTAAAAATTCGGTATTTCCCATCGGGATAAAAAAAGGAATCGAACCCGGGATACAAAAGGCAATTCGAATCTGATAAAAATGGGATTTTTATGGCTATTCCACAAGTCCCTCAAAAAAGCCACTGAATTTAACATTTCGTTTCACGTCCTCATGTCATCCGGTTTTGACGAAACAATTGGATGTAACACCTCTAAAAAACAAAAGTGATGAAACAAGGAACAATGAACATTCTTTTTTTCGTGCTCAAAACGAAATTGTTGAAAAACGGTGAGGCCCCCGTACTGATGCGGATAACCATCAACGGGAGCTACGACGATGCCCGTATCCAAAGAAGCGTGCCTCTGAACTTATGGAATGCGGCCAAAGGATGCAGCAAGGGCAGGGACAGGGCATCCATCGCATTGAATACCTATATTGCTGAGTTACACGCACGTGCCCTCGAGAAACACAAGGAACTGGTATTGGAACAGGCCCTGATTACCCCGAAACTGATCCTGAAACGTGTTTTCGGGAAAGACATCGAAATGCGTACATTGCTCGGTACCATGCAGGATGGCATCAAGGAAATGGAAACACTGGCAGGCATAGACTACTCTCCCGTTACGATCAACCGGTACAAGAACGTGGTGAAGAAATTGCAGCAGCTTATCCCCTCTTATTACGGCAAGGAGGATATCACCTTCCATGAGCTGACACCGGAGTTCATCCGCGCGTTTGACATTTACCTGAAAACGGAGGGGGGACTGTGCCGTAACACGATAGTCCGCTACATGAAATGTTTCAAGAAATTCACCAACATGGCATTGGCAAAGGAATGGATGCGTAAGAATCCCTTTTACGGTTACAAGATGGAACAGGACGAGACCGATCCGGTATTCCTGACCTACGACGAGTTGCAGGCCGTCATGAAAAAGAAATTCACCATCCACGGCTCGAGCTGGTCAGGGACATATTTGTCTTCGCGTGCTTCACTGGTCTGGCGTTCTCCGATGTCGCCACTCTGAGTGGTGAAAACCTGGTACAGGACAATCTCGGTGACTGGTGGATAAGGAAGGGAAGGGTCAAGTTGGAACACCGCAGAAAAGCGTCTTCCATCAGCAACATCCCACTGCTGCCTGTTCCACTGGCCATATTGGAGAAATACAGGGAACATCCGATCTGCGTAAAGAAAGGATGCTGCCTGCCTGTCATGTGCAACCAGAAAATGAACAGCTACCTCAAGGAAGATCGCCGATTTCTGCGGCATAAAGAAAAATCTGACCACGCACGTTGCCAGCACACTTCGGGACCACCGTCACGCTCGCCAACAATGTACCTTGCAGGACGTGTCCGTCATGCTCGGACATGCTTCCACACGCATGACGCAGCATTATGCGCGGGTCATGAACAGCAGCCTGAAAGAGGCGATGAACAATGTGAAGGAACGTCTGGAATGGTAAATATGCAACCGGCCCGTCATTGAAGGTATCTGAAAAGGCAGCCTTCTTTTTTTGTTATGCAGCCCGTTTATTATCCATTTTTATATTTAAAATATCTTTGGTCTTCTCAATTATTACTTTTCGAGAAGTCATCCTACAGAAATAAGTAAAAAACAAAAGGAAACTGACTTTTTTAGCCAGTTTCCTGAGATTATGTGCAATAGCAACCAGGGTAAATTCTGTTTTTACCTTCTCCAACCCTCTTAATCTAAACCGGTTCCACGCCGAGTTATGCTTTATCTGTGCAAAGACAGCTTCCGGTTCTATACATCGTCTGCCCCGATGATAAATACCTTCCTCACTCATGAGTCTTTCCCGTGCTTTTTGTTTATACCTGTTAAGGTTATAGTTAACTTCTATGATCCGGTTGGCCTTTGATTTATGGCATTGAGATTTCAGCGGGCACCCCTCACAATTTTGTGCCTGATAACGCTTCAGTATGGATACATATCCCAAATCGGATTTACTTTTCTTTTGACCTTTATACTCCATATGTTGTCCCATCGGGCATACGTAATAATCCCTTTCCCGGTTGTAGTAAAGGTTCTGTATGGCAAAAGCATCCTTCTTCCAGGCACGCTTTTGCTCTTTGTGGAAATAATTGTACTTGACAAAAGCCTCTATACCCGCATTCTCCATAAACTCGTAGTTTTGTTCACTTCCATAACCGGCATCGGCCACTACTATAGAGGATTGCCTATGATAAGTCTCTCGAAAATCTTTCAAAAAAGAAATTAAAGTTCCCGTATCTCCGGCTCGCCTGTAAATTCCCAGATTGGTAATAAATTGATTCTCTGTGGCAATCTGTATGTTATAGGCGGGTTTCAATTGCCCGTTTTTCATATGATCCTCTTTCATACGCATGAAGGTCGCATCCTCATCAGTCTTACTGAAAGAATTACGATCCCCTAATTTCTCTAATTGCGATTCGTATTTGGCAAGGCGGGGCAGATATTCTTCCTGTAACTTTTTGATTTGTTTCTGCTCAGCATTGTTCATCCCGGAGAGCCGTTTGTTTAAAGCGCTCACTTTTTCCCGCAAACCACAGGAATCCATATCCGGTAAGCAATCTGGTGTCCTTTCCTGTTTATCCTGCTCGATATGTTTGTCAACTTCACTAAGGATTGACTGTATTTTCGACTCCAGTTTTACCTTGTTCTTTTCCACGCTACCACGCCAGACAAAGGTGTAGCGATTGGATGCTGATTCCACTTTGGTACCATCGATATACTGTACATCCAAACTGACATAGCCGGATTCCTGTAACAGCAGAACAATGGCTGAAAACAACGATTTTATGTGTTCTTTTAAACGTTTGCCACGGAAATCATTGATCGTGCGGAAATCGGGAGTACTATTACCAGACAACCACATGAAGTGAATATTCTCCTGCAAGGCCTTTTCTATTTTGCGACAAGAATAGATATTGTTCAGGTATGCATAAAACAGAACTTTGAGCATCATACGGGGATGGTAGCTGCTGGTACCTCCTCCTTTATATGCCCAGAGCAGACAACTAATATCCAAGGCGTCTACAACACTGTTTACAACACGAACGGATGATTGGGAGCTATCTTTTCCGATAAGCTGACCGGAAAAAGTACATTTTGGTTGGATGTTAACTCTTTAAATACTATCTTAGCCATTGCTATAATGTTTGGTTTTTGCAACGGTAAGATAATACTTTTTACCGAAATAAACAATAGCAAAAGGGACTATCCGACTTTTTGGACAGCCCCTTTTTGTTATACTGTCTGTTATCCATTTTCTCTGGAAAACATCTTTGGTCTTCATAATCATCCTGTACTGGCGAAATAATTCATCATGGACACTACATATCCAAGTAACGGTATCAGTACACCGATTACATATACCATAGCGTACCCCAAAAGGACGAGAGGTAATATTTTACGGTAAAGACCGGCGATGACAAGAAATATAAACAAAAAGCAAGAACCATAAACTCCTATTTGAAAACCGGGTATCAATTCATAAACGGGTACGGGCTCGGGGTTAAGCATGGCTCCGGCCACAATGGAATAAAGACTTGCCAACAATATAAACAATGTATACAGCAGCTCTTAAAAATCCCGGGATCGTTTCTTTTACAATAGAGAATTGTTTGGATATCACTCCTAAGAAACTCAATACCCAGCAAGAGAGCTACCATGACACCCGTATCAAAAGCAGAGAATGTATTCATTTCAATCAATCACCTTTGACGCGAAGATATGTATTTATTCCGGAATGCCACGCCTTCGCTTGTTTTACGATATGATATTGATATCCGATAGTTTGGAAAATATTTGAAAAACCTTCGTTGTATGCTTTTAAATTTGCTCATTACACTTATTACATGTTGTATCCGACAAATTGAAAATCCCAGCCATTCTTTCAATTTCTTACCTGCAAATATAGCCCTTTGCCGGGTTGATTGCGCAAGGCGGCCCCTTTCAGGGGCTGGTTGGCTAAAAGAAAATCATCCTCGCTTCGCTGCGGTATTTTCTTTTGCCAAGCCTTGCGCAATCCCCGGCAAAGGACAGTCCGGCAAGTAAGAAACCGAAAAACCGGCTCCACGGAGCCGATCATGTCAAACAAACTAAAAGAATGAAGGTATGAACAGAGAGACAACAAGCAAAGTCCACAAAGGACAGCAGGGTGCCAATCCGAAAATGAGAATGTTGGTTTATCGGGAAAGGAGCTATCCCGCACGGAAGGTGCAAGGCAGGGACGGAAGCTATACGGTTGCCGCAGACAGCCTGGTGCCGGAACTGCTGGACGGCCTCAGAAGCCTTGACCCGGCAGCTTTCAAGCTGGACGAGGAAATCGCCTGCTATTGCTCGGACGAGGAAATCCAAAAACTGGCGGACGAAGAACTGGTAGAAATAATTTATGAATGGCAACGGTTATGACTGAAACAACAACAGCAAAGGTCCGGGAAGAACAAGTAACGGGCCTTACCGCAGAGAATGCGCACCGGGTCACGATGATCCGGGAAAAGGGTACGGACCATCCACCCGTACCGTTCCATTTCAGAAAGGAGCATCATGGAACGGGCAACTATGTACACCTGTACGGAAATCCGGAAGATCGGAATGAATTGCATTCCAGGGACTTCAAAGACTGGGAAGCCGTAGCGTTCAAACATCCTGGCTATCTGGAGGATATGTGGAAACAGGCTTGCGACGCATACGCCTGGAGTTCCTTCGACCCGGAGATTCGTGGCGAGACGGACATCATGATTTACGGGGAGGAGCTGCACAACGACCTGCAACTCATGCAGGAAGAGGAACGGGATACATACATCGCCGCCTACCGGAAAAAGCTATCCGCCAGCTCTCGGCCCTCTCACGCTGTGCCAACCGATGGTGACGGGACGGGGCGGATTTGATTACCACAGGCAGGAGAATACGAACAGAAGCTATCAGAACCGCTACGAGGAGTTCCGCAATTGGCGGCAAAAGGTTCTTGAAGCCGTCAGACGGAAAAAGGAAGCCGCACGACCGGAGGAAGAAAAACTGGAAAAGGCATGGCAGACGCTCAAACGCGACATCAAGAGCAGCGCCGACACCATCCACGGGATTGACACCGGACAATGCCGGGGTTATAACCGTGCCCTGTTCGTCAGCAGCATCCTGAACAAGGTATCCACCTTCGCCAATCACGGGGAAGTGGAAATCGTCCGCAGGGCCGTGGACTTCATTTCCGAATATAACGCAAGGGTAAGGAAACCCGTCATCACCCCGAGAAACAAATTCTTCCAATTGCCGGAACTTGCGGAACGGATGCGCAAAAGGCTGAAAGCGGTGCAAAGCCGGGAAAACAAGGAAGTGCCGTTCGAGGGCGGGACACTTGTATGGAACTATGGAGAAGACCGCCTTCAGATCCTGTTTGACAGGATTCCCGAAGACAACAGACGAAAGGAACTGAAATCCTCCGGATTCCGCTGGTCACCCAGAAACAAAGCATGGCAACGGCAGCTCACCTCCAATGCCTCAGTGCCGCCAAGAGAGTGTTGAACCTTCAAAACATCTGAACCATGAATAACAACAAACTGAAATTCGTAGTCGATTCACGCAGTTTTGACGGCAGCTGCGTGACCACCATGTCTGACGGAATACACGGCGACTACCATCATGAGACACTGGAGGAACTGAGGGACAGGGAAAAGAACCCGTACCTCATAGCCGTGTCCGGAAATACCGTCCGCAAGATGATACGCATCTACTTGCAATCCCTCTGCGCCCCGTTCAGTGAGATTACGGAAGAAAGATATTTCGACTACATGGATGTCTTGCCCCCCATCCGCCATACCCGGAATTTCTTTTTCCTGGGAGAGCCTTATCATGCGGACATCTACCGGTTCTGCTTCCGGGCGGGCGGACGCTACTTCACGGGACTCCGCTCCGTTACCACGCCAAGAAAGGAACTGGAACGGCAGATGGACAACCATTACCGGAACATTACCTTCAAAGGAGACATCCTGAAAGAAAAGCCGATGGTCATCTCTGACCACGCACGGCATGCCTCTATAATTATAGTTCCTTATCTGTTTCTTGACATAAATGGCGAGAAGAAGTTCATCTGCAACCTGATGAGAGGAACGGACGAATCGTCAGGCAGGGATGTAAGGCTGGAAACCGCCAAAATCCTGCAAAGCCTGCGCCGTCATCATTTCCTCTACTTCTCCGGCTATGAGGAAAACGACGATATGGACAAGTTCCTAGGCGAAGTGATGAAGAAAAAGCACACCCTGCTGGCAAATGGTAACTTCCTCCAATATCCCGTGAACCGGGAGTCCGTGTCGTTTACCGGAACGGTCAGGGAAACAGGCGAGCCGTTCTTCTTCCGGATTTACGACAGGGAGCTGTTCCTGCACCTGTTGTACGTCCTGAGAGGCATCACAAGGGAAAAAGCTAAAATATAACGTGACACATAACGACGGTATGGTGACTGTCTTTCCGACCCGTCACCATACAAAAAAAACAATGAGATCATGAGAACTGTGACCGAAGAATCGTTGCGACGCAGGCTGGCCCGTCTGGAGTCGGCCCTGGAAAGCGAAAAGGCACGCCTGAGAAAAGTATGCGGCGGCATCCCCTGGGGAGCCCGGGATGAGGCGTACCAAATGTACCCCCTCATTCCGAAGGGAGGACGAACTGATCGGGAAAATCAAGGCGGTGAGACGGCAACTCTCCCAAATGTCCGCAGGCGGTGACAATCACACGTTTAAAGAAACAGGCAGGTGAATGCCGGCCAATTAACTTGCAAGTCAATAATTTTAAAACCAGTTACGAATATGAACACCCAATTGGCTATAATCCGTTCAGAGGGAAAAGAACATCTCTGTTACCGGGAAGAGGAATATTTTGTCGATGTATCCTATCCGATGGTGACATTTACCAAAGGGGAGGATGATTTTGAAATTGTCAAATGCGACCATCCGTCCATGGAAGAGACTTTCCTGTATCAGGAAAGCCGTCTCTCAATCGTGATTGAAATGTACCATAACGGCTGGCCGGCATTGTCTCTGAAAGATCCCGTGACCCATGAGATATACACGGTCCTGACGGTCAACTTAGAGGATAAGGCGGCATTCTCACTGCCTGACAGGGCATTCGTGGACATCAACAACAATCCTGATGCCATGGAGTTCCTTCTGTCCAACAAATTGGCTGAGGATACAGGTTATAGACGTCAGAGCGGCTGGGTAAGCTACCCGATGGTCACACTTAACCTTCCGACGTTTTACAGGCTTGACCCACATGCCTTTAGCGCAATATTGAATATCCGGTAATCCTTCCGGGCAATGAATCTGGTATCAACAATCAAATGGAAAGAATCATGAAAAGATATGACATAAGAGTAAGGTATTCCTTCGAGGGCACTTACACGGTAGCGGCAGAAGACCGCGATGAAGCAAAAAGAATGGTAAATGACGATTGCGGTCTTGTTTTGGGCGGCGATATCCACACGACACGCGATGACGATGAAGTGTTGGACTGGGATTTCTGTATCCATCCCGACACGCGGATTCTCTCCTTGCAGGAAAGAGGCGGAAAAGGAAGTTTACCGTCAGAAGCCGTTGATTTCAGCGGCAGGATCAAGGAACTGCGGGGGGACATCATCGACGCGATACGGCAGTTGCTCCATGCTCACTGCATGAAAGAAATTCGTCTTCCGGAAGAGGATTATGATCCGGTCTGGGTGATATGGTTTAGCAAGAACGGAGAACCATATGAATGCAGGGTGACAGGACTCCGGGTAACGGCGGACAGCCTGACCGTCCTTGCCGAAGAGAAAGAAAGCGGTGACGAGGTGCAGTGTCACAGCCCGTTTGAACTCGGCGCAAAGAACATAGACTGGCTTCATGAGATGTATGAGGCTGTGTGGTATCAACTGAGAGAAACAAACAATGTAGAATCACAAATAGAAGAACCATGAAATATCAAGCGGAAAATACCGTCTCCAGTTTCTTCTACTACATGTGGAACGCCTGGAGCGAGGAGGAATGCAAAGCCGTGTATGGCGGCATGTACCCGCATTTCTGGGAAAAATGGTGCGTGGCGACAGACAAGGCACATTCGGCGCGGCGGAACGGTTCTACCTGGAACTCTCGGAAGACAACCGCAGGATTCTGGTGGAACGGGCCGTCTCGATATATGACGGACGACACTTCAGAAAAAGGAACAGTAACCCCAAAAATCAAACAGTATGCGAGGAAACATTATCAGTCTGATCGGCAGCTCATGCAGTTGCAGTCAAACGGAAGCACAGGAATACCTGGACTCCGAAATCCGGTACCTGCGCGAATTGCAGGAGGTGGACGACTTGAGAGAAGATGACATGGAAACGGCCTGTCTCAACCTCGGTCTTGACCTTGACTACCGGGAATATTTTATCAACCGCCTCGCAGGGGCATAAAAAACTTATGGCTATGACTTATTTTCAGAACATACACTCTCTGGCGGACTTGAAGAAAGAATACCGCCGGCTGGCATTGGAGCACCACCCGGACAAGGGTGGCGACACTGCAATCATGCAACAGGTGAACACCGAGTTTGGAAGGCTTTTTGAGGCTTGGAAAGACAAACCAGATGTCTTTGCGACTTCAACCGGATATGAATATGACTATCCGGGAGCCACGGCAAAGGAATACACTGAGTACGTGTATAACGAATACCGCTGGAAAGGCCGCAATTACAAGGGACAGCACGCACCGGAAATCGTGGAACTGATACGGGCATGGTTCAGGGAGACCTATCCGGGATACAAGTTCTCTGTCAGACGGGAGAATTGCCACTCCATCCATATCCGGTTGATGAAAGCGGATTTCGAGGCGTTCACCAAAGAGTCCGGAAAAGTTCAAGGCGATGTCAACCACCATCATATCGCTTCAGACAAATCATTGACGGACAGGGCAAAGGATGTAATGATGAATATCTACGATTTCATCATGTCGTACAATTTCGATGACAGCGACCCCATGACGGACTATTTTCATACCAACTTTTACCTGACGCTCGGAATTGGAAGTTACAAACAGCCGTACAAGGTGGAACCGCCCAAACTCGGCAGCAAAGACAAGCCGGAGGTATTCAAGCATCCGGAAGGTCCGGCACACAAGGCAATGCTGCGGGCATTGGGCAAAGCGCGTTTCGGCTTCATCGAAAGCCGGAAGTATGCCGGGGAAATAATTCTAGGGGAAGACTGTTTCGGCTCACGGGGCGAAGTCTATTTTTGGCCGAAGGAATATTCAAGCGCAAAAATGGCCCAAAAACGCATCGACAAACTGGAGGAAGCCGGAATAAAGTGCGAACTCACCGGCTATAACGGAGGATACATCCGCCTGCTCGGGTACACCCCTGAGATGAGAGATTCCCTGGAGCGGGAACGTCAGGAGTACGCCGCCGCATATCAGGCATGGCACTCAAAACAGGGTTTGAAAACAATCTGATTCAGAAATTATGGATACAAACAATTTGGACAAGTGGTGGCACGGACTTCCGGAAAACACCAGACAGGCTATAGGAGACGATGGGATATGGGAAAAACTGGACATGCCATCCCGTTCGGCACTACACCGGTATTCCCTGCTTAGAATTTACGGAACGGCAAAAGACAGGGACGAGGAACGCACGCTGCTCAATGAAATCGCGTGCGGACTGGGCGACCTTGCCCTTGTCTGTAAAAACGGCATCGCGTTGGAAGAAATGTGCAACGGGAACGGGGAATTTTACGATGAATACCAGGATCAGTTCAATATATTATATGACAATTACGGACACATACTAGAAAATATAAGCTGGCCGGACTGGATCGGACATACAATTCCGACAAACAGGGAACTGGTCCGGTTATTGGAACATCACGGTTACAAGCGTATGGAAATCGATACCGACAGAAGAATCCCGAAAACTTTCTATGTTTTCCGTCGTGGGTTGCACATCAACGCAAGCGAGGACTTGTCTTACCACATCGTACCGCAACAGGACAGTTTCGGACTGGGGCGTTTTGCGGTATGCGCTACCAAAGAGGGTGAAAGCTCCCAGCTGGGAACTGACTGTGCCCGGCTCTTTTTGAGGCGCTTCCTTGCCTTCCTGAAGGGTGAAAGAAGCGGAAAAGAGATTATAGATGTAATATGCAACAACCAACAAACTGAACGATAGTATGAAAGCAAAAGTATTCAAGTACAAGTCTGACGGGAATACCGTCGTGGCTCCTTATATGGAACTGGAGCCGTACGCAGAGAATGTATATCTCTCCCTGTCGAGAAAGAACGAATATGGGAATGAGGACGATGACTGTTTCCATGTGGTCTGCCGGATTGAAAACGTTTATTTTTCCAGCGGGCAGTATTCACGCCGGTTCCTCAAAGGAGAAGGCCGCAGGGAGGAAGCCGCCGCCTATTGCAGGAACTGGATTGCGGATACGCTTCAGGGCGCGGAAAGAGGAGCTTCGTCAGATTGATCTCCATCCGTGTGTTCAATGCCCTCGGACTCGACACCGCACCCTTGCTGCAAGCCCGTGAGGCATACAAAAGGAAGCAGGAACATAAACGCAGGGAACAGGAGGAGAAAGAGGCGGAAGAGCGCAGAGCGCGGGAAGAGCAACATCAGCTGCTGCTCGATGAACAGAAACAGAAATTCCTGGACGGGGAACGGATCACGGGAGGAATGTTCCTTGAAATCACCGGAAGGATGGTTTTGACATCCATATCAGAACCAAAGGGACATTCAACAGGCATGTAAGAGGCATTGACAGGAACGGAACCATCAGTTTCCGGAAAATCAAGGGCCGCCGGACACCGAACTTTACCGGATGCCATAAGGCCGTGCCCGCCTATCTTGCGTTCATAACAGAAAAAGAGGGCAAACAATAAAATCCGGGACGGTAACGGCTTGTTCCATGCGGCTGTTACCGCTACCATCTTCCGACCTCACAACTCACGGTTCAGCGCCATTGCCAGCGGAAACATAAACTGGTTATAGGCTTTAAGCTTTTGTAGGTTCAGCATATATCCGGCATAAGGGTTGGTCAAATCGGTGTAGAAGAATACATCGGTAAATCCTGCATGTTCTTCCACAATTTCACCCTCCAACGGAATTTCCTCCACATTGAACCGCTCCAGAGGCAGCTCTTCCAGACGGCATGCTCCACATTGCCCAATACGTTCAGGTTGCGGTTAAACAGCACGAACCCTTTCTTCCTGTAATCCACACGCATACCATACGGACGCTCCACAAGGAAAGCATCCGCCGCTTTCTTTAGATAGTTTTCCATAATCCTGAAATTAGAAATTGCAAAAATACAGCATTTGTCCGGCAATGGCGAACAAAATCAGGAAGATTATCTAAGGAATCCACACAAAATCCCACAACAAAAAACAACCGTATATTTTATTTCCCACCCTGCAAAGATAGTCCCGCGTCCTGTGTACCCGTACAAGGTCAGGCCCCTTCGGGGTTGGCTGAAAGAAAATCATCCTCGCTTCGCTGCGGTATTTTCTTTCGCCAAACCTTGCGGGTACGGCCACGGGACTGTCAGGCAGGCGAGAAATAAAAATACCGGCTCCCGGAGCCGGACGTGTTTAACAGATAAAAATACAATGAATCATGAAAATCCTGAATGAAGAACATTTCGAGAATGTAAAGCGCTATGCCGAATCCATCGGTGACACCTCACTTCAAAAGTGCTTGGAACGGTTGAAGAGTTGGGAGGGGAATCCTGACTATCCCAGTGAGATTTCACTCTACTATGACCATGCCCCATACTCGTTCGGCTTTACCCAGCATTATGCTGATGGAAGAATAGGTATCGTAGGAGTCTGCTCTATCATGGAATACCTGACAGATCGTTTGCCGTAACATTGCAGCCGTTCCACGGATGGCAGATACATACCTGAAAAACATGAAACTTGACAATGGACGAAAAGCAGACTTCAGAACAGAGAATCCGAGGTCTGCTTTTTCATTTCTTGCTGTAAAGATAGCCGTTTTCCGGGCTGATTGTGCAAGGCGGCCCCTTTCAGGGGCTGGGTTGCTGAAAGAAAATCATCTCGCTTCGCTGCGGTATTTTCTTTTCGTCCAACCTTGCCGCAATCCCCGGAAAACAGACTGAAAAGACATCAAGAAATAAAAATGCCTACCATGTAGGCCGATGTTTTACTTAAAAAAGAACAGATATGGAAACACTGGATTATAACCGGCTGCTGCTTGTCTCTCTCTGGCAATACAACCACCATGGGGATGAAGGGCTGACTCACGCACTTTTCGAGGAAACGTTCGGAAAGATCTATGGAAGTCACTGTTACGAAAAATGGACCGGCTGCTTCAAGCAGAATCTCTGGGACATGATTGCCTATTTCAGAAGTGAGAAGGAGAACGGACAGAAGTTCTGCGACATGGTTGCCCGTCAGGTCAAATTGTACCAACAAAAACGATCTCAATATGAAGTACGCTAATTTTTATGACCTGGAAAGTCTGACTCTGCTCAACAGGCATGAAGGGTGTGCCTGCTCCATAAAGGAGTGTGATGTGGAGAAGGTGAACCGGCTGATTTCAAGGATGCGGCAGGACAGGGAAAGAGTCAGTTTACCGACCGCAGGAGATGTCGTCACTTATATCACCCGTGGCGGTGACTATTATCCGCAGGCACACATTGAAAGGGCGATGACCGGGAAGTCCATATTTGCCTTCTCCCACAGACACCTTTCTGCCATGAAAATGAAAAGTGTACCGGTTACAATACGGAAGGAGGCCCTTGGGTTATAACCGGTCCGGAATTGCTGCTTCCCGATGGCATACGCAGCAAACAGTTCCGGATGTGGGGGCATACCGGAAGGCACAAGAACGGTGCCGTCCTCTTCCACACATTCGTCAGGGCTTGGAAATACACGGAACCCGATCCTCTGTACGGAAAGTACACCACAAAAGAATGGACGAGATACATCATCGAGTGTCAGCCGGATATTGAACCGGCTGATGCCTTTGTCTATCGGAATGAGGCATTCACCCTTTACTCGAAGGAAGAACTGGAGCGGCTGGTCGGGATTCTGCACGGAAAGCTTTTCAACGGATTCCGTCCCGGTCTGTTCATACTCTGGGCATACCGTATGGAATGGAAGGAACTTCCCGCATGGGAATGGAACATGCTGAAAGCGGACACCCATCTCTCTTTCCTTGGCATTTCTCCCGTCAGGATACAGACTGACCATAAAAGACATATAGTAACAATCTATAAAAAATCAGAGTAATATGGCACCATACAACACACCGCAGGCGATACGTCTGCTTGAGAAAATGATCTGTGATTTCGCCTATTCGAACGGCTACGATCCGATATCCGTTTTCAACGATTTCCTGCGTTATGTCATTCACGGGTTCTCTCCCGGCGCACCGCCTCTTATGGATTGGAAATACAAACGGCAGCAGAACAGGCATTTTATGGAGATGCTTACCGGATGGATACGGCTCATGCAGCGGGAATTGCAATCCGGCGGATGGTTTGATGCGTTCGGTGACCTCTTCATGGCAATATCTTCCAAAATCGGTCGTCAGGTGAACGGACAGTTCTTTACCCCGCCGGATATCTGCGACCTGATGGTCTTATGTACGATTCGGGGGAGACAGCGACAGGAAAACGTATCTGTGACCCGACATGCGGAAGCGGAAGGCTACTGCTGGCATATCATGTACGCCACCTGGGTAATTATCTGGTTGCAGAAGATGTCAACCGTACCTGTTGCCTGATGACCGTTTGCAACATGCTCGTACATGGCTGCATAGGTGAGGTCATCCACCATGACAGCCTCTTCCCCGAAAACTTCATGGACGGCTGGATGGTAAACCATACACTGACTCAGACGGGCATTCCTTCCATTCGCCGGATGAGCGAGGAGGAATATCGGACAAGCAGGAACATGTCCGTTGACCTGCTCAGAAAGCGGAAAGAGAAATTGTGCCAAATGCAGCCGGACAAGAAACAATTGCCATATAAACATAGCAGAATTTATAAACAATAAACCGAATGATGTATGAAACTGAATGTTAGCAATGAATTGAAATCCCGCCTGATGCATGCGGCGGAAAACGGAAGTGTGATAGCCAAAGACATCCTTTTGGAAGTAAAAAAGAACGTACCGGTGGAAGAGATCATACGCGGTACCTACAACTGCTTCTCCACCAAGCGCAAGCGGACGGAAGCGGGTACATTCAAGAAAATCCGGATCGTGTTCACGGCCTGCAGCAAGGATCTGGCCCATCCCAGTTTCCCGGACCGGAACAACCCGCAGGCACCCTGGTTCCCGGAGAACCGGACAGTTCTGGAACCCTCCACGTTTGTTGAACTGTTCAAGAACCTGCCAAGTACTCACCCTACGAAATCAATTATTTCTGTAGCGCCCTCTCATTGGACAGCAAAGTCACGGTCAGGCTGCATGAAAGCATGAACGACTTCATGGAAGCCTATCTGGAAAGCAACTACAGCCCCATCGCCGACAGTGACACATCCAGCCTGCACAGTTCCTGTATGAGGTATGAGGACAAGGCACGCAACGCCGCTGACTTCTATACCAACTTCGCCGGCGCTAAAATCCTTGTGGCAAGGGACGAGAGCAACAACATACTCGGACGGGCTGTCGTATGGAACGAGGTAATATTGTGGAAATCAATAAACACACCGATTGCCGCCTCCCTGCTGGACCGCATCTATTCCTCACACGCATTCGTCGCCGAACTGATCCGCAAGCAGGCGCAGGAGGCAGGCATCCTGTTGCGACGCAGATACAACGATTATACACATACAACGGATTTCACCGTACTGAATCCCATTGAGGGGCAGGAATGGGCGGTCGGAGACAATATACAGGTTTCATTGACGGTGAAAGTGCCCGCCTGCAGGTGGCACAAGAAAGGGGTGCCTTACCTCGACACGTTCTACAGTCTTCATCTGACGGAAGGCAATCTGGAACTGAGAAATACGGAGGGCGACACGAGCATAGCCTCCTGCCGGAGCACGGAAGGGTGCGCAAACAGGAGAAAATATGTATGTCCCAAATGCGGAAAGATACATCCCTTTCCGGATATGGCATTCTGCAAGAATTGTCAGGACATGTTCTATATATCCACCGTATTCGGAAAAGTATTGAAAGGCACGTCGGTGGAATACAAGGGAAAGAAATATCCGTCCTTCCTCTTCAAGAAGGGACGTCCCGTACCGGAGTTCAGACGGTACCTGCAAATCGAAAAGTTGTTCATCTCCTAAAAAGTCAGTATCATGGAAAAATTAATGGCTCTTTACAACATCTCCTCCCCCTCCGGTAAGGAGGGAAGATAGCCGGGTTCATCATCGGGGAACTCAGGCGGATGGGGATTCCTTTCCGGCAAGACCGGTACGGAAACATCTACGCGGTCAAAGGCAACCGGGAAAGCTACCCCTGTGCCGTGGCGCACATGGACGAGGTACACCGGCGCAAGACAGGCTCCTATGCGGCCCATCTTGTGGCGGACTCTATGATTGTGGGTTATGATCACAAGCGTAAACGGATGACCGGAATCGGCGCAGATGACAAGAACGGCATCTGGATCTGCCTGAAATGCCTGGAGGATTTCAAGGCGGTGAAATGCGCCTTCTTCGTACAGGAGGAGGTAGGATGCATAGGCAGCGGCCATGCCGATATGTCCTTCTTTTCCGATTGCCGTTTCGTCATCCAGTGTGACCGGAAAGGGAACGGGGATATGGTAACACAAATCAACGGAATGAAGCTCTGCTCCAATGACTTCATTTCAGCTATCGATTTCCGGAGGTACGGCTACAAGCCTGCACAGGGGCTAGCTACGGATGTGGCGGCATTGAAAAGGAACGGGCTGGAAGTATCCTGCGTCAATCTCTCCTGCGGATATTATGAACCTCATACGGACAACGAGTACACCATCCTGGCGGATCTTTGCAAGTGCTACAGGTTTGTCCGGCACATCATCTGTTGCCATAAGGAAACCAGCACGCATATACCGGAAACGGAAAGAAAGCCCTTCCCCGGATATTATGAACTGTTCGGACCGGCCGGATATAGCGAAAAGGATTATATCCGTCTGTCAAAAGAGTACAGATCTGAATTTACTAAAACAAGCAAGACAAGCCATAAGAACAAATTGTAATTTATCAACTTTAAAAACAAAAAATATGGAAGCAACAGTCATGCCGGCCACTGCACCGGTACAGAAACAGCAGGGACTCAACCAGGTAGTCATCAACAAGGTACGGAGAATGATAGAAGACAGGCAGGGGGATGTCATGGACACCATCAACCGTCTGCTCAGCGAGGGACGGATCGCGCAGGATTTCATCGCTCCCATCGGGGTAAGCCAACGTAGCAAGGAACGCCCCGTTATCTCTTTCAAAGCGGAAGGAAGGGTACAGATGCAATGCCCGAAGGGAACTTCAACCTGCACGGCAACGCCATAAGCCAGATTTCGGAGAAGATGGGCATTCCCGCCAAATACCTGCGCGAGCTTTCCGCCGGGGATGTTTGGCAGAAACAGTTGTGCGCCACCATCCTGAACGAGCATTCGGGATGGACCGAGCGTACACGGGTACTGATACGGGCGGTAGGAATGGAAGTCCGGGGCGTATTGTCGGACTCCTACCGTCGGCTGAACTCAGTGGATATCCTGACCGCTTTCATCCGTGAGGCGGGAGGACAGGGAGCGGTCGTGTCCGATGCCTATATGAACGACACGAAAGTATGGTGTGAGACAATCCTGCCCACTCCGATAGAGATACCCACCCGTAAGAACGGAACGGTCATCATCTTCGCAGGAGCACGCTTCTCCACATCCGACTATGGCAACGGATCGGTCGATATGCGGTCGTTCCTGCTCAACGGGGCGTGCCTGAACGGGATGGTCAGGGAGTCCGTCATGCGGCAAATACACCTTGGAGGCCGACTGCCGGAATCCCTGTCCCTCTCCCAAAAGACCTACGAACTGGACACGCAGACCACCGTATCGGCTGTTTCCGACCTGACCAAAGGACTGTACAGCAAAGACACCATCATGCAGAAGGCCATCGAAATTCAAGGAGCATCGGAAATAGACGTGGATTTCGACAAGGAACTGAAGAATCTGGTGCAGAAAGGTGCCTTGTTGAAAAACGAGGGACGTGAGGTCGAGAAACTGCTAATGAACAACAATCCTGACGACGGAGTTACAGGCGGGGCCACGCTATGGAAACTGACACAGGGAATCACCGCCTTTGCAAGGGAACAGCAGCCGGAACGCTGCCGGGAACTGCATGAAATTTCGGGACAGCTGATGAACCGGGTAAAGATAAATTAAGAGTGGCTAAGACTAAAGCCGTGAACGACGATGGCCAGCATCCGTTCACGGCTTTGCATAATTTCAATCTAAGGTATATAGAACAGTTCAAACTCCTCTTTTCTTCTCCTCTCTATGCTTGGAATGACTTTCCCCTGATAACAGCGGAACGATATATATTCCCTGTAAATATCCCGGTCGCCACTTTCCAGTTTTTGAATCAGTCTGCTTTTGGGTATCTTCCCGTTTCCAATCAGACGGTAACAGCCCACATTAAAACCTAACAGACTTAAAAGAAGCGAGTCTTTTCCATATTTACGGAATACCTTCAGGCACCGTTCAAGGTCGCATCTCAAAAGTGAGTCCGCCTGCGCCTCGCTCAGGTTCTCGGTCAGCTTCTCATGGGGGAGCAGGCGGTGTCCAAAACCGATGTAAGGCATTTTCCCCCGATGCCAGCCTTCCCACCGTTTGATGTTGGAAACCGCCTTTTCCAGCATGGAGGGCGGATCTTCGGCACGAACATTCAAAGTGAACGGCAGTACCATCAGAATAAACAAAAGTTTCCTCATTCCGTTCAATTCCTTACCTCCACATCCAACGTGCAATACGTATGTCCATCCCCGTAGCTCCACCTTCTTCCCGTTACGGTCACCACACTTTCCGCCAGGTATTCCGCAAGGGACTGCCGTTCCGTTTCCGCATTCTTTTCAAAGCAGTGACAGGCCGGTGTCGTTTCCAACAGGTTGCGGGAGGACTTGTCGAGCCGTACCGCGTCAATTTCGAGCCGGTCCCCCATATTGGGAATCCGGTCGGCCGATTCCGACAGCTGTACCTCATGGGCCATTCCCGGTATGTACAAATACAGGTATGTCATGGTTGTACCTCCTTTCCATGCGTATCATCCTTTTCAGCCGGAGGGGTGTCATCTGCGTTGAAGTCATAACTCAACCTCTGCAAATTCCCCCAGTTATCCTCAAAATAAAGGTCGATGGTCTGTGACGCATCCGCACTCTGCGAGGTATAGTACAACCGGAACCTCAGTTCATTTAACAGGTAGCGGTCATTGGGTTTCAACACCGTACCGTCCTCCATCTTTAAGCTGCCTTTACCGTCCGGTTGGAAATATCTCAATGTATAGACTGTTCCGGAGAAATTTCCCTCCGCTTTAATTTCCAGACGGATTTCCACCGTCTCACCATCAGCGATCTTACCGACTACCGGCATCGACTCCACCGTAAACGGGTATTCCTGCTGAACGTCCAGTTCGCTGTCACAAGAAGCAAGAGAAAGACAGGAAACTGCCAGGCAGCATATAAACGTCATAAAGTCAACGATTTTTCTTTTCATGGGTATATGGGTTTAAAAATTAGAGAATGTATTTGATACCGATTCCATACTGGAAGTGGGCATGCGTGGAAGCGCTGCCCCAAAGGATACGTTCACGAAGCCGGAGCAGCAGCACTAAACGGTCAGACAGGTAGGTCTCTGCCTCCAACGTTATCGCACCACCATAGATAAAGGATTCGCATTGTCCCAGCGTGGCACCGTCATACAGCAGTCTTTTCCCCCCGTTCACCGATTCATAGCCCAGCATCGCCGAACCGCCAATGCTTAAGAATACCGTTTTATTAGGGGAGGAAAAGATATTATAATAATATCCGCCTTCACCGGTATATTGCACTAAAGGGATAGAACCGTCACGATAAGGCGTATTGCGCTTCAGTACCTCGCCGCCCAGCACCCACTGGTTTCTCTTTTTTGCATAAGTGGAAACCGCCAGCCCGAAAGAGAAACCGGCATCCGGCTTATTCGCCTTGCAGTAAAAGCCGTCCGTCATTCCTGCCGTGAGACTGACGCCCTTCATTTTTGGAAGACGGCGTTGTGCTCCCGCCTGCCTGCCAGAAGTACCAGCAGCGCAAAGGTGATATATAAATACCTCTTCATCGCACTTGCAGCTCATTGATAGTTTCCGCACGCACCAGATCCTCGTTGTCCACCTCAAAGATCTGATGACGGCCGCCTTGTTTCTCATACATTTCCACTACCAGTTTCTTATCGTCGGGAATGGTGAACTTGGGCAGGGCAAACACGGTACGCTCGTCCTTCTTTCCCTCCACACGAATGACATAGTTGAACGCACGCAGCGGATAAATCACCTGTTCCTGCATGGCGGTACGCCTCACTATCTTCTTGTCCACTATCTTGAAAGTCACGAAATCCACGTCAAACGGCACATGGGTGGCATTTCTCACCTCGGTATGGAAATAGAGCAGGTCTCCATGCGTATAAAGTCCTTTGAGCAGGAACCGTACCCCGAAGCGCTTGCAGCCGATGTGTTTGATCCAGTGCTTGTCCTGCTTGTGTACGGATTTCATGATCAGACGTACCAGACGCGGTGACTCACTGCCCAGCTCCTGCAAATAAATTTCCATCGCGTTGTTCGGGCGGTTCACCGTCTCCCCGTCATGAATAAAATCACACATCTCCACATTAAGCAGCAACGGTTCATCGGCATACTTGACATTGAAGGTGTAAAAATTTCCGTCTTCCGTGATCACGCTCATATTCGTCTCATTACGAAAATGCTTTCTGGCCGCTTTCACACGGATCACATTTTCCGCGCCGTCCGCCTTGCCGGCAATCAGGTTGGTGGAACCGAGGTCCACATACTTGATGGGAGAGGGGAAAATCACATGTACGGTCTTGTCGTAAGTGATTTCCAGACCATGCGGAGGTATCATCCGGCTGAAGCCTATCTTGCGGCTCAGCCCCTCGAAATAATCTCCGCCACTCTGCTGCGCGTACGCAGCCATGAAGCCCGTCAGTAGGGCAAACATCATCAGAATCTTTCTCATGTCCGATTATTGTTGGTTGTTTGTTGAATAATTGGTTTCTGTTTTCTCGTCTGTATACCGTTTCATTGTTTCGGAGAGTGAAGCAGCAGCCTGTGTCCGGCTTTCAGCGTGACCTTGACCGTGCGCATCTTCTTGGTGATGTACTGTGACACGCCCTGTATGACGCCTTTACCCAGATCCGAGGCTGTCTGCGCTCCCGCGTCGGTGGAGATGCTGATGCTGCTTCCCATCGAACCGCCCATGCCCGCCGCTATTTCACGCACGGCATCATACTCCAGTGAGTTGGGTATCAATATTCCTTGCTGACCGTCCGCATCATACACTTCCAGTTCCACCGGAATGACGGTTCCTTGATATTCCACATTGGTGATGACAATATCCATGCGTTCTCCCTGGATCCGTGTTCCGCCTGTCAATACCGTTCCTTTGGGTATGAGGCGGTCGTCCACTGCCATCGCTTCCAGCAGGCGGACACGCAGGGCTTGTCCGTCCGATACGGTCTGCGTGCCGTGCACACAGGCGGCAATGGTATTACGGTCCGATACCGGTGTCCTGCCCACCGGCGTATGGAAACCGGTGTTCCTTTCTTCGGACACTCCGGCTATGAAGTCCCCGTCATTCACCGGTTGCACCAGGGAAGATACCACTTCTTGTCGTATCCGCTTAACCGGCTTGACCGATGTCCTGTCTTTCCGGTCATCCGTAGGGATAACGGACGGTGTCTGTTTGCCGTTGTACCGGGCCGCCAGTTCGTATGACTTTTCCATCAGGCCATCTTTTCCTCCAATGACTGTTCCTGGGACGGTTCCATGTTCTGTCTTTTTTCCAGTTCCTCGATACGCCGGAGCAGTTCCTCCTCCCGGGAGGTTTCCCGTGGCGTGTAAATGGTCGTAAGCGAGCGGTTCATGTCATGGTAGGCAGAGGTGGAGGAACGTACCGGATTATGCGTCTGTACGGTTTCCGGTACGGATGGCAGTTCAAGGTTCACTCCGCTGTCCACTGACGGTACGGTGTCTTTCCGGTCCTTGTTCCGGTTGAACAGTTCCGACATTTCCAGGAAAGTGTCTTTCCGTCCTCTCTCTTTCTTCGACAAGGCTTCCCGCTCGTAGGCGCTGACCTTGTTGCCTTCCATACGGCTCTCTTCGGGAGACGGGATCTCGGTATTGAATCCCCTCTCTTTCTCCGCCTCCGCTTTTTCCTTTTCGGTCGGACTGTATATCAACAGGACAATCCCCGCGAATATCAGGAAGAAGAGCGGATAGACGGCGAACTTCATATACCGGCGCTTCTCTTGGAGAGTCAACGGCCGGTCGCTTGGAAATCCCAGCTGTTTTTTAATCTTCTGGATATCTATTTTCATCGGATGGGGTGTTTAAATTGATTGTACTTTTTTCCGGTCGCAAGTCAAGCGGCCGGACATATTCTATTTTCATCTTTCCCCTAGGCTCTCCCAAGCCGGATAGCGAAGCAGGATGGCATGGAGGCAGGCCGTCAGAAACAAGAGGAATGCCGTGGTTGTCACGATCTTCCGCTGTTTCCTTGTCAGGCGGTGGCAGAACAGCCGGATACAGCAGTCCATACGTCTCAGGTGTTTTTTTTCTTTTCTCATCGTTCCGTGCTTCTGATATCCCTGTTCTCTAGAATGGTAAACTGTTCGATGATGAACCCATTCGGATTGTCGTCCGAACGTCCCGTATTCTGGAGTGAGCAGGTGGTGACCAAACTGCGCTCGGTCACGTTGCTCTCACGAATTATCATCTGACGGGCATACGTCCTCGCCTTGTAAGGGTAACGGGCAAAATCACACACCACGCTGTCCACATGCACCACCTGATTGATGTTGCCCGATATCAGGCGGTTGTAATATCCCTTCTCGGCAAAATCCACATAATAGTGGTAGGCGCTCTTGTCCGCCAGTTGCAGGGCACGGTCGATGTTGTGGCTGATGGCCTCTTTCTGTGGAGAGAGCGAGAAGAACAGCTCGTGAAAGCGTCTTACGTGTTCCCTCGCCTCGGCAGGACGATTTTGCGAAAGATCCTGCGAAAGGGCCATCATCAGCGACTTACCCCCGTCCAGTACATAGATTTTCTCACGCTCCTTTCGGCGAAGCGGTACGAGCTCCAAAGCGCATAGCCGGTGACAAGAGTGCAGCAGCAGATAAAAACGGCCGCCATCATACGGATGCGGCGGAAGCTGCTCTCAATGTTGGTCAAAGACTTGAATTCCATTTCTCGAATGATTGGTTTGAATGAATAAACAAATATTTCCGGCAAGGCTTATTTGCCTCTCAACCGTCCTCCGATATTTCCCAATACGGCACCGCCCACTCCTGCCGCAAAACTGCCGGTTTTCGTGGCGGTACGGTTCAGGTTGCGGCTGAAATTCCCGGCTCCTCCCGCCTGCACGATCCAGCCCGCCACCGTCGGAACGGTAAAATACCCGATAATCCCGATAAGCATAAAGATGATATAGACACTGTTCGAGTTGTCTATCGAGTAGTCAGGATTGTTCTGCAATTCCTGGATGTCGTTCTGGAGCATCAGCACCTGGAGTTTGGCGAGCAGGGTGCTGAACAGATCGCTGACCGGAAGCCACAGATAGACGGAGATATACCTCGTGAACCACTGTCCGAGTGTGGACTGGAAACCGTCCCATACGCTGAAGGCGAACGCTACCGGTCCCAGAATGGAGAGCACGACCAGAAAAAAGGTCCTCACGGTATCTATCAGCAGCGACGCCGCGGCGAATATCAGTTCCAGCAGGCTGCGGAACGTGTCACGGATCTTCTTCTCCAGGTTATACATGCCCACCTCCACGTACATACCCAGCCGGGAGGCGGTATCCACGGTTGACCAGCCTAACTCGTCTAGCTGCCGGTCGAACTCCTCGTCACTCACCAGATAGGCGGTTTCAGGATTCCGCAGCATGGCCTCCTTTTCCAGCTCCTCCTTCTGCGCCCTGTATCGCTCCATGTCCAGCGTTTGCCCCTCAAGCATCTTGTGCGTACCCTGCACAATAGGACTGAGCACGGTGTTCAGCGTGCCAAGTACCAGTGTGGGAAAAAGCAGGATACAGATGCCGATAGCGAAGGGGCGCAGCAGGGGATACACGTCTATCGGCTCGGCACGTGCCATCGACTGCCATATGCGTACGGCGACATAAAAGAGGCGCCCAGCCCGGCAAGCCCCTTGCCCACGTCCATCATGTCCTTGCAGAGGGGGAGCATATCTTCATACAGGGTTCCCAGTATGGTATGCAGGTTGGCAAAATCTATCGTCAAAGGTACCATGGGCTACCAGTATTTGGAGGTTTCATTTCCATAGAGCCGCATCACACGTTCCATATCGTTCTTTTTCCTGGCACGGAGATAGCTCACGGCTATGTTCTTGTTAGTATAATAGCTCACCAGATTGCGGTAACGGCGCATTTCGTAATAACAGTTGTCCACCACATCCATACGGTCCTTGTCGGTCATGGAGAGCGTGCTCACGTTGATGACCTGTTTGAGGTCCTGCAACACGCCGTTGCTCTCCTCCAGCAGGCGGGTGTAACCGAAGGCGATGGCGTCCAGCTCGCGGGACGAGAAGTTGTCGTCGTTCATCATCTTTTTGAAGTTCGTCACATAGATGTCGGACACATCGCCTACCATCAGGATGATGTCACGCACCTTGCGGGCGTCCTGTATCAGGTTGTTCACCGCCTTTAACTGGTCGTAGTACTTCTTGGCCTGCTCGTAGATCTTTACCGTCTCCGCAAAATTGTCGGCCGTATTGACCGCCGTCTTGGAGGTATGGGCGATGTTGTCCGACATGTTGATGATACTTTGGGCCAGATTTCCGGGATCGGTCACCACCCATTGCGCCCGGGCCATGTTCCCGCCCAGCACAAGCATTATCCCGATCAGGAATGTCCTCGCTCTCATGGGCGTTCCTCCTTCCGTACATAATCCCCGTTGGGTGAGAAAGTCAGGATATCCGTCTCCTCGTTGTAGGATACATCGATACGGTACCCCGTATTGATAAAGAGGTTGCCGTTCTCTTCCACCAACAGGTAGGTCTGCGGCCTGAGGCGGCGTGTCTTGCCACTACGGGCGAATACCGTCACCTTGTAGGCCTCTCCTTCCTTATATACCAACACGTCCGGTTTGCCGTCCACACTGGTCCACGATCCGCAGAGTCTGTCACAGTCGGTACACCGTCCGCACAACTTTGCAATACCAGGCGGCCATGCCGATCAGGCATACCGCCAGTCTCATAAGGGGTTTGTTTCTCATAATCGTTTTCATTTTAGGGTTGATCTTTGTCCTTGTTCCTCTCGCATTTTCTCTGCCAGATGGCGGACGGCAAGTTCCAGGTTGCCATCCAATCTTTCTGCCAGCCGCTGTACTTCCATCTTTTCGGACTCCTCGGTCGTGAACGTGTAATATTCCTCCCCGCTCACTTCCGTGGCATATACTGCCGAGTGGGTTCCGCCAAGCCCGATCCACACTTCCCGGTAGAACCGCCCGGATGGTTCGCCTGATTGATGGAGAGTATCTGCCCTTTTTCTTTCTCTGTCAGGCCGAGAAGCCGCTGGATGTGCTCGAACTTGTTCATGTATTTTCGTTGGTCAAGCAGGATTTTACAGTCGGAATTGTTGATGATGGCCTCCTTCACGATAGGGGAACTGATGATGTCATCCACCTCCTGGGTTACCACTACGGCCTCGCCGAAATACTTTCTGACCGTCTTGAAAAGGTATTTGATGTACTCACTCATATTGGCGGACATCAGGGCCTTCCAACATTCCTCTATTAAAATCATCTTGCGGATCCCCTTGAGCCTGCGCATCTTGGCGATGAAGGTCTCCATGATGATCAGCGTCACCACGGGAAGCAGTACCTTGTTGCCACTGATGTTGTCCAGCTCGAACACGATGAACCGTTTGCCTGTCAGGTCCAGCTCCTTGTCGGAATTCAGCAGGAAGTCATAGTCTCCGCCCTTGTAAAAAGGTGCCAGCACGTTCAGGAAACCGTCAATGTCAAAATCCTTCTCACGCACCTTTTTCTCCTCAATCATTCTCCTGTAGTCATCGGCGACAAACTCGTAGAAACCGTTGAAATCCGGTTTGATACCCTGGTTCTCCGAAATCATCCGGATATAGGCGTTCACCGCCCCGGAAAGGGCCACCTCCTCCGAACGTTTCGGTGCCTCGTCCTCCCGTTTCCACAAGGTCAGGATCAATGTCTTGATGCTTTCCCGTTTCTCCACGTCAAACAGTCCGCAATCCGTATAGAACGGATTGAAGGCTATCGGGTTGTCCTCCTCGTACGTAATGTAGATCCCGTCCTCCCCACGGGTGCGGTCGTGAATCATGCGGCACAATCCCTGATAGCTGTTGCCCGTATCTACCAGCAGGATATGTGTGCCCTGCTCGTAATATTGCCGGACCAGATGGTTGGTGAAGAAGGACTTCCCGCTGCCTGAAGGACCGAGGATGAACTTGTTCCTGTTGGTGATGATTCCCCGTTTCATGGGAAGGTCGGAAATGTCCACATGTACCGGAATCCCGTTCTGACGGTCCGCCATACGGATACCGAAAGGACTGGGTGAGTTTCTGTAATTGGTCTCTCCGGAAAAGAGGCATACCGCCTGTTCCAGGAAGGTGTAAAACGACTCCTCGGCTGGAAAATCACCTGCGTTGCCGGGAATACCCGCCCAATAGAGACCGGCATGTCAATAGTGTTATACCTTGGCGTGCATTCCATCATGGCCAGCTGGCTGCCCGTGTCGTTCCTGACGCGACGGAACTCATCCGCATCCTCGGCCCAGGCGATGACGTTGCAATGGCATCTGACGGGAAGCAGCCCTTTGGTATGTGCCTCGTCCAGATACATTTCCGTCCATTCCTGGTTTACGGCGTTGCTCCGGCTGTATCTTGACAGCGAGAGCATGTTACGTGAGTTCTTCTCCATCATCTGCAGGATTTCCTGTGCGTTGTCAATGAACACGTACTGTGAATAGATGTGGTTGCACGGCAGCAGCAGTCCCACCGGCGCTGCGAAGGAGAGGCGGCAGTCGCTGCGGTCCGTGGACATCCTCTCGTAACGCATGTCGGTGGAGAGCTTGCCGGGCAGGTCCTCCGTATCCGAGAGGGTATGCAGGCAAAGCCGCTTGTCTCCGATACGCATCCGTCCGGGCTTGAGGCAGATGTCTTGCAATACGGCACTCTCATCCTCCAGCGAGAGCGAGAGGTATTTCTCCACCAGTCCGGGACGTTCCTTCGTGCCAGTAATCTCGTCCGTTTCCAGACGCCGCAGCCTTATATGCCCGGAATCGTTCATGATGCGTTCGAACTGTTCCACCGACTCCAGAAAACGGGCAGCCGTGTCTTTGTCGGTTATCTCCCTGGGCAGCAGGAATCCCCGGCAGAGGGTGCTGAAATCGCTCCGTTGGCGGCTACGCTCTCGGGTCGTCTTTGTCAAGAACAGGTAGCATCTGTGGTTTAGGTACGGTCTTTCATTGAAATGCAGTTCATAGCTGCGTGTAAGAAAGCTTTGTTCCTCACCATCACTTTTAGAACGGTATGTTTCTTGGATGAACCAATCCTGCTTACAGACGATGCTATGCTCCGGCAGCACCTTCATGGCCTTTATCCAGGAAGAGTGCATAGTCTCATACTCGTCCTCCGTCACCGTGTACAACTCGGGCAGCTCCACCTCGAAAGCCACGGTCAGGTCGGCGTCCTTGCTCACGATGCAGCCGTTCTCTACTGAGAGAAGGGGGAATCTGCGTTCCAGCGTTTCCGCCTTTAAAACATTTCTCATGATTTTTGTTTTTTTCTTTTCGTGAATAATCTGAAGACTCTCTTGCGGTGAATCAGGTAGCGCGGATGGCGTTTTTCGGCCAGCAGCTTCATCAGTCCGTGTTCACCGTAGCGGGCGTTTAACCGAAAAGTCACCCATACCAGTAGGCCGCCGGATATGCTCCCGAAGGGATGCATATCCATTGGTCCACACCCGCCAGATAGAGGATGACCACCGCAAGGAGCACCATCGCAAGCCACCAGCGAAAACGAACAGGTATTGAGACTTGAGCCCCTTGAACTCGACGGGATTGCCCGCGCCTTTGTTTACCGGATACCTCATGCCTCTAGAGGAAGAAGGAACGCAGGATGGTGGCGGCCACGATCAGGAAGATACACGCGAAGAACCAGCTGGCGGCTGTCTTCGAGGTATCAGGATCGCCACTGGAGAACTTGCCGTAGGTCTTGATACCGCCCACCAGCCCCAGGACGGCCCCGATGGCGTAGCACAACTTTGTGGCGGGATCGAAATACGAGGTCATGAGACTGGTCGCCGCGTTGATACCGGCAAGGCCCTGACCTTGGCCCTGCGCAAAAACACTGGCGGCAATAACCGCACACATCACAGAAAAAAGGATTCTTCTTTTCATTGTCGAATCATTTAGGTGAGACATAAATTTGAATTCGACAGCGAATGTAAAATGGAATAACGTACTGTAATTCAGTGTTGTCATCAGATGTCATCAAATGTCATCAGATGTCCTAAATGACCATAATAATCTAGTATTGCTATAATTTTTAGACAAAAATTGCTTTTTGTCTTTTTTATACCTATGTTTGCGAATATAACCGTATTTATCAACAAAAAGCTTTGTAAAAATATGAGACAATTTAAAGTTTTGCTATTGTTCATAGCCATTTCTTGTTCCATGTTTGCGCAAGATCGGCTATCATTGTTTATTGGCAGGGCAAATAAATATGCCTCTGTGGAACTTTCGGATTACCGAAAACGTTTGTGTATAGAATATAATACCCCCAACAACTTATTGGATGATTATTATAGGCAATGTGGAAGAGATTGGGGGAATGTAGGTTTGGCCCTTGAAATAGCCAAAACATCTGGCAGGCACATGCGTGATGTATGTGATTATTATAAACGTTACCATAGGCACGGCTGGGATCGTGTTTTGATAGAGATAGGTATAAGGCCGGGATCGGTATATTACAATCCTTTCTATGACAGGGTAAATTATCATAGTAATTGTTGGCATGAACATTATTGTTCATACTGTGACCATCACCGAAAACATCATCACAAACATTATAAAAAACACAAGAAGCATAAACACAACAAACATTATAGGTGGGATGATGATGACGATGATGATTGGGATGACGATGATGATTGGGATGACGATTAACACTTATAGGTATAAAAGTATATTGAAATGAGAAAGATTTTAATTTTTTTAGGATTGTTGTTTGTTATGTTGAGTGGCGTTTATGCTCAAAAAGGTAGACAAGCTATTGGATTCGGACTGAGTTATGGGACGGAAATTGAGAGTATTGGCCTTGGGTTGAAATATCAATACAATATAACCAACCCCATACGTCTTGAGCCGTCTTTGAATTACTTTATAGAAAACGACAATGTTAGTATGTTGGACATAAATATGAATCTCCATTATTTATGTCCCGTAGGCAGAAGCGTAAAGTTATATCCCCTATTCGGTTTTACATTTTCTAATTGGATGTTTGACCTAGGAGATGGTTTTGATATTGATGTGGACGGAGACCATATTCATATAGACAAAGATGATGACAATCATAACGAATGCAGGGTAGGAGTGAATATCGGTGGTGGAGCCGACTTCGCATTGACAAGTAGTTGGATTATGAATTTCGAGTTACGCTACCAACTGGTCAGTGATTTTGATCAGGCTGTATTCAATTTGGGATTCGCTTATCGTTTTTAATTTATTCTATAATAAAACAATATCAGCCTTTACTGAAAATTGCTTCAGTAAAAGGGC